>LZCG01000036.1_pt1 | contig 24088 bp, 28 predicted proteins | sample 768541 | NCBI WGS metagenome assembly LZCG01 (sample SAMN05200874, study PRJNA324366) | oil field metagenome | isolation source: sample BH-FW-1 from oil reservoir | place: India: Bombay High | collected 2015-07-11
TATCGGGTTCAGTTTTTTCATGGTGATTTTTTTCTCCTGTTTTGGTCTTCGGTTTTTTTTGCGGATGCTTCAGGCTGTTGCTGAACTTTTTTAACGCTTTGCTCCGCAGGTTTTGTTTTGCTGGAGGGCTGGGCTTGTTTTTCAGTTTTTTCCTGAGCTGGTACAATTTTTTCTCCAGCCGTATCTTTTGTTTTTGATATGACGGAAGGTTTTACTTCAGGCGTTTCATCTTCTTTTTTTGAACCGGCCTTCTCAGAAGGTTGTTCTGGTTCCTTTTTAGTTGTTTTTTTCTGGCCGGAAGTCTGGTCCAAATCTATTTTACCTAAAATATAGGGTGATTTTTTTTCGGAAAGGCTTTCTTCAATACCAGTTTCCGGGGCAGCTTTTTCTTGCTTTTTCCCGGATTGTTCTTCCGGTTGGACGGGTTTTGGGGGCTCCTTATGGCTTTCTTCTTTTTTATCTTCCTGAGGAAGGGTATCCGCAGCACTTAGTGAAGTGTTTTTAATAAAGATCGTATCAGAAGTATCGTCTTCTTCGTCAAGCAGAGGTTCTTCCGATTTTTCTTCAATGGTATCTTCAATGGAAATATTTTCCTTTTTGGAATACTTCAGACTATGTTTTTTAGCTTCTTCTTTGACAGACTTCTCCTGGGAGTATTCCTTCAAAAGAAGATCATACATCTCAGGCGTAAGCTTGGTATTAGGGCTTGGATTCACCTCAAAACCTTTCTTTTCGAGAAAAGTTACGACGGTCCCTGAGCTTACGTTAAACTCTCTGGCTGCTTTGCTTAGTCTTATTGGTTTCTTGTTTATCATATATACTTTAAAAAATCACCCAAAAATTTTTGCGCTGCTGTTTCGGGTTCCGGCCACGAAATTAATAATTATAATCTACATAGCCGCAGCACCTGAAATGAGGAGCGACTATTGAAACCTATTCAAATTCGGCCCTAAGGATACGAACTACTTCCCTGATGGTTTCTTCTTCGAGGTCTGTCCGCTCTACCAAATCAGCTTCGTCGAGGTTCAAAACACTCTTTGCCGTATCGCATCCTATGCCCGAAAGCACATCTATAATCCATTGATCGATTTCATCAGAAAATTCACTGAGAGCCACATCATCTGCCGCACTGTCATCTTCCCGATAAACATCAATTTCAAATCCTGTCAATCTTCCGGCAAGCCTGATATTGTGGCCCCCTTTTCCGATAGCCAGGGAAACCTGGTCGGGTTTTAGATAAACCTCAGCCCGCTTTTTCTCCATATCAACTTTAATAGCGCTGATTTTTGCCGGGCTCAGCGAACGCTGAATGTATAACTCCGTATTGGTTGTGTAATTGATAACATCAATACTTTCATTTCTTAGTTCCCTTACAATACCGTGAATCCGGGAACCTTTCATCCCTACGCAAGCTCCAACCGGGTCAATGCGGTCATCATAAGATTCAACAGCAATCTTGGCGCGTTCACCGGGAACCCTCACGATATTTTTCACTGTAATCAACCATCATAAACTTCCGGGACTTCTTGTTCAAACAACCGTTCCAGAAAAACAGGAGAAGTGCGGCTTAAGACAATAATCGGGTTATTATTTCTAAGTTCCACCCGCGATACAACGGCCCGAATGGTATCGCCCTTATGAAAAAAGTCCGCAGGAATCTGCTCTTGTTTAGGCATCACCAGTTCAATACCTTCGTCATCCTGAACCAAAATTTCCCGCTTCCAGATTTGATAGACTTCACCGGTTACAATCTCACCAATTTTTTCTTTATATTTCTTGTAAATGCTGTCTTTTTCATATTCCATAATTTTGGATGACAGGTTTTGTCGTATGGAAAGGATTTCACGACGGCCAAAATCGCTGATTTTAATTTCTTCAGAAACCTCTTCACCCACTTCAAAATCCGGTTCAATTTTAATAGCCTCAGAATAGGCAATCTGTGTGTTTTCGTCTTCTACTTCACCATCTTCAACAATTTCACGAAACCGCCATATTTCCAATTCTCCCCGGTCAATATTTACAATTATATCGAAATTTTCGTCAGTACCATACCGGCGTGCCAGCATATGACGAAATACCTCTTCCAGGATAGCCATCATGGTTTCCCGGTCAATATTTTTAAAGTCCTTAAATTCCGAAAAGGTTTCAACTAAATTCAAATTTTCCATTTGTCATTACTTTGAAGTTAAAATGTCACGATCCCTTTGGTCATGTTGATTTCATTAAATTTTATATCTACAATGGTTGTTTCCTGCTTTTTCTTTTTTTGTCCTTTCCGGCGCTCTCCAAAATCGGCCAGTTCCAGTTTAATTCCGCTATTTTCAACCGCATCCCTCAGATAGCCCTGCCGGCGTTTACTGTCTTTCGTAAACACTTCAACAGGCCGGCCTATGTTCTTTTTGTATTGTCTGAACACCTGAAAAGGATTGGTGAAACCCGCTGTTGTCACTTCTAAAGAAAAATCCTCCACATCCCGGTCCAGTTCCTTTTCAAAGGCCCTGCTGAGCGAAACACATGTGGCAATAGCAACATCCGTATCGCCATCAATAACAACAATAATTTGATTGTCTTTGCTAACTTTAACATCAACACAAAACATATCAGTTCCTGCTAACAGGCCATCGACCAACGCTATGATTTTCTGCTTTTCAATCATAATCAGTTACCAACAAAAAAGAGGACAATGTGTCCCCTCAGTATTTCTGTTTAACCGGGATTTCGAGCCGGCTTACAAACGCCGCCTTCAAAATTTGGTGCAAATATACAACAAATAAATTGGCATTGCGCATTTTTATTACGAAAAATATTGAAATCCACTATGTTTTCTGTTTGAAAGGAAAAAAGGCTGGTGTCACACAAACGTTTCCGTGATTGGTTTTGCCTTTCCGTAAAGCCTTTAAAAAAAAGTCTATTTTTGGCGTCATTCTAAACACAAAGAATATGAAAGCAAAACCAAGATTAAGCTTTTGGCAGATATGGAACATGAGTGTGGGTTTTTTGGGTATTCAGTTTGGATTTGCCCTCCAAAATGCCAATGCCTCCCGAATCCTTCAAACGTTTGGTGCGGATGTGCATCATTTATCCTGGTTCTGGCTGGTAGCTCCTATTACCGGAATGATTATCCAACCGATTATCGGATTGGCCAGCGATAAAACCTGGAACCGTTTCGGACGTCGTCGTCCCTATTTTATGGTTGGTGCGTTGCTGACCAGCATAGCGCTCATTTTGATGCCTAATGCCCCGCATTTTGCAACGTTTATTGCCCCGATGTTTGTGGGTGGTGGACTGCTGATGATAATGGACGCCTCCATCAACATTTCCATGGAGCCATTCCGCGCATTGGTGGCCGACAAGCTTCCTGAAGAACAACATACCCTGGGATTTTCCATCCAAACCCTTTTGATCGGTATCGGCGCCATTATAGGCTCCTGGTTGCCTTATATTTTTTCCAACTGGCTGGGCATCTCTAATGAAGCACCCCGGGAAGGCTTGGTTCCTCCGAATGTGGTCTTCTCTTTTTATACCGGTGCAGCTGTTTTGATTGGCACAATTTTATGGACCGTAATTTCTACCAAAGAATATCCACCTGAATTTTATGAGGATGAAAACACCTTAACCGATGACGATAAGACCAAAAAGAAAAAATTCAAAATTCCTAAGGTGATGGTTCAGTTGCTGGTAGTACAATTTTTTTCCTGGTTTGCGCTTTTTAGTATGTGGGTTTATACCACCCCGGCGGTAGCTCAACATTTTTATGGGGCTACAGACCCAAATTCGAATGCTTTTCAGCAAGCCGGCGACTGGGTAGGCATCCTGTTTGGTATCTACAACGGGGTTTCGGCCGTAATAGCCCTGTTGCTTCCCCGGTTTTCCAAAAGAATTGGGCGGCGGGCCACCCACGCCGCAGCGCTTACCATTGGAGGCCTTTCCTTCTTGTCATTTGCCATCATCCCTACACCTGAGCTACTGATCATTCCGATGATTGGTATTGGTATCGCCTGGGGTAGTATTCTGGCCATGCCTTATGCCATGCTGGCAAATGCAATTCCCAGCCGGCAAATGGGTGTTTTTATGGGACTATTCAATATGTCCATTACCATTCCACAAATTGTCAACGGCATCTTTAGCGGCCTGATCCTGGAATATATTTTTGATGATGACCCAATGCGTTCGATTCTGATGGCCGGGGTGTTGATGATTTTAGGTGCCGGAACCACCTTCTTTGTGGATGATAAACTTGACAAAAAGAGAGATAAATAACTCTCTATTAATCAATTAATTTCTTAATATCAGCTATTAATCCGGTCCAAAGCTTTCCCCAAAAAAGCTGCCGGATTTTTTTCGGATGTAACATTCAACAGACGAATCCCGTCTTATTTACTAAAAAACAAAATTCTAAAAAACCATATCATGAAAAAAGAAATTAAAAAATCCAAAAGTTTGTTGTTTATGATTTTTTTCTTCTGTGAGTTTTTTCACTGTTTCGGCTCAGGATACACTATCTGTTGCGGCAGAACCCTTTACGGAAATCAAACTGGGGGGTGTTGTGGCGGTAACACTTTTTCAGTCTGATACCCATAAGATCGTTATCAATAATAAAAATCTTTCCGATCAGCTTACCTACAAAATTCAGGACGGAAAACTATGGATAAATGGCAGGACAAACGATAAAGCCAAAACCAGTCATCACATTGTTTCTGAAAACATTCCGGTAACTGTTTACACAACAAAGATTACAAGCATAGAAGCCGAAGGGGTTTCAAGTCTTGACGCATCCAAAACCACCCTGACAGGAAAAACCCTGCATTTGGATTTCAGCGGGGCCTCAAAAGCTTCCGTTAATATGGATGTTAAAGAACTCTATTCGGCATTTAGCGGGGCATGCAATGTGACACTTACCGGAAAAGCCGGCTTTCATGAGCTGAAAGGGATGGGGGCTGCCAATATCAAAGCCGCTCATCTGAAAACTTCTGTAACCATAGCAGAAGTGGGCGGAGCAGCCGTAGCCTTTATCAACGCCAGTGACAAACTGGAGGCAAATATTTCAGGCGTCGCTAAACTACATTATGACGAAATGGCCAAAGAAATGACCATTAACGATGAAGCTTCCTTTGAAAAAAAAATTGAACGGGAACTGGAATTTAACGAATTGGGAGATTCAGTAAAAGTGAGGGTTGGTAAATTTGATGTTCAGATCATTGATTCAGATAGCACGACCATCAGGATTGGTAAAGCCAAAATCAAAATAGATAAGGATGGCAATGTGGAAATTGATAAGGAAAAAAAAGAAGACCTGCCCAAATTTAATGGTCATTGGGCCGGTTTCGGATTGGGGGTGAATGGTTACATGACACCTCAAAATTCCTTAAACATTCCCGATGATTATGATTTCCTTGAATTAACCTATGAAAAATCAATCAGTGTAAGCATCAACCCATTTGAACAAAGTTTCAACCTGATTGGAGAAAAATTTGGTCTGGTTACAGGACTGGGATTAACGTGGAACAACTACCGCTTTGATAATGATGTGTTGCTGGATGCCGAAGCTGACGAGGTCGCCATCAGAATTACCGATACATCCCGTAACTATAAAAAAAGTAAACTGACAACTACCTATTTACAGATACCTTTACTTTTTGAATTTCAGACCAATGATGAAAGCCATATTAACAGTTTCCACCTAACCGCAGGTATCACCGGAGGATGGCGCATCGGAAGCCACACCAAAGTAGTTTACAACAAAGACAATAAAAACAAAGAACGCGACGATTTCCATCTCAACCCCTTTCAGGCCGACGCAATGGTTCGTATCGGATGGGGGAAATTAAACCTGTATGGAAGTTATAGCCTGATTGAATTGTTCAGAGACCAAAAAGGCCCGGAACTCTATCCATTTAATATGGGGATTCAGATTTTGACTTTTTAATGCGGCTAAATGTCAAATTTCACAAGGTTGTTTATGAGGCTAAATATTATTTTGAGGTGTTGGTGAAATTTTTCACGCAAAGACCGCAAAGAGAAGATCGCAGAGTTCGCAGAAAATGGGGTTTATCCAGCTCTCTGCGTTCTTTGCGTGACATTCGACATTGCGCACTCTGCGTGAAATTCTTTTTGGTGGCAGTAGTCCTGAAAAGCCACCTGGAAAGAAGGGTTCAAAGATTCACATGGATAAATTTATGTGCGATAACACATGAAAGAAGTCATTTTGAAAACGGGGTTATCAAGCACAAGCCTTGACATGGCCATCACAAAGTTAACCGACCTTTTTTGGTTTTTGTAATTTTTGCTTGTAATGTAAACACGCCAGAGGGCCGGCTGGATTTTTATGCAGTTTAGGTATAAAGCCTGCTTTTTATGTACTTTTGCGTAGGACAATAATCCGACGGTGACAAGTCAACGACAGAATTAACAACTCAAAAATGAAAATGAATAAGTAAAAAACGGTCAACCAAATACAAGTATTATCACTTACTATCTTTATTCCAATAACTCTTAAATTCGATTTGGGGAGAAGAATCATTTTTAAAAAATGCAACTTCTCCCCAAAAACTAAATGGTTCTGGCTTCTATGATTCCTTTTTTTCCATCTTAGCGCCACCAAGTGCCCCAAAACCACCAATGGCTATAATTACACCACTGATAAGGTCATTCCAGAGGTACCCCTGGCCAGAAACCAATGAAGGAATGAACGCTGCAATTATCAGCCATACGCCAACCACCAAACAGACCCATGCCTGCCATGGTTTTTGTTTAACAAATGTGTAGCCAATAACCGCTACAATTATGCCAACCAGCAAATCGTTCCATAGGTTAACAGTTGAATCAAAACCCAAAAAAGCTGCAATAATTAGCCAAAGGCCAAGTATTCCATTTGTCCAAGCTTGCCACATAATAACCTCCTTTTTTTAATATTTATACATATCAAGTTTCACAAGGTTGTTTATGAAAACTTGAATTATTCACTTACAACAAACTTAATACTTTATTTATAAACTTCAAAGGATTTTGCTTAAAAATTTCATGTAATAAATCAAACCGCTATTACAGTAAAGCTACAGGGCAGGCATTTATCAATAGCTGCATAGGTGTTTTAACATTTACCCTGTGAAACACCCTGTTAAAGGGGTGAAAGAAAACAAGTTTTCTCCTAGTGCTTTTCTTTTTCTCATTGCGAAGTAAAGCGTAGCGAAATGAATCAATAAGAGAAAGGAAAAAACCTTCAACAACGTGGTGAAACTTTACAGCTCAACATTAAATATTATCAAAAAAAGTTGTTTGCCGCCCGCAGACAGCTTTTTTGTACTGCTATTCCAGAAATAATTTCATAATTTTACTTTTTTAAAAAACATGGAATATGTCGGGACACAACAAATGGTCAAAAGTTAAGCACATCAAAGGAGCCGAAGATGCCAAACGCTCCAGATTATTTTCAAAACTATCAAAGGAGATTTCCATTGCGGTGAAAGAAGGGGGCCCCGACCCGGACGGTAACCCCAGACTGCGCTCTGCCATACAAAATGCCAAAAGTGCCAGCATGCCTAAAGACAATATCGAACGCGCCATCCATAAATATGAAAAAGGTCATGATGAAATTCAGGAAATCACCTATGAAGGCTATGCGCCCCACGGTATTGCCATTTTTCTTGAGTGTATGACCGACAACCAGCAACGCACCATTTCTTCGGTCAGGTCAATTTTCAACAAACATGACGGAAATCTCAGCAAAAACGGTTCCCTGAGTTTTCTTTTCGATCGAAAAGGTGTTTTTACTATCAAAACAAATCAAATCAGCAACATTGATACATTCGAACTGGAAGTGATTGATGCCGGAGCAGAAGATTTTGATGTGGATGAGGAATATATCACCATCACCACCGCCATGGAAGATTTCGGCAGCATGCAGAAAAAACTGGAAGCTATGAATATCGAGCCCGAAAGCTCTGGTTTAGAGCGCATCCCCAACAACACAGAAAAGCTGGACATTAAGAAAGCCCTAACTGTTATGAAAATCATCGATATGTTTGAAGATGATGATGATGTGCAGAAAGTATATCACAACTTAGAAATTGATGATGACCTGATAGAAGCCTATCAGGAACAACACTAAATCCACCCACGGAATTTATAATAAACCAGAGCCAGAAGTTCACGGGCAATATCAATCTGATATTTCATATAATTCCACATGTTATAGCGCAAATCAAGATTATCTAATCCCGGATAACCTTCTTTCACCTTTAGTTCCTTTTCAGCCAACGCTTTACCAAAAGACGGCAGTCCACCGACATCAGCAAAGCCTACTTTATTGAAAGATTTAACAGCGCGCAACATATGTACGGGAGAAGTAATAATCAAGAGATGAGAGGAATCTTTTTCCGGAAGCATTTCAGCAATTTCAAGGGCCTGGGTTCGGGTATTCATGCCTTTTGCAGCAAACAGGATGCGTGTAGAATCAACTCCCCGCAATGTAATTTCACGGGCCATTGCATAGGTATCGCTCTGATAAAACCGGTTTTTTTCGGCAGGCAATGCAATAATCAATTCCGATTCAGGATATGCATGAGCTATGGCGGCGGCATAGTAGCAACGCATGAGCCCTTCGGGGCCCGGCATTCCGCCAGCGCCCATTACCACAAGGTAATCAGGCTCATGTTCTATGTGTGCTTTTGAAGTCCCCAGCCAATAATATATCCGAAAAGGAATATCGGTAAAACTTAAAATGACAAACAACAAAAATATTCCTCCCAAAAAAAGAAGCAGTCCTTTTAGAAAACGAAAAAAACCTTCTTTAACTTGCCATAATTTTTGATGCATTTCGGATAAATTTTCACGAAAATAACAACCATTCCGAAAACGGCTGGTTTGTTGTTTTCTGTTACAGCGTAATTACTTATGCGACATCACGATATGGTAAGTATCGGAAGCAATCACTAACTCTTCATTGGTTGGAACAACAATGGCTTTTACTGAGGAATCGTCTGTTGAGATAACCTGTTCCCGGCCATGTAATCCTTGATTTTTTCCCTCGTCGAGTTTTACGCCAAGGTAATCCATGTCTTTCAAAATGCCCTTACGGGTTTCTTCCGCATTTTCGCCGACGCCCCCTGTAAAAACAATGGCATCCACTCCGTTCAAGGAAGCCGCATAAGCCCCGATATATTTTTTTACGCGATAATCATACATTTTCAGCGCAAGTTCTGCTCGCTGATTGCCTTCGTGAGCTGCTTTTTCAATCTCACGCATATCAGAGGAAATCCCTGAGATGCCCAACATCCCGCTATGTTTGTTGATAAGTTTATTTGTAACATCAATACTAAGTTCCTCCCTGTCGGCAATACTCAACAGTGCGCCGATATCCAAATCGCCGGAACGGGTTCCCATAATCAGGCCTTCAAGCGGTGTCAGTCCCATAGAAGTATCAACTACTTTTCCGTTTTTGATAGCAGCTACTGAAGCGCCGTTGCCCAGATGGCAGGTAATCAGTTTTGAATCTTCATAATTTAAATCCAGCAGTTCGCAGGCCCTTTTAGAAACGTAACGGTGGCTGGTGCCATGGAAGCCATACCGGCGGATGCCATATTTTTCATATAACGAATAAGGAATACCATAAAGATAAACATGGGGTTGCATGGTTTGATGAAAAGCGGTATCGAAAACCCCCGCCATAGGCACACCAGGCAACAACTCCTGGCAGGCATAGATGCCCTCAAGATTTGGCGGATTATGCAATGGTGCCAGATCGATACAAGCTTTCAAAGCGCTAATAACTTCTTCGGTAATCATGACACTATCATTATATTTTCTCCGGCATGAACCACCCTGTGACCAACAGCATCCACTTCATCCAAACTGTCAATACTACCATAGGTTTTATCCGTAAGAATGCCCAACACGTATTCTATCCCCTGTTTGTGGTCCAGAATTTCACCTGAAAGAACCAATTTGTCCATCCCGGCCTTTTCATGCTTAATACCGGCACCTTTCAGCCCGATTTTCTCAACCAAACCTTTGGCCAGCACCTTAGCCTCGGGCATCTGAAACAATTGATATTTAATAGAAGAACTTCCACAGTTCAAAACGATTATTTTCATAATATTCAAATTAAAGAATTCAAAAGTTAATTAATCTGGGCGCAGGTAACCGCCTGTTCTATAACCTGATTGTTCTCATATTTATAAAATCCCAAACCGGTTTTACGACCCAGATGATTCGCCCTGACCAGTCTTTTAATAACCGGAGAAGCCTTATAGCGTTGCTCACCAAATTCATGATAGAGGTTTTCCATCCAGCGCAATAACTTATCAAGCCAATTTTATCAGCCAGTTCAAACGGGCCGTATTGGTTTCCAAAGGCCGATTTCATGGTTTTATCAATTTCCGACATGGAGGCCACTCCTTCCATCAAAATGCTGCAGGCCTCATTTATGAGTGGTACCGTCATTCGTGTACTGATGTTTCCGGGAGATTCGTGCACGTGAATCAATTCTTTATTGATCATTTTCACAAAACGTTCCACTTTATTGAAGGCATCATCACTGGTTTTGACATGGCGAACCACTTCAACAATTTTAATCTCTTCAACTGGAGAAATAAAATGCATTCCTAAAGTTCTTTCTGGCTTTTGACATACCGAAGCCAAATCAGAAATCATTAAGGTAGAAGTATTGGAAACAATGACACATTTGTCGCAGACCACTTCTTCCGCCCTTCTGAAGACTTCCTGACGCTCAGGTTGGCTGGTGCCTTTCTTCTTACTGTTGATGGCTTCAATAACAATATCACAATCATGTAATGACTGATAATCCGTTGAACCTTTAATGCGGTTCATAATAACTTTTTTCTCGCTTTCGGTCAAACCCCATGAAGCAATCTTTTTATCCAGCGCTTTTTCAATACAAACACGGCTTTCTTTTACCACATGTTCATCAATATCCACATATTGTACATCGAAACCATGCTGACTTATATTTCTTACAATTTCCTGGCCCATTGAGCCGCACCCTACAACACCCACTTTAGAGATAGTTCCGTCGGTTTTGGGTTTCTTCACTAACGCAAAGTCTTCTAATCTGATATTTTCTGCCATAATTATTTCAGGTTATTCAATTCAACACTACTTCATTCTGTCAGCCTGGTTTGCCGTAATGGCCACCAGGTTTACGATATCACTTACAGAGCAACCACGCGACAGATCATTGATAGGCGCCGCCATACCCTGCAATACCGGCCCGACTGCTTCAGCACCGGCCAGGCGTTGCACCAGTTTGTAGGCAATATTACCCACTTCCAGTGAGGGAAACACCAGCACATTGGCCTTTCCGGCCACTGAGCTTCCGGGCGCTTTTTTGTTGCCAATGGCTTCAACGATAGCCGCATCGGCCTGCAATTCACCGTCAATTTCCAAATCAGGGGCCATTTCTTGGGCCAGCCTGGTAGCTTCCACCACTTTATCGACCATTTCATGCCTGGCACTACCTTTTGTGGAGAAACTCAGCATGGCCACTTTTGGGTCAAGCCGGGCAATCGACCTGGCGGTTTGAGCCGTTGACACGGCAATTTCAGCAAGTTGTCCCGCATCCGGATCAGGATGAACGGCACAATCAGCAAAAACCAAAATATCATCTTTGGCATACGGGTTATTCTTAAAAATCATAAAAAAAGCACCGGAAACAATGCTGATGCCCGGGAGGGTTTTGACAACCTGAAAAGCGGGACGCAACACATCGCCGGTGGCATTATCAGCTCCGGCCACTTCGCCGTCAACCTCGCCCTCTTTAATCAATAAAGTGGCCAGGTAAAGCGGATCTTCAACCAGTTTCAGGGCTTCAACCTTTGTCAGGCCTTTTTTTCTACGGATTTCAACAAGTCTGTCGGCATAATAATCTTTCTTTGAAAACGAAACCGGATTAATCAAAGTGGCCTTCTCAATGTGGCTTAAACCCCAACTGGCAGCCTGCTCACGTATGACTTGCTGATCGCCCAGGAGCGTAATTCTGGCAATTTCTTCCCTAAGAATAATATCGGCTGCTTTCAGGGTGCGTTCTTCAGTTCCCTCAGGCAACACGATATGTTTATTTATTTTTTTGGTCATTTTTTTTAATTTGTTCTAATAATTCCATCACGAAAAATATATTGGTTATTAACGATTGATCAAATATTTTGCGTCGGCAAAATTAATATCTTTTGTCCACAAAGCCTGTAAAGCAGGTTGTAAATTTAACTTATCCCAACAAATTCAAATTCATTATTGATAACCCTTCTGACACAGCAGACATTTCAACGCAAAAGCCATATCTTTGCTGCCTTAAGGGAAACCCTCTATGACAACACCAACCGAAATATTAGACGAAACCATCTATCGATTCAACGGTTTCTTTCCGGGACAGGTTGATATGCAACCCATCCCTGTTGCGGAAAATCAGCACAACTGGTTTTTCTTCGGATTTAGCATGGTGTTACTGTTTATAGCTATTGCACAATATTTTTCACCTATGCGGGTAAAACTCATTCTGGCAGCAGCCATTTCTTATCATAAGATGATATGGCTTCGCGACCAGGGAAAAGTCATCCGAAACTGGAGCACTTTCTGGCTTATGGTCAGCGCTGTAATCACTTATGCACTGTTTATTTATCAAGTACATGTCTTTCTTCCGGATATTCATTTCTATGAAACCCTACATCCTGTTGTTACCGCATTGCGCTTTGCCACTGCCATTGCAATTATCTGGATACTAAAATATCTGGTCATCCAGATAGCAGGAAATTTATTTAATAATTTTAAATCTTCCTTTCTGAATATCATTTCCCAGTTGGTACTTTTTATCGTGTCGGCCATTGTTATCCTGTTGTTCGTCATCTTGTACCAATACTACAGCCATTCTGTCCTACTGTATATTCCTTTGATAATTATAGGAGCCACCTATTTTTATATGCTCTTACGCACGTTTTTAATTGGCAGGAAAGAGGGAAGATTTTCGGCATTCTATATTATTTTGTATCTTTGCACCCTTGAAATCATGCCTGTTTTAGCAGCTTACAAGTGGCTTACAAGCTATTGAAAAGCCTGGAACAGGGAGGAATTTTGTCAAAAAAACAAACATGAAGATAAAAAATATCTTAGTTTCACAACCTGAACCCGCTGATTTTGAAAAATCGCCCTACAGTCAGTTAAAAAAGACCTACAAACTCAATTTTGAATTCAGAAAATTCATAAAAATCGAAGGGGTTTCTTCCAAAGAATTCCGACAATCAAAAATTCATATCCTCGACCATACCGCTGTTATCCTTACCAGCCGGCATGCTGTAGATAATTTTTTTACACTATCTGAAAAACTTCGACTTGAAATTCCTGACAGCATGAAATACTATTGCATTTCAGAATCAACGGCCTATTATCTTCAGAAGTATGTGCAATATCGGAAAAGGAAAATATTCCACGCAAATCAAAGTGTGGCGCAACTGGTGGATTTGATTAAAAAAAATGGCGACGAAAAATACCTGTTGCCCAGTTCGGGAAGCAGAAAACCCATTCAAATCATGCTCGACAAGGAAAAAGTTAAATACACAGAAGCAGTGATGTATAAAACATTACCTAACGACCTGTCAGACCTGAAGATAGACAATTATGATTTGTTAATATTTTTTAGTCCGTCGGGCGTAGAATCATTATTTGAAAATTTTCCTGAATACAAACAGGGCCCTACGCTCGTGGCCGGTTTTGGCCCTAGCACCCTGAAAGCCATTAAGAAAGCTGGTATGAGAACCGATATTGAAGCACCAACCAAAACCGCCCCTTCCATGACCATGGCTTTAGACCAATTTTTAAGAAATACGATCAAAAAATAAAAAGCGCAGGAAAACCACAGATTTAACCGGATTTCAGCTCCGTATTGCTTTCAACCCATAAAAAAAAGGCATGAAACAACAGGGTTTGCCAAAAACGAGCACCTAAAACGTGCTGTTATCATTCAGCGTTTATTTCAGCAAGGGCACCCGCTCAGGCAATATCCTTTGTGGCTAAAATGGAAAATTGAAACCCTTCCCACGGTTAAACCTGTTCAGGTGCTTTTTGTTGCCTCCAAAAAAAGATACCCTACGGCTGTAGCCAGACATAGGATTGTCAGAATCCTGAGAGAAGCCTACCGAAAAAACAAATCCATCATCACAAAAAAAGTAGCCCAAAATGAACAACAAATAGCTATAAGCATTACCTATACCGGGCCGTTTCCGGTCGATTCACAAGATACTGAAAACAAAATAATCCTACTTTTACAACGTTTAGAAAAGGAATATGAAAGCAGTCAGGAGAGTTATTAGCAAACTATTTATAGTTATCATTCGGATTTATCAGTATGGTATATCCCCCTATACGCCAGGTTCATGCAGGTTTACACCAACCTGTTCCAACTATGGGGTGGAAGCCATACAAAAACACGGCCCCATTCATGGCGGCTGGCTGACTATAAAAAGATTCTCACGTTGTCATCCATGGGGAGGAAGCGGATACGACCCGGTACCAGCAACATTAAAAAGAAAAAAATCATAACATGAAAAAAATACTTTTTCTACCCGTTATCCTGTTTATGACAGTTGTCTTAACGGCAAACGGTCAAAATCAGGAATTTGAAATTGCCAAAAATCTGGACATCTATGCCACGCTTTTTAAACAACTTAACCGCAATTACGTAGATGAAATCAAGCCCGGCGAGCTAAACGAAACCGCCATTAAAGCCATGCTGGAATCTTTAGACCCCTACACGGTTTTCATCAACGAATCAGAACTGGAAGACTACAAATTTATGACTACCGGCCAATACGGCGGCATCGGAGCCTGATTCAAAAGCGTGATGATTTCATCATCATCAGCGAACCCTATGAAGGTTTTCCGGCTGACAAAGCAGGCCTCCAGCCCGGAGATAAAATCTTTAAAGTTGATCAAAAACAAGTGAAAGGGAAACCAACCGAACAAGTTAGTGAGCTGCTGAAAGGAGAACCCGGTACCACTTTCCAAATTACCATCATCAGGCCGGGCACCCTGGACACACTCACAAAAAACATCACGCGTGAAAAAATTAAAATTGAAGAAGTCCCCTACTATGGATATGTGGATAACCAAATCGGATATATCAACCTGCGGACTTTCACAAAAGACTGCAGTCAAACCGTAAAGAATGCCTTTTGGACATGCAAAGCAGGACACCCTGTCAGGTCTCATTCTCGACCTGCGTAATAATGGCGGCGGATTACTGGATGAAGCCGTAAGAATCATGGACTTTTTTGTAGAAAAAGGCGAAGTCATCGTTACCACCAAAGGTAAACTATTTGACAAAAACCACACCTATCGAACCAGCCAGCCCCCAATAGATGCCAACATCCCCATAGTGGTACTCATCAACAGCAACAGTGCCAGTGCGTCAGAAATTGTATCCGGCGCCATGCAGGACCTGGATCGTGGCGTGTTGGTAGGCGAACGTACTTTCGGTAAAGGGCTGGTTCAAAATATTTTGCCCCTCAGCTACCAAACCAAAGCAAAAATCACTGTAGCCAAATATTATATTCCCAGCGGAAGGTGCATTCAGGAAATCGATTATTCAAATAAAAACGGAGGTGACGAATTTGAAAAAGTACCTGATTCGCTCATTAAAACATTCCGCACCAAAAACGGACGCTCCGTAACCGACGCAAGGGAATTCATCCCGATATTGAAGTCCGGCCCAAAGAACCCAGCCGGGTGGCTATTACACTATACCGAAAAAACCTGGTGTTTGACTTTGCCACACGTTTCAAACAGCAGCACGATACCATTGAACCGGCAGGGACTTTTGTCATCACCGATGAAATTTATGATGATTTTCTGGCGTTTCTCAGCGATAAAGAATTCGAATATACCACTGAAACAGAGAAAGTCCTTGACATGCTTAAAACAACATCCCAAAAAGAAGGCTATTTTCAATGGATTGAACCAATTTATGACAGTTTGAGAAATGAAATGCTGTCACACAAGAAAAACGACCTGAAGAATTTTCAGGATGAAATCCGACGCTACCTGCGGGCCGAGATTGTCACCCGCTACTATCATCAAAGAGGGGGAATAGAAACCTCTTTGAAGGATGATGTTCAGGTTAGAAAGGCCATCGAAATTTTAAATAACAAAACATTTTACCGAAGTATTCTGGATGGCACCTATACTCCGGAAGGTGAGTAACACATGAACCGAAAGGTACAGCATATCGTAACACTCAGCTGGTTCTGGGCTCTGGGACTAATGGCTGTTTCTGTTCCGCTTTCGCGGTATTTGATGAGTGTGTCGCAGTTTATACTAACCGGACTATGGATACTCTATGCCATCGATTATGAGCGCATTATTGCGACCAAAACATGGCTGAAACCAATGACTGTACTCACAGAAACGGCTCTGAGCATCAAAAGACAGGTCGTGAGGTTTTGGCATTGTAAACCCGCCGTGGTATTCGTTTCCTTTTACTTGCTCCATGTGGCGGGACTGACCTACTCTTCCGATATAGAATCTGCTTTGAAAGACCTGCGCATTAAACTGCCATTATTGTCCATACCAGTTTTGCTGACTGCCATGCCCCCCTGAGCCGAAAACAAATCTACCAGATTCTTATCCTCCACGCACTGGCTGTGTTTGGTGGCACCCTGTCGTCACTCTATTTCTTTTTCTTTAAAGACTTCACTGATTTCCGCGAACTGTTTCCCTGGTTTTCACACATCCGTTTCAGCCTGAACCTGGTTTTGACGGTATTTAGCCTGAGCTATGTTCTTTGGACTGCCCGTTATCCGGAAAAGAAAACTTTTCGTATATGGCTGTGGCTCATTACGCTTTGGAATCTGGTTTTTATTTTTATTTTAAAAAGTTTTACGGGAATGGTACTGACGGTCTTACTGGCTACAGCTCTGCTCATTTATTCCGGCATTAAAAGCCGGAACATCCCGATTAAATTGGGGATGTTGTCACTCGTTTTGATTATTCCCGGATGGTTTGGGTGGCAATTCCATGAATCATGGAACAGTTTTCATGTGGCACCAAAAGTTGACTTCGAAACCCTTGATGACACCACAGCGCTGGGGCATCCCTATGAGCATGACACCAGTAAATATAAAATTGAGGAAGGAAGGTGGATTGGGCTCTATATCTGCCGTCAGGAACTTGAACAAGCATGGAACCAGCGAAGCGATTTGGATTTTTTCGGCAGCGACCGACGCAACCAACCGTTGCAAGCCACCCTTATCAGATATCTGAATGCCATGAATCTTCGCAAGGATTTCAAAGGAGTTGCCAGTCTGTCTGACCAGGACATCAGGAATATTGAAAACGGAATTGCCAACAAACGCTATGCCCGGTTATTCGACTTGCGCAGCCGTATTGACCAACTGGTTTTGGGCTGGATTACCTATCAGCGAAAAGGAGACCCCAACCGCAATTCGACCATCCAGCGGCTGGCCTACTGGAAGGCATCACTACACATTATTGCAAAACATCCTGTTTTCGGTGTTGGCACCGGCGATTCCGGTCAAGCTTTCCTGGAATATTACGAGCATTCGAATACGCGCCTGAAAAAACAATTTCAGCACCGCTCCCACAATCAATTCCTGTTCACAAGCATAACCCTGGGGCTTGTGGGTTTGGGCTGGATGCTGATGGCTTTCCTTTGGCCTGCACTCAGACGTAAAGCCTTTCGACAATACCTCTTTGTTATCTATTTTGCCATTGCCACATTTTCGATGCTTGCTGAAAATACGCTTGAACCACAAGCAGGTGTAACTTTCATCGCCTTCTTTTATGGTATTTATATTTTCGGAATGCGGCCTGAAAAGAAAACAATTCATCCGTCCCAAAAACCCGCCAGACGTCGCAACAATCTTAGAAAACCCCAGAAAAAAGGTTGAAATAGTTTTGAAAAAAACGTATATTCGTTATCTGATATAGCTCATTTATAAATGACTAAATAGCAGATAAAACCATTTTGTATGGTAAAGAATAGAGTAAATTGCCAGAGGAGCATAAATTATTTCTGAAAACAGAACAAAAGATAGATTTTAAAAATCATCCTCACAACCGATAAAAATAAATGCAGGATGTGGATAAAATTTTCGCAGCAGAAAAAGTAAAAACCTACTCATCTGGTAAAAAAAGGATAAATAAAAATTTGATGAAACAGATACAGATTGAACCCAAAGAATTCTGGTTTCCGCTTGACAATGCCGCAAAAATTTTTCCGGCTACCCTCACCAGCGAAAGAACGGCCGTTTTCCGTTTGAGTGTGATTTTAAACCACAGGGTTCAGATTCAACCCTTGCTAAAAGCGGCCACAATTGCCGAAAGCCGGTTTCCTTACTTCAGGGTAAAAATAAAAAAAGGATTTTTTTGGTATTATCTCGAATATGATGATGTCTGCTTCGATGTTTTACCGGATGATGATCTGCCTTGCCGGCAATTTTCCAAAGACAGCTTGCTAACACGTATTATGGTGTCCCAAAATCAAATCAGTGTTGAATTTTCTCACATATTAACCGATGGCACCGGAGGATTTGAATTTCTGAAAACCCTACTCCTCCTTTACGCAGAAAAATGTGGCGTTCAAATTCCGGACAACCACAAATTTCACAGACCCGGTCAACATATCAAAGAAACAGAATATGAGGATGCTTATAACCGCTACTTTAAAGAAGAGATTCCCCCTGTGGTCAAAAGATCAAAATCATTTCATTTGCCATGGCCCTTACGCTCCGTTCCACGCTTTCGTGTAAAAAAACTGTTTATCTCAATGCCATCTGTCAAATCGAAAGCTACAGAAAAAAAAGTAAGCATTACAGACTATTTATCAGCTGTTTACATTTTTATTTTACAACAAATATATGAAGAAACAAAAGGATTTCGTTATGCTAAAAAGAACAAAACAATTCGGTTGCAGGTTCCGGTAAACCTGAGAAACATTCTACCTTCTGATACCATGCGCAATTTTTCATTGTTTGTGATGCCTGAAATTGACTTGCGCCTGGGACATTATACCTTTGATGAAATCCTAAAAACTGTTTATCATCAAATTCGGTTAGAGACTGATAAAAAGCTAATTCACAAAAATATTTCAAGAAACGTAAGTGGCGAAAAAAAAATCTATGTCAGAGGTATTCCCCTCTTTTTAAAAAGTTTAATTCTTAAAATGAAATATTATTCTTTGGGAACAAGCCAATACAGCGGAGTCATCACCAATATGGGTAAAGTAAAACTTCCGTCTGAACTGGAAAATATGATCGACCATTTTACATTTATTCCACCCCCTCCAAACCAGTTGCTTAAAATCAATTGCGGCATTATTGGGTATGGTGACACATTGGTGATGAGTTTCGGAAATATCACAAAATCAAATGAACTGGAAAACCGGTTTATACAGTTCCTCAAACAAGAAGAAATCACATTTGAAGAAGAACCTGCCTGGCAAAACAGCCATTCGACCTATAACTATCATACAAAATAAAAAAGGTTATGTCAGAAACAGAAAAAATAAAAATATGTAGCCATTGTGGGGTAGAACTGGAAAACCATATGAACTACTGCCCGGTTTGCGGCGCTATCGCCACAAAAAAAGAAAAAAAGAACCTTGAAAACATCGAGGTTGTTAAAAAGGAAAATGAACCGCTGCCAAAGACAGATTACCAAAAACTTACTTTGCGGGAAAGGCGTAAACTTACCCTGGAGATAACAGGTCTTATTCTGCTATCAGGTATTTTTATTACCGTTGTGATTGACTTTATCACCGCACATGCCATCACATGGTCAAGATATCCTCTTGCTTTAAGCATCGTGGTTTTCATCAATATTGCATTAACAAGTTTTCTCTACAACTATACATTGCCAGCCACAGCGCTAAGCTGGATTTCGACCACAGTAGTGTTGCTACTTTTGGCCCATTTTACCACAAACATCAGCTGGCTACCTCAACTTGTAATCCCAATTATTTTCTCAGCATACCTGATTGTTTCTGTAATGATTATCATCATAAAAAATTTAAAAAAACATGGTTTAAACATTATCGGATTGGGATTGCTTGCCGCTGGATTTTTGTGTGTAAGCATTGAAATAACTATTTCGCTCTATGCCCAAAAGCCCATTAACCCTGAATGGAGCCTTATTGTATTTACAGGCGTAACACCAGGGGCTGTGCTATTATTTTTCCTTCATCACCGGCTTAAAAAGAAAACGGACCTGAAACGTTTTTTTCACATTTAGAATCACTGAAGATCGGGAAAGCTGTCATAAATTTTCACATAGACGACTTCGATTGTAGCAGGGAAAAAAATTCCGGGGACTGCAAACAGTATTAGCAATAAACCGTTGGTTAAAACCACCGGCAAAGGATAATCGACGCGTTGAAAAACATCATTAAGAAAAATATTGTCATTGGTAAAAAGAACAAGGAAGCCCATCCTGAAATTCACAAAAAGCATCAATTTCATATATTTGGCCACAAATCAAAAAAAACACAAACATGCTGAAGAAAGTTCCCCACACCTATGTTATTGTCTTTTTTATCATTGTCATGGCAGCCGTATTTACATGGATATTACCTGGGGGTGAATATGTAAAAACCATACAGGTATTGCCAGACGGTACGGAGCAAACCATTATGGAATACCACAAGACCGGAAATCAACCCAAACCTGGCAGATTTTTTCAGCCATGTTCAAAGGATTTGAACGACAGGCCGGCATTATTGTTTTTATTCTGATGATTGGGGGCGCTTTTTGGATTATGAATGAAAGCAAAGCCATTGATGTGGGGATCATGTCTTTCCTGCGATTCACAAAAAAAATTGAACACTACCGTTTTTTCAAAGTACTGGGAGTAAACAACATCATTATTACACTTATTATGCTGATGTTTAGCGTATTCGGGGCAGTTTTCGGCATGAGTGAAGAAACCATTGCTTTCATCATCATTTTGGTTCCCCTGGCCATCAGTATGGGTTATGATTCCATTGTAGGAGTTTCGATGGTTTTTGTCGCCGCCGGACTGGGATTTGCAGGCGCCGTACTGAACCCATTTACTATTGGCATCGCGCAGGGACTGGCAGGACTCCCGTTGTTTTCGGGGTTTGAATACCGTTTGTTCAGTTGGGTAGTGATTAACCTTATCGGGATAACTTATGTTTTGGTCTATGCCGGAAAAATAAAAAACAAACCCACAAACTCCCTGGTCTTTGAAGACGATGCCTACTGGCGCCAAAGAGGCAGCGGCGGGGTGGATTCCATTAAATATCACACCCCAAAAAGCGCATGGTTTACGTATGGATTTTTGTTGATTGCCATGGTTGTTTTCAGTTTTTACTTTCCCACCACGGAAATGAAAATCGGCAATGCTTCACAAGTCATACCGGCCATTCCGATAGCCACGGGTCTGTTTGCACTTTTTGGATGGATAAGCCTGCGGAAAACCGCCCATCTGTTCGTGCTCACCCTGTTGGGATTTACCATTCTCTATTTGATTATTGGCGTGATGGGCTATGGATGGTATATTATGCGCATCGCCACATTGTTTTTTGCTATGGGTATTTTTTCCGGCATCGCCATGAACCATTCGGCAGACCGCATCACCAGACTTTTCCTGGATGCACCAAAGACATTATGAGTGCCGCACTGATTGTTGGCCTGGCCCGGCGGAATTATTGTCATACTTGAAGACGGAAAAGTGATTGACACCATCCTTACAGCCTTTCACAAGGCATGCAGGATTTCGGAAAAGTTGCTTCAGTAAGTATCATGTATTTAATTCAAACTGTTATTAATATTATAATTCCTTCAGGTTCCGCAAAAGCAGCATTGACCATGCCGATTATGGCCCCTTTTTCCGACCTAATCGGAATCTCACGTCAGGCCACTGTTATGGCCTTCCAGTTTGGTGATGGTTTTACCAATATGATCACCCCAACCTCCGGGGTTTTAATAGGCGTGTTGGGCGTAGCCAAAATACCCTATGAAAAATGGGTACGTTGGATAGCCCCGTTGATTGCCCTATTGATAATTGTTGGTTTCCTATTGCTTATACCAACGGTAACGCTATCATTAAACGGATTCTAAGAAACCGTAATTATCGGATATGCCTAAATTCCTAAAAACAAAACCTATAAAAAAAATACAATGAGAAGAATATTTCGATATTTGCTAAACTTTTTTGATAGCTTGTTGTTACTTAGTGCCATAAGACGCTAAACATATTCAGGCTATTCTGTACCTTTTTGTGTTCTTAAAATTTCTATTAATTTTAAAGCGTCAAAAAATTAAATTTTATCAATCAACCTATATCTTATGTCAAAAATTGTAGTCTTAGGTGCGGGTATTGCAGGGCATACCACAGCTTTGGTTTTGAGAAGGGGATTGCCGAAAAAAGACCATGAAGTAATTGTGGTAAGCCCCAATAGCAAGTATCAGTGGGTTCCCTCAAACATTTGGGTCGGTATCGGCCAAATGACCCGAAAACAAGTAACATTCGACCTCAAAAAGGTTTACAATCGGAAAGGGATTATCTACAAACAGGCCAAAGCATTTCAATTCATCCCGAAGGAACGGACAAATCACCAAGGGTTTTATTAAAGCCACTTACGTTGACGGGCCACAACAAGGCAAAACCGAAGAAATCAATTATGATTTTCTTGTTAACGCAACAGGTCCTAAATTAAATTTTGAAGCTACAGAAGGGCTGGGCCCGAATGGCCATACAGTTTCTGTTTGTTCTTACACGCACGCCGAGGAAGCCTGGGAAAAATTACAGGTAGCACTGGAAAAAATGGAGAAAGGCGAAAAACAACGTTTTAGTTATCGGAACCGGACACCCCAACGCCACCTGTCAGGGCGCTGCATTTGAATACATTTTAAATGTTGCATTTGAAATTAATAAACGAAAGTTACATGACCTGGCCGAAATTACTTTGATTAGTAACGAATACGAACTGGGTGACTTCGGAATGGGAGGCGCTTTTGTGGACCGTGGCGGGTACATTACCTCCACAAAAATATTCACTGAATCGGTTTTGGCCGAATATGGCATCAACTGGATTAAACGGACCGGGGTATATAAAGTTGAAAAAATACCATTCATTATGAAAATCTTGAAGTGAATACAAAACCATTGATTTTGATTTTGCTATGCTCATCCCTGCTTTTGCCGGGGCCGGAATCAAAGCATTCAACAAAAATGATGAAGACATCACCGATAAGATTTTTGCCCCCAACGGCTTTATGAAAGTGGATGCGGATTATACCAAAAAACCTTTTGAGGAATGGAACGTGGACGACTGGCCTTCAACTTATCAAAATCCGGATTACAAAAACATTTTTGCTCCCGGAATTGCCTTTGCCCCACCCCATCCAATATCCAAACCCATGACCAGCAAAAACGGAACCGGCATTTATCCTACACCGCCCCGAACAGGTATGCCTTCAGGGGTTATGGGAAAAATTGTGGCTAAGAACATCATCAATATAATAAAAAGAGATGACCACTCCCTGAAACACCGGGCTTCTATGGGAAAAATGGGAGCTGCCTGTGTTATTTCGCAGGGATATGGCGTGAGACATGGCGCAGGATCAACCTTAACAGTTTTTCCTGTGGTACCGGATTATGAAAAGTACCTATGTGGGGACGTGATATTTCCTACACGATAGGCGAAACCGGGCTGGCAGGACACTGGATCAAATTGTTCCTGCACGTGATGTTTATCTATAAAGCAAAAGCAAAACCATTCTGGTGGTTAATTCCTGAATAATTAAAAAAACAGCAAATCATGAAAACAGCGTTACAAACCAATAAAGTCAGAGGCTATAAAGACGAAGCCTATCCGCCAATTCCCAATCGGGCCACACGATTCTGGAGAAAAAACTTCTTGTGGCAGGTTTATAAATTTTTTGTGTTAAACCTGAAAATTATGCGAATAGTCATTGGCGGACACTCCTAAAAACAAAAACCCCGGAAATTCCGGGGTTTTTTAATTTTGAAACAAACTTGTCCCTTTTTGGGATAATCCCGTTGAATATGAAAAAATAATTATTTGATTATTAGGCGATTTAATAAA
>LZCG01000037.1_pt1 | contig 23780 bp, 35 predicted proteins | sample 768541 | NCBI WGS metagenome assembly LZCG01 (sample SAMN05200874, study PRJNA324366) | oil field metagenome | isolation source: sample BH-FW-1 from oil reservoir | place: India: Bombay High | collected 2015-07-11
GTTCTCCTCTTTCCTTATTTTCATGGTCCTCAATAATCTGGAGAAGCGTTTGGTAGAGCCTCCTGATGTCGGCAATCTCCTGTTGAAGGATACCATGGAATACTTTCAAGTCAATGTTATTATATACATGAACGACTCGATTGCGGAATTGAACCATACTGATGTAACGAACCTGATCTTCGGGCTTGATAAACCCAGCCTCAGTTAGAATATCAATCACCTCGGCACTGAAGCTGGGGGTCCTTAACCCCAACTCAGCGATGATGTAACTACCGATATCGATAAGCGCTTGGATGGAAGTCTGTAGTCTGTGAAGAGCAGAATCAACGTTCCGAAAATCAGAGCAGAATTCCCGGTAATCTTTGGCCCGTAATATCTCGATTTTTTCGATATTTTCCGGGATTATCTCGAGCTTGTGTTGGACATCTTCCCGTTTCACAAAACATTCCCCCTGGGTGCCCAGCAGCTTGCTGCAGGTTCTTCAATTGACGCCACATCTTCGCAGCCACCCTTCCGTTTGAAACTTGCGCATCCACCGCAGGGTTGGCTCAAAGCTCAAGTATGCCTGGATAATCCTCCACTCGTAGTAACGACGGGCTTCAGGCTTAGCATCATAGATTACCTTGCCTGTACGAAGCACCGTATGCTGAAAGATGAGGGAACGCCCGTTTAGAGAGACTAAGTCAACTTCCAAATCATGATTATCTAAGGAACGCTGGATTTTATAAGACAAAACGGATTCAATGCGCGCCAATGTGGTGCCGGCTGGCGCATCCGCATTAAGCAACAAGGCAAGATCGAGGTCGCTCAACGGGCCAGTCCTACGTCGTACCGTTGAGCCGAATTGATAAACAGCGACGATGTAGGGATATTCTCTGAAAAGATCGGCCAAAGCCGCTTTCACCTTTTTACTAAGAGGGCCCTGTCTTTTCATCATATTAACTACGCTCCACAATAGAGCTCAACACTGGTATCACCTTCCGCCCCCTTTTATCAGCCACTAACGATTCACCTAAACTCTATAACCAAAGGATGCCGTTGTCAAAGGGCAATTTACCATAGCATACCTTTATTTGCGGCCCTTTATCCAGCAACAGTTCAGGCCAGATAGGATCCGTCCTGGGCCACGTCCTGACCGGTGATGCCCATATTGAGTTCATTGAGTTCGTTAAATTCGTTGGGTTTATTGGGTTTGTTGGGTTCGTTGGGTTTATTGGGTTTGTTGGGTTTGTTGGGTTCGTAGGGTTTGTTGGGTTTGTTGGGTTCGTAGGGTTTGTAGGGTTTGTTGGGTTCATTGGGTTCGTAGGGTTTGTTGAGTTTGTTGGGTTCATAGAGTTCATTGGGTTAACAGCTCTTTTAGTGACTGAATAGGGGAACGATAGCCACCTTGGATCATTTTACTCAAGATCTCATCGGCTCCTCCAATCGAAAGCTTCCCTTCTTCAACAAGCAACTCCAGCATCCCCAGAGTCCCTGAGATTTTCACGCCTTGGTCTTGAGCTACTCGCCGAGCTTTGCGGTCGTCGCTGAAGAATACTAAATTTCGTTCTTTAGCAATAGCAATCCCGGCAGCTTCTCCATAGCCAACTACGTCCAGAAGGTTTCTAAAGAGAGTCCGTTCCCTTTTCCCCTCAACCACTGCCAGTTTTACCCAATCTGCTTCGACGATTTTATCGGCTTCCTCAAGAAAATCATACCCGGCAGCGATTCCTTTTAGAATCTCTTCATGTACCTGGGAGGGAATAATGATTTGTCCATGAATCTTTTCGAGGAGGTTTATCCGGTTGGCCCGCGCCAAGTTGGACAAAACAGTGGTATCAACCACAATCATCGAAGCGCCTCTCTGGCTCGCTTGGCATCTTCTTTGATTTCCGCCTTACTCTCTGGCCCCTTCAAAGCAACGCCTCTGCTCTTCAATACCTCCTTCATCTCCTCCAAGGAAATACCGGCAAGATCAGCGGCCTTCCCCAGGGAGACTGCTTCTTCCTTGTATCTCTTGACAGCGATCTCTATCCTGTATTCGGGATGGGATCTAAGGATATACCGGACGCCTTCGTCAATGACCTCTTGCTCATCCTTATACAAAGCAAGATCGACAAGTTCCTTGGGCTTAATTCCCCTTACAGCCATGTTATCTCACCTCTCTTTTGGGGTTCATTGGGTTCGTTGAGTTCTCAGGGTTCATTGAGTCAACTACTCCTTTTCAAGTAAGTAATCAGTCGCGACAGCTGCTTGGCGACTACCTCTAATTCTTGATACATTTTATCGAAAGCTTCCTGTGATATGTAGTGCTGATCCAGAGCAGCATAAAGCTGACTCTGTACTTCTGCAGTTGATCCCTTGGCAATGAACAGGAATTGGACGAATTCCTTGTTAGAGTGCCTGGAAAATCCCTCTGCTATATTGCTTGGTATTGAAACCGCTGCACGGCGGATCTGGTCGCGCAAGGCGTAGTCCTTGGAGAAGGCTCCAGTTGAAGAAGCTCGATAGACCGCATTTACTATGTCCCGCGCTGCTTGCCATACTTTCAGATCCTCGAATCTCTCAACCTTCGCCATCTCCTCCTCTCCAACTCTTCCTAACTCAATAACCCGCGTGACCCTATAAACTTAATGAACTCTACGAACTTAGTAACCCAAGGAACCCTCCTCACCCAACACATACACCACAATAAAACCAGCCTGTCCCCTTTTATTATTCCCAACTCTTCCTAACTCAATAACCCTCGTGACCCTATAAACTCAATGAACTCTACGAACTTAGTAACCCAAGGAACCCTCCTCACCCAACACATACACCGCAAGAAAACCAGCCTGTCCCCTTTTATCCCTTTTTCGTCCCGATCAGAAAGCCCCCCGCTCTACCAGTGATCCAGTCAGTCTAACCCATTGTAGGGGGCACTCACAGTATCGCTCACACATGCTCCAAACTCGGATCATCACGGATATAGGCCAGTTGCTGCCCCAGGTAGGGTAATGGCTCTAGGCCGTGCCACTTTCGCAACAGGTGATAAGTAGGTGAGGTCAGCAGACGGCACGCATCCACTGCTTCACGCCATTCTGTCCGGCGAATCTCAGTTACCGTCTCCGGATTCGGTAACAGTCCAAAGTCCCAGGCTGAGCACAATCGCGCGAGAAAATCTACCTGTTCAGCTAAATCATGCAACTCTGCTGGCGAATCCATATCAGGGTATAGAGTGCCGTCAATCCAGTTTCTATCAGGATTGTTTGGTGAGTGCATCGAGGAACTCCTTCGCAAACCAGGCTCGTAGTTGCTCCGCTTCCATCCGTTTCTCTGGATCCTCAATCTGTGCCATGGGGCGGTGCTGGACAATACGAGCCATATGTGTCTCAATGGCCAATCGGGCACGGTCGCTATCTGTATCGCTCCCGGCCAAGCGTTGGCGACGCCTCCATAGCTCCCAACACTGTTGCGGCGTCGTTAACCCAGCCTGACACAGAGCATGGATGTCACGGAAATCGCGTGGTGCGCCACGTTCGACCAATGCCACCATCTTACTCGCCACTAAATCGGGAAAACTATCCAAGAGCACACCGGTCCACTCTGCCAACGAGGAAGGTTCCAACTGAGCGGAACGACGTGCAATCTGAAAACTAAAAACCGTCTTCCCCTCTTGCAGTAATTCGACACTGACCACGTCGCCCCAAGCACGTGTCTTAACCTCTCCAAAGGGTTTAAGTGCTGCTTCCAGCACACTGATCACTCGGCGCCGATCTTCGGCAGTAGCCGTGGGAACCCACCGCGCATCCACATCGTGAGTGGAACGATAGTCGAGGTAATGCAACAAGCAAAAAGCACCGCCCAAGGAGATGTTCTCTCCCAGCTTACTGGCTGCCAGGGCTTGCAAACAGGCCTCGGCATACTCAGGAACATGCTTCGGGCGCCGTGATTGGATCACATCACTGTTAGTCATCCTGACACTCCCCATATAGCGCCGCTTGCTCGCAGCTATTAGACATTATACCGCCCACAAAAACAGAAAACCCAAGGCCTCCAGTGAACATCGCTTCAATCGATCACCTTTCACGCTGCATCCCTTCGTCGTGCGAAACTTCCAAGCCCTAAACACCTTCCCCCTCAACCCGACCCGCTCTTGCCGGAAGAAGACCGGCCCCTTGGAGTCGAGCTTGATCGCTAAGGCAATCAAAGCAAAAGGCACGGTCAACAGGACAAGCCCGATAAAGCTTAGCAGGATATCGATGAGACGTTCCAGGATGACTTGAACACTAAATATTACGTGCTTTTTCACATTCTGTCCCTAAAGGCCATTCCCTCGTCACCCATCTAACTATAAGGAGGGCTTCCATTCGCTTTCCGACTCAATGGAGTCTAAGAAACGTTTGAATCTATCAACTTGATCCTTGAGAGTACTAAAGGTCTTGCCCAGGTTTTCCACCAACGGCTGACATCTTTCCCATTTGAGCTCGAAACCGTATATATTGCGAAAAAGATGACGAAAACGGAGATATTCTTCTAGATCGATTTCGAGCTTCTCTTCCTCGGGGACGAATCCCTTCCACTGGCACTGCCATTCGTTGGAGCAATTGAATGTGCCAATTCTCTCCTGTTGGTAGATCTTGATCTATTCTGGCCGCGATTCGGCGAAATATCTTTTCAACCCCTGTAGAGAAGTCGTGGAGGACGCTTCCAGCCGCGCGAACTTTGACCACTGATCCCTCAGGAGCCCCGCCCAAGATTTCATCCATTTCGCGGGTAAGCCGCTCTAGATTACGCACTTCCCGGTCTATGTCCGCCTTTAATGCTGCAAACCTATCCATTTAGGGTCACCCCTTCCTTAACCACTCGCTCGCGAAGCTCGGAATCAGCGTCTTCAAACGGGATTAAATCCAGCTCCATCCCCGGGGGCAATAGTCGCCAAAGCTCAGCCAATGCTTTGAAGTAAAGGTGGGGAGGTAACCCTTCCACTACAAGATCGATATCGGACTTCTCATGAAATACCTCGGGATCCCTCAAAGAGCCGAACAGATAAACTTTAGTCACGCCATAGTTTTCGTAAAGGACTTGCGCGCACTTTTGCGCAGCAGAAGCGGCCTCTTGCGCTCGTATATTCAGGCGCTCCTCATCCGCGTTGAGTCTTCTCCGCCACCCTGCAACATAGTCGTCCGACATATCCATTTCTTGCCTCCACCCTTTCTCTCAAAGCAAGATAGAGTATACAAGGCTCCAACCCATGCGCCAAACACGTCATTGCGTAACCCATATCCCGTAATCCCTAATCCTGTTGTCCAACCCTATGAACCCCTGCCCCGTGGAATCCTATTCCTATGGGGCCATGAACCCAACAAACTGCTCTTACCCCATAACCCATCAATCCCAAATCCCCGTCTTCTACGCTTGTAGCTTCTTCCTGATAGCTGACGGCTGAAAGCTGATCGCTACTCATCACTGCTTCCCGACCTTGGACTCTGGACTTTGGACTCGCCCCTATCATTACCACTCACGATTGACCTTCCCCCAAGCCAACAAACCCCTGCCCCGTGCAATCCTATTTCATGGGGCTACGAACCCAACAAACACCAAAAGCGAAGATCTGAGCAGAAGATTTCGCCCCCAGAAGATTTCATGATCGCTCTACGTTTTGCCGTTTCTCAACAGCCTTCTCTGCTGGAGGCTCCCGCATGGGGTTAATTACCTTGAATCCTTCAGTTTCGATGATTCGACAAAACCCCTCGTCTGCACAAACAACCGCCGAGATAGTCTCTGTGCCTTTGGATTTGATGACAGCAAGCTGAATAGCATCCAGTGTCCTAAGCGCATATTGAGGGGCATACTGAATAAGCAGCCTTGTTGCCATATTCTTCTCTCGCTCTCCAAAGGTTAGCACCTCGTACATTCCCTGATCAAGATCGTTGGCAAAGAGCTTTCTTAAGTCCACAAACGCCTTCGCTGTGATTTCTCTTGTCCTTACCTTCAAGCCGATGGCAGAATAGAATTCGATGATACTCAGATCAGAGATGATCAATCGATCCGATGCCTTAAAGAGGCGCTCCACAACATCTGTGCCTTCCTCCTGATGATAATGTTTGACGAGGGCGCTGGTATCAAGGGAATAAGCCAAAGTGAGAGTAGGAGGATCCATCCTCACCCTTTGCGCTCAGCGATGATCAAGTCGGAGAGGTTTCCCTTAATAGAGCCTAGCTCATGGCGAACTTGGGCTAGGGTAACCTTTGGATCAGCCTCGCTTTTGATGAAATCAAGGAAGACTTCTCGGGATTCAGGTTGTCGCTTGGTCTGTTCTATGATCTCCAGTAACCTTTCCCGCTCCTTTTCCGACAGTTGTTCAACAGCCTGGACGATCCTTTCCTTGACCGAAATAGCCATCCAGATCACACTCCTTCTTCCCAATCTGAGTCTATCATTGCAGACAAACCCTTTAAAGTCAAGCCTCCTCAGTTGGAGAACGAGACCACTACCCTGCCGAATGACAAAGTTCCCGAACGTCGGTACCTACGCTCGGCCTCGGCACCGACAGTCACGAAGAGAGATACCAGGAGTCTCAAATCAAGATCTGATCGCGGAAAACCCACATGCTTTCTGTCAAGCGAGCAACTCCTCAAATCCCTTCATCTCGCCCATTTTTCACTGTTCCTAAGTCCCATAACTCATCACCTATCACTCGTTGCTGCTTCCAGGCCATTCACCAAGCTTTCGACCTTAGACCCTGACCTTTGGACTCGCTCTTTCCATTCACGATTCACTCCACGCCGACTCTATGAACCCTATGAACTCAATGGACCCAACAAACTCTATAAACCGCCCCTACACCCCCTACTCCATAAATCCCTAATCCCCGTCTTCGTCACCCGTCACGCATCACTCTTCACGGTTTTCAGCCATTCACTATTCACCATTCACCGTTTACGATTCCACCCCCGGCCCGCTCCGCCCGACACCTCGATACTTGAATCCCAGTTTCCGCAACTTATCTGGATCCAACGCGTTCCGTCCATCGAAGATCAACCGAGGCGTATCCATCAGCTGAGCTGCCTGCTGCCATGGAAGCTCAACAAACTCCTGCCACTCCGTTACTAAAATCACTGCCTGCGTCCCCTTAAGTGCCGCAAGTGCTGAGTCGCACAAGAGGACCTCTTTAGGAAGCAACGGACGTGCGGTCTCCATTGCTTTGGGGTCGTAGGCCTGCACCTTCGCGCCAAGCTCTACCAACAATCGTGCGATGTCAAGCGCCGGGGCTTCCCTGACATCGTCTGTGTCGGGTTTGAAAGCCAGCCCCAACAGGGCTACCTTTACCCCCTTTAAGCTCCCGAAGGTCTCCTGCAAAACTTGAATTGGGAGCAACCGCTGGCGATTGTTAACATTAATCACCGCACGCAGGAGCTCACAGTTATACCCCTTGACTGCGGAAAGGAACTCCAGTGCGCGTGTATCCTTGGGGAAGCACGAGCCACCATACCCCAACCCCGCTTGCAAGAAGCTTGATCCAATGCGGGTATCAAGCCCCACTCCCTGCGCCACATCATCGATATTCGCCCCTACCCGGTCGCAGAGGCTGGCGATCTCATTGATGAACGAGATCTTGGTCGGCAAGAAGGCATTGGCAGTATACTTGATCATCTCAGCACTGGTGACATCCGTAATCAGAACAGGAGCCTCGATCCCTTCGTACATCTTCTTCGCCAGTGCGGTCGCATCCTCATCCTCCCCACCGATCACAATGCGGTCCGGGTGGAACCAATCATTCACCGCTTGCCCCTCCCGCAAGAACTCCGGATTGAAAACATATTGCAACTGACTGTCCGCCAATTCCTCTTTCATCAAACGAATGCCAGTCCCCGGAGGAACCGTGCTCTTCATCACGACAACCGCTCTGCCGGGATTGCGTTCCTTAATCCAGCGTATAGCCGAGTAGACCTGGGATAGGTCAGTGCCGCCATAGCCTGAGTGGGTGTCCCCACTGCGACCAAGATAACCTCGCCAAGCGATCCCTTCACCTCGTCGAGGCGATGAAACCGAAGCCTTCCTGCCGCCAAGCCGGCAGAAATGAGTTCAGAGAGCTCGGTTCATAGAACGGGCAGATCCCACCCTGGAAGGAAGAGACCTTCCCTTGATCGACATCCACCCCTAACACGTTGTGTCCAGCCTTGCTTAACGCACCCACAGCGACCGCTCCCACGTACCCCAAGCCTACGACGGTGATATCCATTGACCCTCCCGTTTGTTAATCGTTACGCCAAAAGCTCTATCAGCCGCTCAACAGAGATACCGGCTTTTCTCAGGATTCCTCGCAGAGTTCCTGCCTTTAACGTCTTGCCTTTATGAACTGGAATTGGGAAAGTCACCTTATCTCCCTCAGCAAACTTCCTCATCTGCACGTGGCTTCCTCGCTGCCTTGCAATCTCAAACCCTTCCTTCCCCAGAGCTTTAACTAGCTCCTCTCCAGTGATCCGAGGTAGCTTAGGCATGAACCTCTAGCGTGAGTTCCCGACGCTCTACCTTCCTTAAGTTGAGGTTTTCAGGCCCAATCTCTTCGATATGCAGCTGTGCGGCTTCCCTTAGATTGGCAAGAGCGTCCTCTACGTCTTCTCCTTGGGTATAAATATCCAGCTCAGGGCAGTAGACCGTGTATCCCCCTTCTTCCTCCTCGATCAATTCCGCGGTGATCTCGATAGCTCGCCTCTTCATTCCCATCACCTTCCTTTGATCACTGCACTTACTACTTAGGATTCACTCTTCGCTGCTTCCCGACCTTGGACCCTGGACTTTGGACTCGCTCCTACCATTCACTATTTCCCGCTTCATACCGCTTACCCCTTAATGCGTGTCACCCGTCACGCATCACTCTTCACGGTTTTCAGCCATTCACGATTCACCATTCACTGCGTCGTCATTACCCATCACTGCTTCACGCCTCTGCGAGAGACAAAAGCCTTTTCCTCGCGCCCGTTCGCTATGCTCCCTCAAGCCGCAGAGCTCGCTGAGAAAGGCTTCAACTTCTCAGTTTCAAACATCTCTTGCTCCTTACCTATTCCTGCTGTTCTCTGCGCCTCTGCGTCTCTGCGAGAGAATGCTCTTGCCCTCTAATGACTCGTTACCCAACACTGCCTCCCGACCTTGGACTCTGGACTCACGACTCCTGACAGTGTTCTTAACCCAACAAACTCCATGAACCCAACAAACCCCACAAACTGCTTCTAGCCCATATTCCTTCAATCCCTAATCCCCATTACTCCCTTACCCTTCACACCCTTATCTCCTTCGCCCAGTCCCTGTTCTCCAGGTACCAGTCTACAGCCAATTTAACTCCTTGTTCAAGTTTTATCCCCGGCTCCCAGCCCAACAGTTCCCTTGCCTTATCGATCGATGCCCACGTCGCCGCCACATCTGCAGGATGAACTGGCCGGCGGTCGATCTGCGCCTTCTTTCCTAAAAGCTCCTCGATAAGCGAGATCAAGCGCATGATGGTTACTGGCCGATCGTTTCCCAAATTGAAGATCTCATACCCGACTGGCTTCAGCCCAAGCACCGTTCCCTGAGCGATATCGTCTATATAAGTAAAATCCCGCTCTTGCGTGCCGTCACCGTAAAGGATGAGCGGCTCTCCTTCTGCTATCCACTTGATGAACCGAAAGATGCTCATATCAGGCCGCCCCGCCGGGCCGTAGACTGTAAAATAGCGAAGCAGTGTAATATCCAGGCCATATAGGTGATGATACGAATAGCATAGTCCCTCGGTTGCCTTCTTAGAAGCAGCATATGGTGAGAGCGGATGATCCGTAGGCTGGTCCTCGCGAAAAGGGTGGCCGGATTCACGGGGAATCCCATAGACACTGGAACTGGAGGCGGCTACGAACTTCTTGATCTTGTGGTCCTTGCACAGCTCTAAAAGGTTGAGGGTGCCAGTTACGTTCGTCTTGTAATAGACCCACGGGTCCTCCAGACTTTGGCGCACCCCCGCACGTGCTGCCAGATTGATCACCGCAGCAAAGGGTCCGATATCAGCGAATACCCTGCCTAAAGCATTCTTATCGGCGATGTCCAAGCGGTGAAATTGGAAACTCACCTGCCCTTGCAGTCGATTCAGTCTCCACTCTTTCAATCGCACGTCGTAGGCATCGTTTAGATCATCTACCCAACGACCTTGTAACCCTGTTCCAGCAAAAGTTCGCCCACCTTAGATCCAATGAACCTGCACAACCGGTCAACAGAATCCTTTTCATCCTCTCACTCCTCGCCTTACTCCCTCTACGATTCACCAGTCACCTACTTCGCCCAAAAGTAGCCCGTACCCTTGTGTCATATACCGTTACCCTGACCTGTTCCATGCATTCAAGGGTGGACCTTATTGTTCACTAATTCTTGGTATATTGCATAGATTGCCCCCAACATCTTTTCTTTAGAGAATTCCCTTGCTCTCCTTAACGCTTTCTTCGAAAATGCACCTGCCAATTCCTTGTCCTTTAGGATTTTGTTGATTGCGTGTGCGAGCGCTTTGGGATCTCTTGGCGGTACAGTGAAACCTGTCTCCCCGTCCACGCTGACATAAGGAACCCCAGTCGGCAAATTTGTGTTAACAACAGGTTTTCCGTAAGCCATGGCTTCCATCTGAACGATGCCAAAGGCCTCACTGGGCTCCACCGAGGGTAATACGAAAACGTCACAAATTTGGTAACAATACTTAAGCTTCTCATTTGGGACCTTTTCAAGGAATACAACCTTCTGTTCAACCCCAAGGGATTTAGCTTCCTCTTCCAATTCCCTTCTTAACTCGCCGTCGCCAACGATAAGAAGTTTAGCTTCCACATCTTGCATAGCTTCAAGGAGATATTCAAGACCCTTGTAATAGGTTAATCGGCCAACGAAAAGAACCAGCTTTTCATCTGGTGCGATTCCTAAATCGAACACCTTCTCTACAGGATGGCCAAATTCATTGAGGTCTATCGACAATGGAACTACACTGCACTTATCCTTGTACGGTTCCAAGTGTTCGGATGATTCCAATAGATTGGGAGAGGATATCAAGATCTTGTCAGCCCGTTTCAAGAACCTGTGCAAAAAAGGCCGATAGAAAGTCATTAGGCTTTTCTGCCTTACTATGTCGCTGTGATAAGTTACCACTACTTTCGGCCGCCTTGACCCTAGTAGTAGGTGGGATAGAACTGCGAGTGGAAAGGGAAGATGAAAATGCAGCATATCTACCTTTCTACTTTTCCAGGCCAGCAAGAATGGGAAAGTAAAAGATACAGGCATACCCCAGTAAATTCCGAGACTACTCGCCTTGGTTACCGAAACTCCATTAATTATCTCCTTACTCCCCTCTCCTCGTGGCTGGCAGACTAAAACCTCCATTTTCACCCTTTCTTTTAGTCCTTCAGTGATATCTTGAACGGTGCGCTCTATGCCACCGATGAAAGGTGCATAGAACTTGCTGATCTGCAACACCTTAATTGACGCTTTATACTTTACTTCCATAAGGGTTCACCCCACTGTTTGGTAACGCTTCCATATTAACCCAAGTAGGGCACCGATAAGCCAGCCTGTTTGTATCTGAGTCACTGTGTTTTCAAATAACCCGTGGATAAGCATCCCTGCAAGTGCTGCCCCAAAAACCAACCATAGTGATGAGAGTCGTTCGGAACCATGATTTTTTACAACCCTCATGTAACGGCAGCCAACAGCGAGCAACACCGCTAGTAAGACAGCAAGGCCGATGATACCTCCTTCGGATAACATCTGCAAAACGATATTGTGTGCCGAGCGGGGCAAGGAAGGTTCTTCAGCAAACCATCCTAGCCTCTGCCCCATAAAGGAGATTGGGCAAATGCATTCATATATGGAATATACGCTGGTCGTAAACTGAATGGTTCCCTGAAAAAAGAAGATGCAGCCGCGGAATAGCGATAAGATAAAACCTCTGCCATCTCTCTAATACGCATAGACACCATTGCAGCAACCCCGATTCCTATACTCAACACCGCAACTGCGACAATGACATTCTTACGCACGTTCGCACTTCTTGTTCGGGTTGCGAGCAATACAATCAATCCGGACAAAAGGCCGAGAATCGCTCCTCTGCTGCCAGTCATAAGAAGCGCGATAGCAAAAAGAATAACAGTGGCCCATAGTAGAACTCTTTCAAAACGATGTTTTATCATTGAAACTAGTCCTAGCGTAGCAAACAGCTCTATCATTGCATAATCAGCAAAAGGATTTGGATTGAAACCAGCACCAACCCCAGCAAAACGCCCTATACCAGGGTCTAAAGAGGCTTCCCTGAGCTGGATCCAAGGCAGGGCTAGATAGAAATAGCTAACTAACACCGCAACAGTGCCTGCAGCAGCTATAATAACTAGTATACGCCAGAGACGAAATACCGTGGTGAGATGAGTAGTGTCTTGTCTAATTCCACAAAAAGCTATAATAAAACCCGCTAGGGGTTGTCCCCAAAGTAACGCAGAGCGAAGAATTGCAGACCACTGAGCATTATTAAGCAGAACGCTTAATGGTATGCATAGAACTAACGCATATATTAAGAAAGCCAGACCTCGTGGGATTGGGAGTTTGCCATCACGGGGCAACAAGAGTGCTGCAGTCCCGGCATATAACAGAAGAACGGAGAGATAAAGCCGTGAGCTTTCTCCAAGGACAAAAACAGGATTATAAAATGCTACTGATGTAGCTATTGAAAGCAGGAATAACCGTGCAGCCAGAACTCGTCCCATAAAGACCCTTGCGCTAACAGCGCCTGCAAAACTCAGGAATGCCACAGATGCGTAATTAAGCAGCATGACACCTTATGAAAAAACAGAAAGGATCTTTGATGAATCCATTTCTGTTATAGCTTGCCAACTCATGTGCCCCCATAAAGCTTATCAGAAGTCATCAGTAGTTCGTTGTAAATCGATTCGATCTGCTTCACATGGCGATGAACTGAATAACGGTCGTAAGCAACATGTTGCGCTCGCTGTCCTAACGTGTAACGGAGAGTCGGGTTTCGTATAAGCTGGATCAAGGCTTCACCAAGTAGATCTGGCCGTCTGGGTTCAACCAACACTCCATACTCACCAAAGCCTAGCGCTTCCGGTACCCCCCCCTCTGCTGGTCCTACTACTGCGCGCCCTAAAGCCATGCCTTCAATCACTACCCGGGGGAAAGGATCCGGGCTGGTTGAGTAATTGACAACTATATCTGCTAAAGTCATGAGATCTAAAGCATCTTCACGATAACCCCAAAAGGTAACTCTATCAGTTATTTCTAATGACGTTGCAAATTCTTTCAGCTCATGCATCAAAGGACCGTCACCCACGATCCAAAATAGGCTCTTGGGCTCCATATTGCTGACATGCTTACACGCGCGAAGGAATAGCCGATGTCCTTTCCATTCCACCAAGCGTCCGAACATAGCTATCACGACGGTATCTGGAGATATCCCCAAGGTACTTCGCAGCTTATCGCGGTCTTTAACTGTGATCTCCTGAATCGCCTGAATGTCAACAGCATTATATACCACCCGAACTTTCCCCTTCTTTGCATTCCTATACTGATCGAATTGCCTGGCCACAGCCTCAGATACTGCTACAACCCGATCACTAAGTCGAAGAACTGTTTGCCAATATAATCGCTGCATTACACCGCCAGGAAATATGTCCCTAACATGGCTAACATGCGGCACCCCCGCTATTCTGGCAGCAATACCACCAAGTATGCGCATTAAGCTGTCATCAGTATGTACCAAATCGATGCGGTAGCTCCTGAGCCATGAAGCTATCCGCAGAAATGACGGAAGACTTCGTGCAAAGACTATGACAGCCCTAATGGGATTATGAAAAACCTCTTCACGTGACAGTCGCATTAAAGACACTGGGAGGGGTATTGTTGCCACTTCAATTCCCAACTGCGCCGCGTGGTTAGCAAGAAAGTTGTTGGCCACACCACACACAACGATTGGCTCGAACCTCGCTTGATTGAGCCCCTTAAGTAACAATAGGAGCTATTTTGCCCACCTCCTGGTTGTTTGAAACCATGCTGTAAATAAGCTATTCGGATTCTTTTCGGACGACCAAGAGCGCAATACCCCATTTTATCACCCATTTCCTGTTTCGATTTGCTTCCCCATCTTGCCATGTAATCCATCCACAACGCCGCGAAGGATAAAGTACGTTTTTTTAATCGTTTTACGTTCAAAAAAGGCTACCCTTGCTAACAGTTTTAGCACGCTTAGAAGGGCCCACATACTCGCAGCGAAATTCCGATGGGCATACCAATGCGTATACAGTCGGTTGCGGGCTTGATAATAGTACCTATAAGGAGGATGATTGCTGCTCAAAAAAGTCTTTCCCCAAAAGGTCGCTACACTTAATTGGCCAACCGAGTGCTTGATTTTGGCGGCCGGTACATAATAAATAGGCAAACTGTGTGCACGAACTCGGAGGCAGAATTCGTAGTCATCATAGTCAATAAAGTAATCCTGTCGAGGATAGCCCACTTCATTCAGTATAGATACATTAAGAAACATGCCTGAAAACCCTGCAGCGCCTATCAGTATAGGCGTTTTTGCGATTTCGCTGTCTGATGTTAGCAGCTTGCGCCATCTGTTACCTGTCCAGCGAATCGGCCTATATACAATACCTGTATCTTTATCGACTCTGACACAGCACAGAATCCCAACTTTCTCACTTGTTGCTTCAGCAAAGAGAGTAGCTTTGTAACACATCCGCCTGTGGAATGCTGTCCTGGTCTAATAAGAATACCCATTTATAGTTCTTCCTAGCTGCGTAGCCTAAGCCAACATTATAACCTGCACCCACTCCAAGATTCTCTTTATTCTGAATGATAATGAAATGCTCGTTTAAATCTTCAAGACTCCTGCCACTCAAAACGGATGTACAGTCGATCACGGGAACATCGATCTTTAGCTTGTTATAGAGCCAGCCTTGTATACTTCCCACAGAATTATCCGATGAACCATTGTCGATAACAATAACGTCGTATTTGGGATACTGAAACTTGAGCAAAGACTCCAAACACTTAATCGTATCTCGCCAGCCGTTCCAGTTGAGGACGATGATTGCTACCTTAGGCCAGGTCTTACGAGTCGCCACACTTGGCCCTGACTATCAACTTCTACTATTTTTTCTGATCCCATCTGCTTAGTTCTTCCCGTCATTCTTGAACGCTCCTGCCCATTTGGCTACCTCATCAACGATTGCGTGCCAGCCGAATCCAAATCCAAAGGCCATCGCAAATAGTCTAACACCCGCTTCCGGTCCTTGTCCAATCGCTGTGACCTCAAACTTGGGGAAGATGAGCACCGTGACGATCATCCCTGCAATGACCGATCCGATCGCAGAATAGAGATACCGCTTGCTAAAATGGGCAAGCTTGCCGCTACGCAGCTTGCGCACCCACGGGAAGAATGCGCGGGCTAACACCCCCAAAAAGATCCCACCAAGCTCCAATGCTAACATGAGTTAGTCCTTAGTTGCTGCTTGTTGGTCGTCTCCATAGACCTCGTCGCCAAGACCATCTGCAAATCCCCCATCGCTCTATGATAGGCTACTCCCTATCCTCGCGTCCATCTCCTCGTTAATCCGCGATCCATCATCAGTTACTCATTACTCGTTACGCATCACCGTTTTATCCCACTAGGCGTTCCAGCTCGGGACGATGATCGCCACCCTGGGGCATTCTTGCCCTCTGTAGAACCCGGTGCATTTCTTCACCCTTTTTTCTGCTTTGGGTGGTACAGTCTTAGAATGCATACCCCCGCGTGAACTATGATCAATCATTCAAGATGCCCTTGGCTAGCTCATCAACGTCTGCAAAGGAATCACGAAACTTGTACTCTGAAACGCCACGCTTCAGGATCTCCTCCAGTCTGTCGGTGCTCTTCTCCCAGGTGATTTCCCTAGCAGTTTCGAGGCCGTTTAGTGCAAGCTCCTTTGCCAGCTTCGGATCCGTAGCTAGAGCAATGATGGCCTCTGCAAGTGCCCGTGGATTCCGTGGGGGAACAACTAGGGCGTTTTGCTTGTCATAGGCATAGTCCTCCGTCCCGAATTGAGTACACACGGCAGCTGTTCCGCAATTCATCGCTTCTAAGGGTGGCCGCGGGTAGCTTTCGTACCACGAGGGCATAAAGACAATGTGTGCGCTGGAGTACAACGCGGCCAGATCGTCATTGAAAATCTTCCCTACATGCTGAATTGGAAGATCAGTTCTAGGTTGGTACCCACCAAAGACGACCCATTCAATGTTCTTCTTCCCCAACTTCGAGAACACAATTTCCATGGCAGCAACTCCGTCCTCCCATCCCTTAAAGGCCCTGGCATCTGCGTAGGAAACGATTCGTATCTTTTTCGGTGAAGAATACTTCTCTGCAATCATCGCTCGAGGATAGAAAATTTCGTGGGAAATGGCGGGGGTAAGCAAAAAGGCATCCCGCTTAAATCGTTCCTTAATCTGCGTCTTTAGCCATGAAGAGTTAGCCATTAGGGAGAGCGGTAAGAAGTATGTTGACCGAGCAAGCATGCGGTCTTCAACCCCTGTAAAGAAAAGTTCCTCATAATGCTGCATGTGGTAAAAGGGCACGGTTCTATCCATTAGTTCGTAACCAGCAAATGCCGTGAAACAATAGGTAGCAATAGTAGCATCAGCCTCAACCCAGTTATGAATCAACCCCTTTGTCAGTCGTCTTATGGCCATAAGCGGGTCGGTATTGCTTCTCACCTTGTCGACTACCTTCCTTGCGGGTCTCTCTAGCAAAGGAACTTTCGCCAGTATCTTCTTGATCGTCTGCTTACCCGTATACCTCACCGATTGCAGGGGAGGGTTACTAAGAACTTCCTTTGACAATCCTGGCCTCCAGGAAAGATGCCCGTTGGGAGTTACAAGATGGACTTTGTGGCCTCTCCGCGCTAATTCGTCCATGAACTTATAGAGGCCAGCGGGCCCTCCTGTATGCCCTAATCCTGTCATTAAATAAGTTATCCGCATTTGTTCTGCTCCATAAGATAATGAAACATCACTAAAGCTTTTGCGATCGTTACATCCATGTTATAATACTTATATTCCGCCAGACGCCCCACAAAGAAGGCATCAGTCTCCTTTCTCAGCCGCCTCCCTATATTTAGCTGCTAATCTATTAGTTCCTTCGTCGAGACAGGGTAATATGGCTCCTTCTCCGCTGTGGTTCCTTTGGGGAACTCTTTCAGAATGGTCGTCTTGTCACATTTCTGCCCGGTCAAATGCTTAAACTCGGTTATTCGTGTAAAATCGTAATCATTAGGATAATTTACCGTTCCTGCCAGCTGGTAATACTCTGTGTTATGCCCCTCAAATTTCATCTCTACAGTTCTATAGGGCAACTTCCCATACTTGTAGTTGAAGTAGTAGTCGATCGGGCCAGTGTAGATCAGCCTCTCATACTCTATTTCACCTATGACGTCTTTGTAGTCAGTCCCCAGCAGGAGCTTTATATTCGGATGCGATAACATCCTCTCCACCATGCGAGTATAGCCCTCCTTGGGTAACCCCTGGTAGGGATCATCGAAGTACCTATCATCTCTATTCTCACGTATCGGCACGCGGGAGATTATCTGGGGATCGAGCTTGTCCGGAGTAACACCCCACTGCTTTAGAGTGTAATTTTTGAACATCTTCTCATAAAGATATTTCCCGACTTTAGAAAGCACTACATCCGCTGAAGTCTTTATCGCAGCAATTGGTTCTCTCATCTTTTCGAAGAACTCCGGTAACTCTTGAGCAGTCAGCTTGGTTCCAAATAGTTCATTAATCGTATCGAGATTGATGGGAATAGGCACGAGCTTGCCGTCTACGTACGAGAGAACCTGTGCTGATAAAGGTGCCATGTCGTGAAGTTGGAAAGATACTCCCAGACGCGCTTGAGGTTGGTGTGGAAAATGTGGGCACCATATTTATGCACTAGAATTCCATTACTGTCATAGAAATCATAGCAGTTTCCGGCAATGTGCTTTCTCTTTTCGATGACCAACACCTCTTCATCAAGCTGTGAAGCGATCCTTTCAGCAATCGTCGCCCCAGCAAGTCCCGCCCCCACGACGACATATTTAAACTTCATGTTTTCCCTCCCCGGGTTTCCCGAGAATATACCTTCGGATCAACTGAATATCCTCGCCATTTACGCCCTTAAGCAGCAAGAAAACAGTAAGATATATAACCGCCCCCATTATAATGCTGACCAGTACATTGACGTGAATTCTCCATATTACTGCCCCCATAATCAGGCCCGCGATGCTGGGTTTCAAGATATAGCGTTCCAGATGAATTCGAGTGATTTTACTAAAATAGTAAGCTACGTAGAGCAACACTACAACTTCGGTGACCAGCGTAGCTATGGCAGCGCCTATCAAGCTGAAGCGCGGGATCAATAGGAAGTTCAAGATAATATTGGTCCCCGCCCCGATAGTTACTCCTATAGCGTTTTTCCTCTCCCCATTACAGGCCACTAGCGCGTTCCCAAAACTGGCGCTGACGAAGATCACGGCAACTGCCCAAATCAATATTTGCAAAGCTATGACCCCATTTTGATATTGTGGACCATAGATGAGACTTATGATCGGTCGAGCCAATAACGTTCCACCGATTCCCAAAGGGATGGCAATAGAGGTCAGCAACTTCGCCGAAGTATTTACCAATAGGGATAACTTTTCTCTAGACTCCTTGTAATACCTGGATATGAGCGGGAAAATTGCTTGGATCAGTAGGCCTCCAAATGGTAGAATAAAAAAGATGATCTTATAGGCTGCATTATACCACCCTACTACTTCGTCTCCCTTCATGAATCCGAGCATGATTGTATCCATATTGTAGTATATTTGGACCATAATAAAGGAGAACCCCATGGGCAATGCCTTGATCAAGAACTCCTTCCAAATCGGCCAGTTGAATGAGGGAGAGAACCACCCGTAATTCTTGACAAAAATGTAAATCAGCAGGGTGATCATGACAAAGGAGGCTGCTAGAGCAAAGAGAGGGACGTTTAATATCTTTGATGGGCCATTTACAAAGAGCAACACAAGCCCAGCATAAACAAGGGAGCGCAGGATGCTGGCGATTCCAATGAGTTCCATTCGCTCGATGCCTTGAAAGACCCAATCCAGGGAAAGCGCTAGAGGAAGTAGGGAAAGGCCGTAAAAGGCTATAAGAGCTTTGTAATCCGCCGGTTTGTTGATAAACGCAAGAAATACCAGGAGCAAACCGAATGAGATGATTGCCAGAATGAGTCGGAGGGTTAAGATGTTATTGACGTATTTCCTGATTTGCTTCTTATCTCGGGCTACCTCTCGGATACCGAACTGCTTTAAGCCAAGATCCGAGAGCAACATAAAGTACGCAATGATCGCTTGAGCAAAGCTGATTTGCCCAAATCCACTAGCATTCAAGATTCGAGCAAGGTAAGCGATCGTTACGAAGCTGATGAGACGACTGATTATGTTGGCAGTGGTTAGTGAGAGGAGATTCTTGACTATCCTCTGGCCGGTTGTCAGCTGAGCTAATCTTCCAAACATACCCTTCCTAAAAGAGGCGTAGGCCACAATATGAGAGAGATGGAGCTGGATCTTGCTTTTTGACTTTTGGCAATCATTTTAATCCCATGTTATCGGGCGCAAGTCATTAACCGACGTTGGAGACAAGCTCCGACGCTACATTTCGATTTGCATCCGGGATCATCTCTTCGAGCTATAGACGTTTTCATAATACTCCTGATGCTCGCCAGTGATGACACCCTCTCCTGCGCGAGCACTTCTATAATCTTTTTCAGCGCCTTTAAGTCCAAACGGTCCAGGCCCTCTTTCAGCTTCCGAAAGTATTCCGGTGTATAGGTTGCCAGCTGCATCCCTTATCCTCCTACGTAAATGATCTTGCTTCCCTGAGGTTCGAAGCGGAAAGGGAACTCCCTAAGGCCGAGCCCTTGCATGACCGCTTGCACAGATTCCCGCTTCCCTTCGCTGCAGCAGAGGAGCAGGAAACCTCTCCCCCCAGCACCCAGGATTTTCCCTCCCAAGACGCCGGCCTGACGCGCTGCTTGATACCATCGATCAATCTGAGGATTAGAGATCCCAGAAGCCATTTGTTTCTTGAGCTCCCAGTTTTGGTGCAGAAGCTCTCCAAAGCTCGCGAGATCGTTATTATTCAGAGCATTCCTCATTTGCTTAGCCAGCTCTACCATCTGCTCCAAAAATTTTTGTTTTGCCGCATTGTCCATTGTTTCCCGGCGCTGCTCGACTAGAATGTCGCTGTTGTCTCCTTGAAGGCCGGTGTAGAACAGCAAGAGACGGTTCTGAAGCTGCTCTTTCACTTCTTTTGAGCAGATGATTGGGTCTACAAAGACTGTCTCATCGGGATTAAACTGGATATAGTTAAGCCCTCCGTAGGCGGCGGCGTACTGATCTTGCTTGCCGATGGGCTCGTTCAGGATATCGATCTCGATCCGGCAAGCTTCCTGGGATAGCGGCTCTGCAGAGCGAAATTTCTCCGTGAAGGCATAGAGGCGTTCAGGAGCCCAACGGCCAGGCTTGACGAAGATCCCAAGCCTGTCCCGGCTGGCACATCGGCAATCGTGGTGATCTCGACACCTCCGTCCAAGCTCACGAGGCGCATTGCCTCTCGGATAAGATCGTGTTGGATTTGATCGACGCTGTCCACAATCTCTGTCTTAGTGTAGGAGGCGCGAATCGTCTTATCAAAACGCTTATTGAGCACGACATACATGTATTTATCAATTGTAGTACTTACGACAGCCCCGAGGCACCTGCGATAATAAGCACTGAGGTCTGACCCTCCTCCAACGAAGCTTACCCGAAATGGCGTTCTTGAGATGATTATCATTCGACTTCAAATCTCCTTTTGAGCTTCCTGTATTAATCAATGCCTTTCTACCTAAAACCCTAGGATACCATTTAGTTCATGCGTCATAAGCCTTCACTCAATGTGCCCCACGGCATGCTTCTTACGCCATTTCCAAGCCGATTCTATGATCGTTTCCAACTGCTGATTCTTGGGGGTCCAACACAGCTCTTCTCTAGCCCGCTTGGGGTTGGCTATCAGCACTGCTGGATCGCCCGATCTTCTCTTACCTTCAACTACAGAGATTTCTTGGCCGGAGACCCGACGGCAGACGTCGATCACTTCGCGTACAGAATAGCCCCTCCCGATCCCCAGATTGTAGGCGGTACTTACGTGTCCTTCCTTGAGCACCTCCAGCGCCCGTAGGTGCGCCTCAGCAAGATCGTTTACATGAATATAGTCCCTGATGCAGGTACGATCTGGGGTATCGTAATCCGATCCGAAGATCACGATGTGACTCCTTCTTCTTAGTGCAACATCCAACGCCAGCGGGATAAGGTGCATTTCGGGGTTATGGTTCTCGCCAAGCTGTCCCTCGGGATCACAACCAGCAGCATTGAAGTAGCGAAGAGCAATGTAGTGTAGACCATAGGCAGCCGTGTAGTCTTGCAGGATCTCTTCCGTCATCCACTTGGTCTTCCCGTAGGGATTCTTCGGACGCTTGGAATGATCTTCCGAGATGGGGATCACTTCTGGATCCCCATACACAGCCGCACTGGAGGAAAAGACCATCTTGTTAACGCCCTGCTCGCGCATTACCTGCAGGAGGTTGAGAGTTCCGATGATATTGTTGTGATAATACTTCTGGGGACCCTTAACCGAATCGCCTACACTGGCAAGTGCAGCGAAGTGCATCACGGCATCGATGGAGTGTTCTTTGAACGTCTTTCTAAGGGCTGCAAGATCGAGAAGATCCGCTTGAACGAAGTGCTCAGTGAGGACTGCTTCACGGTGGCCCTGAGAGAGGTTGTCAAGCACCACTACGTCATATCCTTGCCGCAGAAGCTCCTTAACACAGTGGCTTCCTACATATCCTGCACCGCCGGTAACAAGGATCATTGAATCACTCTCCGCTATACACTTTTTGATAGTATTCCTGATACTCTCCGGTGATGAATACAGTCGAGAGTCTTGAGTCAATAGTCACAACTACGGTCGATAGTCAAAAGTCCGTAGTCAACGGCCAAAACTACGATTCAGGATTGAGCTCACTACCATTCAGACCTCAACGCCTTCCGATAACGCCTCTTCTAAAGTAACCCATCCCTCTTTAAGGGCCTTGAGAGCCCGAGAGAGGTGCAGCTCAAACATCATCTCATCGCCCTCAAACTCCCGCCTGACTCTCTCCTCTAACTGAGTAAGCTCGGGAGCGGAGAGGCCGCTCTCTCTTTTGGCTTCCTCTAAATTGAATATTCCCATCTTCTCACCTCCTTATACCTCTGGAGGGGCCAGGATCTCGATCGTTCGAGACCTCTGCTTGGTATTGATGTAGTTTACCAAAAGTCGCGTGCTGCGTCTGACCAGATGCTTAAAATTCCAACTGACCAAGATATCCGCATTGCCAAACACAGCTGCGGCGATGTGGAGGGCATCTGCAAAATACTTCGATGGCACGACCCCTTCCTCGACGTAGCGCTCAGCTAGGTTTCGCATTTCATCAGTGAGACTGAGGACCGTGAAATTCTGGGTGAGGGCAAGTAACTTCTCTCGTAAATTGGAATGTGCTTGACCGAGCTCTTCGATGACCAGTTGGGAGCAGAGCTTCTCATGCTGTTGCAAAATTGGCCAGAAACCCCTGGTCATGTGCATACGCTCAGGTGTCCTTTCATTATAATAAGCGCTAAACACGGAAGTATCCAGGTAAAGCTTCATCCCTTTTCTCCTTGGCCCTGTCCATAGATCTTTTCATAATACTCCTGATACTCACCGGTGATCACGCCCTCGACCCAATCCTGATTTTCCAGATACCATGCGACAGTCCGTTCTAATCCTTCTTCGAAAGCAACCTCGGGCTTCCAGCCTAACTCTTTCTGAATCTTGGTGCAATCGAGGGCGTAGCGAAAGTCATGGGCCGCACCGCGGGGATCATCGATAAACTCTATAAGTTTATCGAGTGATGAGGATGCTGCCAACTTCTCGTCCAGGGTCGAGCAAATCTCTCTAACAACGTCGATGTTGCGTTTTTCGCAGTTGCCGCCGATGTTGTAGACCTCGCCTGGTTTCCCTTTTTGTAAAACTAGGTCGATTGCGCGGCAGTTGTCCTCCACATAGAGCCAGTCGCGGACCTGCTTGCCTTCCCCGTAGACGGGGAGCGGTTTACCATTCAAGGCGTTCCTGATCATCAGCGGAACCAGCTTTTCAGGAAACTGATATGGGCCGTAGTTGTTGGAGCTTCTCGTGATGATGATTGGAAGGCCGTAGGCTTTATGATACGCACGGCAAAGGAGTTCGGCAGCGGCCTTGCTTGCAGCATAGGGGCTATTCGGCTCCAGGGGACTCTCCTCGGTGAAGACGCCAGCTTCCTCCAAAGAACCATAAACCTCATCCGTCGAAATTTGGATGAAGCGGTTCGTAGTTCGTAGTTCGTAGTCCGTGGGAGAAGCAGCAGAAGCAGAACCCCAGTGGGCGCGGGCAGCATCTAACAGGACTTGGGTGCCCTTGATGTTGGTCTCGATGAAGGGGGTGGCGTCGAGGATGCTGCGGTCAACGTGGGATTCGGCAGCAAAGTTGATAACTGCAGTGGGTAGTAGGTGGTGCGTAGTGGGTGGAAACCCTGAGAGGCGAAGTAAGTGCCGGCAAAGCAGCAGAAGCAGAACCCCAGTGGGCGCGGGCAGCATCTAACAGGACTTGGGTGCCCTTGATGTTGGTCTCGATGAAGGGGGTGGCGTCGAGGATGC
>LZCG01000038.1_pt1 | contig 23667 bp, 32 predicted proteins | sample 768541 | NCBI WGS metagenome assembly LZCG01 (sample SAMN05200874, study PRJNA324366) | oil field metagenome | isolation source: sample BH-FW-1 from oil reservoir | place: India: Bombay High | collected 2015-07-11
CCTGAACGTTTTTCAGGTATTGAACCCTGACCTGGTACTATGTCATATGGAATCCAATGTTAAGTTGACCATTGATATTACCATTGAAAAAGGCCGTGGCTATGTGCCTGCCGAAGAAAATAAAGATGAAAATGCGCCAATGGGTACCATTGCTGTGGATTCTATTCATACCCCTATTCGTAAGGTGAGCTATGATGTGGAGAATTTTAGGGTTGAACAAAAAACCGACTATGAAAAGCTGGTAATTGACGTGGAAACAGATGGCTCTATCCACCCTAAAGAAGCATTGAAAGAAGCTGCTAAAATTCTTATTCATCATTTTATGCTCTTTTCCGATGAAAAAATTACCATTGACCCTGAGGAGAAGTCTGTGGCAGAAGAATTTGATGAAAACACACTCCATATAAGACAGATTCTGAAAGCTAACCTGACTGACCTCGACTTGTCGGTGAGGGCACTGAACTGCCTGAAAGCCGCTGATGTGGAAACACTGGGTGACCTGGTAGCTTTTAATAGAAATGATTTGCTGAAGTTTAGAAATTTCGGAAAGAAATCTCTTGCCGAACTGGAAGAACTTGTTAAAGCAAAAGGTTTGGAGTTTGGGATGAATACAGCAAAATATAAATTAGATAAGGATTAATTGAAATGAGACACAGGAAAAAATTTAATCATCTGAAGAGAAATCGTGCCCACAGAAGAGCTATGTTGTCGAATATGGCCTCTTCTTTAATCATACATAAGCGCATCCACACCACTCTGGCGAAAGCAAAAGCACTGCGTCGTATGTTGAACCATTAATCACGAAATCTAAAAACGAATTCCACACACTCACGCAGGGTTGTGTTTGCTACGCTTCATAATAAGGAAGCTGTCAATGAACTTTTTCGCGAAGTATCACCAAAGGTGGCAGATCGCCCGGGTGGGTACACCCGTATCCTGAAATTAGGACCGCGTCCGGGCGATAATGCGGAAATGGCTATGATGGAGTTGGTTGATTATAATGAAAATCTGTTGGCTGAAAAAGCTGATGAACAGAAAAAACGGAAACGTACCCGCCGTGGGAGCCAAAAGCAGGAACAACCTGTTGAAGCGGTTTCCTCCCAACAGAAAGAACAGACTGACGAAGCTACCTCTGCTACAGAAGAATCGCGGATAGCAGCGAATCCGGAACCGGAAGCTGAAAAACCTGTTGAGGATGCTCCCGAAATTGACGAAAGCCCTGATGATTCAAAGGACGAAACCTCTGATGATACCCCGCCTTCTGATGAAAAAGAAAAATAAAACTAATTGATTTTTTTATGGGTTTAAAGGGATAAATACTGAATGGTTTTATCCCTTTTTATTGTCAATCAATTTTTATAATTATCTGAACCGGCTATCTGTGGGTTATGTTATTTAAATTTAAATCGTTTTCGGTGATTTCTTGCTAATAACCATTGATTCGTTGTACTTTAGCTGATGATTAAAACCATGTAAAAATTCTTATTATGAGCAGAATAGAAAATATACAAGCACGTCAGATTCTCGATTCCAGAGGAAATCCAACAGTAGAAGTAGATGTCATTACCGAAAGCGGCATTTTGGGCCGGGCAGCAGTACCATCAGGCGCTTCTACAGGGGTTCACGAAGCTGTTGAACTTCGCGATGGAGATGAAAAGGCTTTTATGGGCAAAGGCGTCCTGAAAGCCGTTAACAATGTAAACAACGTCCTTGCCGAAGAATTAATCGGCATGAATACCATTGACCAGGTTGAAATTGATGCCCGCATGATTGAAATGGATGGTAGCGACAACAAAGGTAAGCTGGGCGCCAATGCTATTTTAGGTGTATCTCTTGCGGTGGCCAAAGCTGCGGCTCAATATACCTACCAACCTTTATTCCGTTATCTTGGCGGAATCAATGCCAATTTGTTACCCGTTCCGATGATGAATATCCTGAATGGCGGCTCACATGCCGATAACAGCATCGATTTTCAGGAATTTATGATCATGCCTTTGGGAGCCAAGTCTTTTAGTGGGGCCCTTAAAATGGGATCTGAGGTGTTTCATACTTTGAAAAAAGTATTGGCTAAAGGTGGCTATTCAACGAATGTTGGTGACGAGGGTGGTTTTGCCCCCAATCTTAGCTCCAACGAAGAAGCCATCAAAGTGGTTATCGAAGCCATTGAAAAAGCCGGCTATAAACCTGGGGAGGATATCTTCATTGCCCTTGATCCGGCTTCTTCAGAGTTTTTTAACCAGGATGAAAATATCTATCACCTGAAATGGTCCACAGGCGATAAACTGACTCCTGCTGAAATGATTGATTATTGGGCTGAATGGGTTGAAAAATATCCGATTGTTTCCATCGAAGATGGTATGGCTGAAGATGACTGGGACGGCTGGAAAGAGATGACCCAACGAATGGGTAATAAAATCCAACTGGTTGGTGATGATTTGTTTGTTACCAACACACAGCGTTTGCAACGGGGAATTGATAATGAGATTGCCAATTCAATCCTTATTAAAGTAAATCAAATAGGTACCCTGTCAGAAACGATGAATGCCATTAATCTGGCAAAAGAGAATGGTTATACATCAGTAGTGAGCCACCGCTCCGGGGAAACAGAAGACACAACTATTGCTGACCTGGCCGTTGCGTTGAGAACCGGACAAATTAAAACAGGCTCTGCCAGCCGTTCAGACCGTATTGCCAAATACAACCAACTGCTTCGTATCGAAGAAATGCTTGGTGATGGAGCACAGTTTATGGGTAAAGATTTTAAATATCTTAAATAGATATTTGATTGACATTATTTTTTCTAAGCATCCTCCCTTGCGGGGATGCTTTTTCTTTACAGAAAACAGGAATTTGAAGTTATGCATTGCGGAACTTTATCCGTGCCAATTCCTTAAAAGATGGAACCAATATTTCAGATAAAATCCTTCAATTCTCTCACAGTCAAACAGTTTCACGATATCGTTTTGCTGCGGGAGAAAATATTTGTTGTTGAACAAGAATGTGTCTATCAAGATGTTGATGGAAAAGACCCGGAAGCTTTTCATCTCTGTGTGTTGTCGGGTGAACAACTGGCCGGCTATTGTAGAATTTATACGGATGCAAAGAACCATGTTCATATCGGCCGCGTCGCCGTAAATCCCGGTTTCAGGCGAAAGGGACTTGCTTATAAAATAATGGAACATGCGCATGCTTTTATTGCAGCGATGTATAAAAACTATGCTGTGATTGAGATTTCAGCCCAGCAATACCTTGCGGATTTTTATGAAAAAACAGGCTACCAAAAATCCGGCAGTGTTTATCTGGAAGATGGCATCCCACACATCAAAATGTTTAGAAAAATCTCCTTATCGCCTTAGTTTTCAATGACAATTTCGACCCTGGTGCCGGCAGGATTTCCGTCTTTCATAATATCGTAAAACCGCATCTTCGTCTGACTTTTTTCCTGTTGGTTTAAAAACTGAATGAGACGTTTCATTTTTTTTAGAGAGGTTCCTTTCTTTTCCATCTTATTCATCCTGCCTGCCGCCTCGCGGCCTATGCCGTTATCCTCGACCTCGATGTACAATGAATTTTCCTCTGTCCTGAGTTTTATGGTGAGCCTTCCATCCGATTTCAAAGGTATTAAACCATGACGTATGGCATTATCTACATTAAGTTGAATGATATGTTTTGGAACCCCTGTGGTTAGATTAACTTCAGGCGCTATTACAATTTCGGAAGTAAATTTGTCTTTAAAGCGATATTTTTCTAACTTGATGTAATTTTTTGTCAGTTCCAGTTCTTCCCCGAGGGAGTGCTTAAATTCAAATTTGTTGTCATAAGTAAATCGAAGAACTTTTGAGAATGTAATTAACTGCTGATATGCTTCTTTGCGGTCATCTTTAAGGATAGAAACAGCCAGTGAGTTTAACACATTAAATGTGAAATGTGAATCGAGCTTTTGTTCCAGTAATTCAATTTGAAGTTGCTGTTGTTGTTCCTGTTTTTGTTTTGTTTTTTTCTGAATCCAGATGATGTACACATATATCGCAATAACAATCCATGCTGCGACGTAGAAAAAAAAAGCTTATAGATAACAGAATTTTTTCCGGTAAACGGATTTGAATATCTATCCCGTCAGCCATGACTAAAATCCATGGTAACATAATAGCTGCTACTATGGGAATGTAGAGTGAAGCTATCAGAATTTTAGATTTAGGATATGGTAAATTCATAATTGTCAGGGATATAAATGATAATTTGTGTGCCCGAAGGTTCCTGGTTTTCAAAAAGGTCTAATGTGCGAAAATGAAATTTTTCTTTATTAAAGGCATTAAAAATATTGGCGTATTCCTGCATGATACTCATTCCTTTGCCAGTGCCTGAATCATGGATTTCTTTGGCTTTTTGACGCCCGATACCATTATCTTTTACCATGATTTCAAGACATGATTCTGATTTACGCAGGTTAATGATGACCAACCCTTTTTTGGAGGAAGGTAAAATCCCATGCTTTAATGCGTTTTCTACAAACGACTGAACCATCATTTTGGGAATGGTTCGTTCTAAGTTTACCTCGTCCTCAATTTCAATAACATATTCAAACCGGTCAACATATCTCATTTTCATGATGTTGAGGTAATCTTCGATAAACTGCAGTTCATCTTTTAGCGACCTTACGATACTTTCGGCGTCCTGTAGCGTGGCCTGATAAGCCGGCTGAATCGTTGCAGATTTTCATATGAACGTTCTTTCTCATCTTTCAGGATTGAGGTGCCGATGGTGTTTAATGTGTTGAGTGTGAAATGAGGATCGATTTGGTTTTTAATAGACTGTAGTTTGAGCCTGATAAGTGATTGGTCTCGTGTTAATTGCCTGATAGTTTGGTTCTTTTGCACTATAAAAACGACTAAAAACAACAATGCATAAACCAATCCATAAATCAAATATTTAAGCAAAAACAATTTATTCCTGGTGTAACTGAGCAAATACCAATGATCTGTTCCTTTTACTGACAAATAATGCCCTTTACGGGAATGGTTTTGATAAATTGATATTCGTTGGTTTTTGATTTCTTTTAGTTTGATTTTTACCGGAAAAGAAAACCGTGGCTGATATAACACCAATTGGCTTTTTGCTGCATTCCATGAAACAATCTCCTCATCTGAATCTGAATCAAGATTTATAGTAAAAAATTTGCTGTGCGTGGAATTGTTTATTTTTATGTGATCCGAAGTCTTTAATTTATCATTAAGTAAGACAGCTTCTTCCTGGCCTTTTAGTAAATAAAACTGATTGGAAGCTATGTTTTTGCTTTTGAAAATATTGGTAAATAATTGTTTTTTAGGGTCTTTGTATTCGTTGGTGATAAGACCCTGGTCGTTGAAAATAAACAGGTGGTTGGATTTTGGCTGCAGTTTTTTGCTGATAAGTGCGGCAAAAGTGACCGTATTGTTTTTGATAAGGGGATATACCTGAAGCATGCTGCCTCTGATTTCGAAAGGCCGGGGCGGAAATACAAACTTTAGATCTTCGTTCAAAACCATCAGCCATGCTTTATTGTCTTTGTATGCAATGCGGGCGGTGTCGTGATAGTAGTTTGTAACAGTTGAATTGCCTGTAATGTATACCCTGCCATTTTCCGGAAATTTAACGGCTTTTAATTCAGTAAGATAAGAACCTATCGCTACCGATTTACTGATGCTTTGGTTTTTAGGTCGCAGGATATGATGCTTCGCGGTTGCAGGGAATATCTGCCAAAGACACTGAATACCAGTTCGTCATATTTGTCGTTGTTCATGTCAACAGTAATGAAATTACTGATATCGAAGTCATAGTTATTAAACCGATTTGGAACTGTTGCCAAAAAAGTGGTCCATTTTTTTGGCGTATGTGTCGTATCAGTTTCAAAACTGTGAAACAGAAGCGAATCTTTTTTCAGCGTAATAAAATTAATTTCCTTAAAGCCGTTTTTGTTGATGTCGGTAAAACAGAGGCTGTTGTTTTTAATGGCGCCTTTCAGATTCCAAACCGTTTTCAGCGATTCATATTCATCATACAGGTTTATGTATGAATACTCACTGCTCACTGAAGATACCGTGATTTTTTCTGAAAGCCCATCCTGGTTAAGGTCTTCATAAATTAGGTGATTGTTGAAATAAATAGGCTGGTTGTCTTCGATGCTAAGATTATATTTGGTAAAATATGAAGGAAGCAGGATATTAATCAGTGTGCCTATAACAAGAACTGAAATAAGTGCCTGGTATCTCGAACTGATGATCTTGTTAATCGATTTCTTCATAATATTACCTGCATAAAAGTAAACAAAATCATTGATATCTACCAGCTTTTAATGGCGTCAATCAATAGCTTCCTGACCAGCGTGGTTCTTTCACCAAAGACTTTTAACACTTCCTGCCATGTAACAGCGGTGTTGTCCGATTTCCAGCTGTCATAGTCAGTCACGATGGCCAGTACTGCATAAGGAATCCCGGCTTCATTGGCCAGAATGGCTTCCGGAGCTATACTCATATTAATTAAATCTGCACCCCAACTTTTAAACATAAAAGATTCTGCCCGTGTGGAGAAGCGCGGGCCTTCAATAGTGATGATGGTGCCTTCGCGGTGGTGGGTTATTTTGTTTTTGACCAGGACAGCTATCAAATGATTTCTGAGTTTTTCGTCGAAAGGGTCTGCCATGGCCGTATGTTTTAAGTCTCCCGGCTGAAATTGGTCATAAAAGGTGGCATTCCGGTGTTTGGTGAAGTCGATGAACTGGTCGGGTACCACAAGGTCCCCAATCGCCATTCCCTGCCTTAAACTGCCACAGGCTGTGGTGGCTATGATGTAATCAACCCCAAGGGTTTTTAGGGCATGTATATGGGCGCGGTTGTTCACCTGTGTGGGTGGAATAGTATGCTCCTTCCCATGCCGTGATATAATAAATACCTGGTGGTTGCCTATAGTGCTGTTAATTATTGTGCTGCCGGGTTTCCCATAAGGAGTATTGTCTATCTGTATTTCTTTACTCTTATCATCAAGCCGGAGCTTTTCCAGGCCGGAGCCTCCAATAATTCCTATTTTCATATCTATGTTGTTTTTTATATTTTTGGTTGTCACCGTTAAATGTAATGTAAAAATAGAAAAATGCTCTTTAACCCAACCAATGCCTTTTAAACAGCCTCTTTTTTTTGATAAAAAGTTGTATTTTCGCCAATAATGCAACATCTGGTTCAAAACATCAGCATAGTGGGAAGTGGTAATGTGGCAACACATTTGGCAATAGCTTTTCACAATAAAGGAATATCCGTGCATCAGGTTATTGCACGAAATCAAACAGTTGGTGCACAGTTAGCCAAATCGGTCGGAGCTTCCTATTGTAACGACCCTGCCGGACTTGAACCAGTGGAGGTTGTTTTTATCGCTGTGGCCGATGATGCTATTGTGTCTGTTGCTGAAAAACTTGTTGGTACTGATGCTTTAGTAGTTCATGTATCAGGCGCTGTTTCGATGGAAGTGTTGTCACAACTGACCCGATACGGGGTTTTTTATCCATTACAGACTTTTTCAAAAGATAAAGCCGTTGACTGGAATCCTATTCCGGTTTGTATAGAAGCTTCTTCTCATGATGATGTGCTGCTTCTTGAAAGGCTTGCCGGAACTATTTCATCAGATGTCAGAAAGGTTACTTCGGAACAGCGCAGCATGATTCATCTGGCCGCAGTATTTGTCTCTAATTTTGTAAATTTCCTGAACCTGCAGGCAGCGGAGATTCTTGAAGAATTCCATTTAGACCGTGACATTTTGTTTCCACTAATACGCGAAACAACTAACAAACTGCTTCAGCATTCTCCGCGTTTGGTTCAAACCGGGCCCGCATTACGGGGCGATGAAAAGGTTATTCACAAACATTTGGCAATGCTGGAGCCTTTTTCTGATAAACAACAGGTTTATCAGTTGCTTACAACTGCCATCCAACAAACTTTAAGAAAACAAAATGGGAAAAATTTTAGAGCTAATTTACATTCTGTCAATACCATCTTTCTTGACTATGACGGCGTACTCACCGAAGGTACCATTTACCTTACAGCCGATGGCGAAGCTTTGCGAACGGCATATGTTAAGGATGGTTATGCTATGCAGCTTGCTATTAAGAAAGGCTTTCGCATCGTAGTGATTTCAGGTGGCTATTCTGATTCCATGAAATTCAGACTGGAAAAACTGGGATTGGCTGATATTTATTTAGGCGTTGATGACAAGATGGCCCGCTATGAGGAAATTATTAAATCTTACAACCTGAAATCCGAAGAGGTGCTTTATATGGGAGATGATATTCCGGATTTATCCCCTATGAAAGCGGCTGGAGTGGCGGCATGTCCCGCTGATGCTGTCCCCGAAATCCGCGAGGTGGCTGATTATATCTCTGACAAACCCGGCGGACGCGGGTGTGTCAGAGATGTGATTGAACAGGTAATGAAAGTCCAGGGAATATGGATGGATAATGATGCCCACCATTGGTAAGCTATGAAATATCTGAAATTGCTACGCTGGAACAACCTGTTGATGATTTTCTTTGTACAGATGCTTACCCAGTTTGCGCTGGTTAATTCCCTCTTCTACCAGTCGGATAGTTCTGTTACTTTTCCGGTTTGGTTGTTTGGTGTGATTTCTATGGGTACCCTGCTGATTGCCGGAGGGGGGTATGTGATTAATGATATTTATGATGTGGCTATTGATGCCGTCAATAAACCGCGCCGGCGCATGATAGAAAATTACATTACCAAAACCCAGCCTGGCGGCTTTATGCGCTGGTAACCAGTTTAGGACTGCTGCTGGGGGCGTGGCTGCCTGTGAACTCAGAACTTCTGCTATGGCTGTTATTTTTATCATCAATGCTTTGGTATTATGGATTTATTCAGCCTATCTGAAAAAACTGCCTTTTATTGGAAACCTGACTATTTCTGTTTTGACAGCCAGCTCAGTGGTTGTGATTTGGTTTGCCAATAAGTGGTTTATAAATTTTTCCCTGCCATCCTCCTCCTTTTTTGTGAACACTGACTTGTCTGATACGATTGTGATGGTATATGTTTTTTTTGCATTATGGTCTAACCTGATTCGTGAAATTATTAAAGATATTGAAGATTTTGAAGGCGACCAGAAATATGGCGGCAATACCATACCTATTGCTTTTGGTCGTACTATTGCCGTCCGATTGACTACAGGCCTGAGTGTGTTCATGATTGTCATGTTGTTCCAGCCGCTGGTATGGATGTGGCAGGAAGCACGTTTGATTTTTCTTTTCCATACCATCGGACTGGTCATTTTTCCTCTGGTGCTTTTAATCCGGGAACTTTTAACCGCTTCGCAAAAATCTGATTTTCATCGGGCCAGCTCTCTTATTAAATTGATTATGATGTTGGGTGTGTTATCAATGATTTGGTTTTTGTTATAAGCTATAAGTGTTGATTTTTATCATGTTGTTGGGAATGAAGGTTTCAAAACCCCGCCCCGCGGGGCGGGGTTTTGAAAATCGGAAAAATGACTTGCTTTGTAAATTATTTAACCAAAAAAATTTATAATCGGGCATATCTATGCTGTTAAAACGCCTGATAACACGGTAGAATTTATAAGCAAGTGCAAGGCGTTTTTTCCTTTCAGAATCACGTGTATACTCACTGACAATGGCCTGGAATTCACCAATGCGCTGTAGGTATCCAAAAAGGAAGAACGATGCGCCAAGCCCTCTGAAATGGATGAGGTTTGCGAAAAAGAAAATATTGAACATCGCCTTACCAGGCCCAGCACACCCAAAACAAACGGCATGGTAGAAAGAGCCAACGGAACCATCAAATCAAACACAATACTCAAAGTGGAAAAAACGGTCGATACCCACCCAAAAAACGGCTTAGCCACGGTGTGAAAAACGGCCAAAAAAGCGTAAAAAAACGGAGTATTACCGTTCACTTTTTTGTCAGTATTTTTCTATGCGTAAAACATATAGAAAAAACTTAAAGTCATGGCAGGAAAAATAAAAGACATGAGTAAGGTAAAACAAATGCTCCGGCTGCATCAAAATGGCGTTTCTAACCGCCAAATAGCCGCAGAACTTTCAGTAAACAAGGAAACGGTCAATCGTTACATAAAACGAGCCAAACACGACCATTTAACCATTGAAGAGTTGCTAAAACTGGAAGACCCGGTTTTACAGCACCGTATGACAGGTGGCAATCCAGCTTATCCTGATAATCGCTTCGAAGAGCTAAAGGGAAAGCTTTCCTACTTCGAAGAAGAGTTAAAAAGGAAACACGTAATTCTTCAGACTCTTTGGGAAGAGTATATTGCAGAAAACCCCAATGGATACAGTTTAACACAGTTTCGGTATCATTACAGGCAACACACCAAAGCCAAACGAAAAACACCCTCCTCGATTTTAAAGGATTTATATGTGACAGGAGAAAAATTGGAAGAGATGACTTACCGAGAAATTTTAGACAATGGGAAAGAATGGAAAGCTGAACAAGAGAAAATTGAAGCTGAACAGAAAGCATTAGCAGAAAAAGCAAAAAAAGAAGAAGAAGCAAGAATAAAAAGACTTACAGAAAGTGTGTTAGTTAGTTGCTACTCTAAATCTTTTGCGGAATATGACTATCAAGAATATATCACATATAAATTTGTGATTCAAAACAAATCTGACAAAGGAATAAGAGCAGTAAAAGGGAGTATTTCTTTCACTAATTTATTTGATAACGAAATAAAATCATTAAGTTTTGTATATGACCAACCGATTGCAGCAGGAAAAGAAGTTACGTGGAATGCTCAAACTGACTACAATCAATTTATGGACGATGACGTTGCGTTAAAGAATAAAGACCTAAAAGATTTAAAAGTTGTTTGGAAACCAGAAAAAATAATTTTTGAAGACGGAACGACATTAGAATAATTACAGTGCCCAATAAACAGTACTCTGAGCGGAGCGCAGCGCCCGGCGATGAGTCCATGTTGAACTACACCCGCCGGGTTCAGGGCTATGTACTTAATGACGATTTTAAGGTTTTTTGAAGGAAAATAATTGAGACATTCTTTGACGTATGGCAGGTTTTTGTGCTTTTCCTGTTGGTAAACAAATACAAGCTCGTTAACAAATTCTGCTGTTTCGGGAGCGTTGGAGCGTTGAAAAGCTCTTTCAACTTAAGATTGTTCAGGATGACGGGAAGTTTGGTATTTCCTTTTAGTGAAGGCAGGGCAATGGCATTTTTGTTCATCCCCAACAGCCGGTAATAATAACGCAATCCATACACCATGTGCTGGAAGCTGCTACGCGAAGGTGATTTGGGGTCGCAGGTCAATGCGGCCAGGTATTCGTTAATTTCGTCCTCGCTGACCTGTTCGGGCAGCCGGTTAAAGTGAATGACAAACAAAGCAATCCTCCGTGAATAGTTGTCCATGGTGCTTTTGCTTTGCCCTCGCAAAATCACTTGTTGAGAAAGCTTCTTCAGCATGGATTCAAACTCCGGAACGGCAGCAACGGCCTTTTCTAAAATTGTAAAAGCATTTCTTTTTCGCATAACTGTAAATTTTTTGGTTAAAACCTACAGGAATACGTAAACTTGAATAGAAAGGATTTTTAGTATCTTTGAAAAGCTATCCCGCGAAGGCGGGATTTAGTTTAACAAGCGGTATAAAAAATTGCCGGGATAGAAGGTTATTCAAGGATTTTAGCCCGCTCAAAATGCCAAACATTTCATATACCCACGACCGTTCAAAACTGTCAATCAATCACCTGCAACAAAAAAGTTCAAGAGAATTTTTCAAAAAAAGTGCATTATCGAATGGATTGTAACAATAGGGCTCAATTTCATAGAATCCATTGTTTTGGTATAATGCTATGGCAGCATTCATGGTATCCAGGGTGTCAAGACGGAGTTTTTCATATCCCAATTCCCTTGCTGCTTCGACAGATTTTTGCAGCAGTTTAAGACCATAGCCCCGGCCGCGATGAGCCGGTTTTACAAACATCCGCTTCACTTCCCCTGTTTTCTGATCCAGTTTCCTGACAGCGACACAGCCGATGAAAACGTCATCGGCTTTCATTAAAAAAGCCCGGCCTTCCGGAAGGCTGTACATGTCATCCAATTGTTGCAACTCTGACGCAAAATCCTGAAATGATAACTCAAACCCCAAATCCTTTTCATATTCAATAAACAAAGTGTATAAAACCTTGAATTCTTCGATCGAATCAACTGCTATAATCTCACTCATGGTCTGCCCCCCGAAAAACAAAACTTTTTTCAAAGATACATCATCAAACAAATCCTGCCAATTATAAACGCTTCAGCTGATTCAAAAGTTATTTTCTTCAATAAATCCGGTTTTAACAAAAGTTGGAAAATTTATTTTGAGAATCCTTGTTACTTTTGGAAAAATTTTAAGCCCATGGTTTCCCGGAAAGGATATCTTTTATTTCTTTTTATCCTGATTTCAACAGCATCATTCAGCCAGATAAATATTGCTCATTTCGAACAGGAAGGACGTATGGCTCTTTACAATCAAAAATACACAGAAGCCATCAACAACCTGAGTATCGTTATAGAGCATAAACATGACCCTTTTGAGGAATATTTCTATCGGGGTATTGCCAAATATAATTTAGGTGATTATCGGGGCGCAGAATATGACTTCAGCAAAACCCTGGAGATACATCCTTTTTATACCAGGGCATTTCATTATCGGGGAATCACTTATGCTTCGCTCATGGAGAAAGGTAAAGCGTTAGAAGATTTTGCAAAAGCTTTGGAGTTCGATCCTTATAATGCTGACGTACTCATCAGTCGGGGAACCGTATGGCTACAGATGGAAAAATACGACCAGGCTATTGCCGACCTTAATGAAGCGCTGATGATTACACCAGAAAGTCCCATTGCCTTCCTAAACCGGGCCATTGCTTTTAAAGAAAAAAACAATATGTCAAAGCACTGGAAGACTGCAACAAAGCATTAGAATTGAATAATTTTTTTAAACGGGCTATTGCACAAAGAGGCTTAATACTTTACGAAATGGGTTGGTTTGATAAAGCCCTCAACGATTTTAATGAAGTCATTAAGCTTGATCCTGAAAACCCGCGATACTATTATTACAGGGCATTAGCGCAATACCAACGTAATGATATTGAAGCTACGCTTCAGGACTATCAAAAGTTATCTCCCTGAATCCCACCAACGCATTGACTTATTACAACCGTGCCATTCTTTATACACAACTCAATGACTATGACAAAGCAATTGAGGATTACGACCAGGTAGCACGCCTCAATCCCAACAACATCCTCACCTATTTTAACCGGGCACACCTTTATTATGAAACAAAAATGTATCAAAAGGCCATAGATGATTACACCAAAGCCATAGCACTCTTTCCAAAATTTGCCACAGCTTATTTTATGCGGGCCCAGGCCCGGGCACAAAGTGGCGACAGAAAAGGGGCTGCACAAGACCGCCAGGCTGGTCAACAGTTGGTGGCGCAGCATGACCGGCAAAAAGCTGAAAAAATCATCCAATGGCCTGGATTGATTCTACCTATTTTCAGAAAATTATTGAGTTTGAAGCCGACTTCAACCGATCCAGTGTTGCGCTGGTTTCCGGTAACAAAACTGAATCGCATATACAACCCAAAGCCTTGTTCCGGTTTGCCTATCTGCCCCGTCAACACCACGACAAAAAAGGAATGATCGATTCTTTTATTAGTCAGTTTAACCTTAATGACACCATTGGCCAGCGAATGATTCTCTGGAATCTAAATCCTGAAACCCGATTTGAACAACTCAATGAAGCACGAAAAAAAATTGATAGTCTGGTAACAATATCTGCTCCCAATGCAAATCTCTACCTGTTGCAAGGGGCTGTTGAACGGGAGTTGCAAAACTACACTTCAGCTATCAACAGTTTTTCATTGGCTATGTTGGCCAATCCCAATTTTATTCCGGCCTATATCAACAGAGCCGAAACCGCCTATACCATGAAAAAAGAACAGGAGCAAAACCAACAGGATATCCGGCATATTTCACTCGGTGCAGCCAATTCAATTCCTTCACCACCAGCGAAACAGGATTACACAAAAGTTTATCTCGATTTAAACAAGGCCATTGCACTCGATAACCAAAAAGCTATTACATGGTATAACCGCGGGAATGTGAGTTTGAATGAAAAAAATATACCGATGCCGTTATAGATTATAGTCAGGCGCTCTCTTGCGACAACGACTTTGCTGAAGCCTATTTCAACAGAGGGCTGACGCTTATTTTTCTGCAGGACCGCGAAAAAGGGTGTCTGGATATGAGCCGGGCCGGAGAATTGGGTATAGAGGATGCTTATGAGGTAATTCGCAGGTTTTGCAAATAACCTTAAAAAGAATCCCAAACTAACAACAATTATTTATTTTTGTTATTTATTAAAAACCGCTAAAATCACACCATGAAAATCATTTGTATCGGAAGAAATTATGTTTTACATGCCAAAGAATTTGGAAATGAAATACCTTTCACGCCCGTATTTTTCCTGAAGCCGGAGACATCCCTTCTGCTCAAAAACCGGCCTTTTTTCTATCCTGAATTTTCTGAAGAAATACAATTCGAAACAGAATTAGTGGTGCGTATCGACAAAGTAGGAAAAAACATTGAAGAAAAATTTGCCCACACCTACTATAACGAAATATCGCTGGGCATTGATTTTACGGCCCGTGACATTCAGCGACTGGCCAAAACCAAAGGATTGCCCTGGGAAAAAGCCAAAGCTTTTGACAATTCAGCGGTGCTTGGAAAATTTCTGCCAAAGACCCGCTTCCAGGACATGAACAACATCAACTTTCATCTCGACATCAATGGAAAGCAGGCCCAGAAAGGAAACAGCGGCAACATGACCTTTGGTATCGACTATCTGATATCATACATATCCAAATATCTGACCCTGAAAATGGGAGACCTTATTTATACCGGAACACCGGAAGGCGTTGGCCCCGTGTCGATAGGAGACCAATTGACCGGATATATTGAAGAAGAAGAAATATTTCATTGTGACATAAAATAGGGCTAAAAAAAATTCATTCATATATCAAAAAAGATGTGTCCGGCTTTACTAAATATAGCACAGACAACGCTGAAAATCAAGGAGACAGGAGTATATTTAAAATAGCTCCAGCCAACACTGTTATTTTTATACGAATAAAAACATTGTGCAGAAATTTTTAAAAAAAATTGCGTATTTTGTGAAACCAAAGTGTAAGAATTTTTGTTAAACACTTTGTTGGTGTTACAACAAAAAATAAAAATCATATTTATGTCAGTATTAGTTGGAAAAAAAGCCCCTTTATTCGAAGCACAAGCCGTCATAGAGGGCAACGAAATTGTAGAAAAGTTTTCCCTTTCGCAATACATTGGTAGAAAACATGTGGTATTCTTTTTCTATCCTATGGATTTTACCTTTGTTTGTCCCACTGAAATTATCGCATTCCAGGAGCGTTTACAGGAATTTGAGGAACGCAACACGGTAGTTGTCGGATGCTCGGTTGATTCGGTTTATTCTCACTATGCCTGGCTGAAAGCTCCCCAAAAAGATGGCGGCATCAAAGGCGTTAGCTACCCGTTGGTGTCTGATTTCAGCAAATCCATCTCAGCAAATTTCGATGTGCTGGCTGGAGAATATAGCTATAACGAAGAAGAAGAAATGGAATTTGACGGGGAACCGGCAGCTTACCGGGGCTTGTTTCTCATCGACAAACAAGGTGTGGTTCGCCACCAGTTGGTCAACGACATGCCATTGGGTCGCAGCATCGATGAAATCATCAGGGTTATCGATGCACTGCAGTTTTACGAAGAAAATGGCGAAGTGTGTCCTGCCAACTGGAAGAAAGGCGACAAAGGTATCCATGAAACCCATGAAAGTATTTCTGATTATCTATCGAACCATGAATTATAAGTAAACTACATTGGTGATGACTAAATCCGGGGTGTTTTGCAACACCCTGATTTTTTGAGGCCCTGACACACCGTCAGACAAAAACCAGTAATTAATCCATTGGAAGCGATCTCTTTTACAGGAAATTCAATTATCTAAAAACCTCTTTGCCAGGAGCCGGCAGTAGCTAAAAGCATCATCATTAAATTAGCCGGCTGTCTTCGTGGTTCCTGTCTTTAAATACTGATTAGAGATATTACATTCAAGCATAATACCCAAAAAACTTAATCATAATCAAAACTACTGCCGCCCAAAAATTCCCGCATCAGCGAAGTTGGTGGGATTTCGCGATCTTCGATAGCTTTGAAATAGCTAAAAAACTTCAGCAATCGTTGTGCCGTATTAAATTCCGGTTTGTTAGGCTGTACCTGGCGAAGCAGCGGTTCAACATGATTTTTCAACACCGCCAGTTCATATAGCAGGGCGGAATTAAACATAACATCGGCTTCTTCCTGAAAAGGAAAATATAATTTATTTCACCCTTTCTAACGCTTTCCCAACGCCGGATGGTGTCGGCTGCAGTGTAGCCTCTGAATTTGGCATCGCGGGTAATCCGCCGAATCAGCCGGTTATCCGTAGTTCTGATAAGGTTATGGTCGTCAATTGATATCGGCGTAAGGGCCGAAACATAAATCCGATACTTATTTTCACCTGCAATATGGGACGTCAATTCCGGATTCAGGCCGTGAATACCTTCCACAATAATCATATCTTGTTTAGAAATCGATAATGTCTCTCCGTCATAGTAGCGTTCTCCTTTCTCAAAAGAAAACTTGGGGATATCCACCACTTCACCCCGGATTAATTTGCCCATCACCTCATTAAACAAGGCAATATCTATGGCATTAATGGTCTCAAAGTCATAATCACCATTTTCATCTCTTGGATTATCCGCTCTGTTAACAAAAAAATTATCGAGCGACAGCCGGATAGGATTAAGACCATTGACTTTCATCTGAATGGCAAGCCGGTTGGCAAATGTGGTTTTACCAGAAGATGAGGCCCGGCGATAAGTATCAGTTTTATTTTTTACGCTTCTTGCGGATTTTATCCGAAATCATAGCTACTTTCTTTTCCTGCAGGGCTTCAGAGATTTTTATAAGCTCATTAATCCTTCCGGTTTCAACAGCGTCATTCAAATCACCAATATTCATCACATCTAAAATCCGGGCCCATCGTTTGTATTCTGAGAACACTTTAAGCAGCTTCACCTGGGGAATTTTAGGCCGCAACCGGGCAGGATTTTCCGGGTCGGGAAACCGCAACAACATCCCATTGTAAAACGGCTCCAGTCCAAACACTTTCAGGTAACCGGTTGAAGGAACCAAATGTCCGTAAAAATAATCAACATGATTATTCAACTGATAAACAGATGTAAACAGGTTGCCACGGGTACGCAACATCGATATCTTATCCTTTGATTATTGGCACGAAAAATTTCCAGGGCCTCTTCAGTTGGCATTTCATTCCTGTGAATAGGCAAATCGGCCTCAATGATATCCTTCATTTTCTCATAAATTTGCGCTGTTTCTTTTCCTCTGAGGAAAATATTTCCATTCTCCAAAGTACAATAATACCCATTTGAGATGGGATGGCGCACCACCAGGTGGCTTTTTGGAAATATCTCGCGACATGCTTTATGTAATACGAATATCAGTGATCTGATATACATACGCATACCGTCATCATGGGTCACGTCGATAAATTCCACTTTTTTGGGTTTATAAATCTGATAGGTCAGTTCCCGAAGTGAATTATTTACCAATGCACCGATAACAGGATGTTTAAGTTTGATTTGTTGGTCTTTAACAATTTCTTCAAGGGTCGTTCCTACCGGATAAGCTAATTTCATAGCCGGATTCTCACAATAGATATCTATGGTTTTCTGCTGCATAGAGGTATTTTTTTCAAAAATACAACAACGATTTCAGATTTGGATAGCTTCCGGTCAACGGAAATCCTATTTTTGTAGCAGCAAAATTACATATATGTCAAAAGCACCGGAAATCATTTTTCATGTGGGTTTGGGGAAAACCGGCAGCAGTTATTTACAGCAACATTTCTTTCCCAAACTGAAAGGCATTCATTATATTCCAACTTCACGCTACAGGTTCAGCCCAAAAATTATTACAAAAAGGCATCACCAAAAATATTTGGTTTCAAGGGAATTTGACCGGCAGTTTGATAGGGAAGTAGAATGGTTTTCAGCCATGTATCCCGATGCCAGGCCTGTGATGGTGCTTCGTCGTCATGATTCCTGGATCGCCTCACAATATCGCCGCCAGGTAAAAACGGCGGGCAATACAGTTTCGACGAGTTTATTGATGTTGAACAAAACACCGGAGTATGGGACAAAAAAGAACTTAACTTTTCAGAAAAATTGAAAAACTGGAATCGGCTTTCTCACAAAACCGTTGGTATTGCTATATGATGAGCTGCGGTCGTCGCCGCATGTTTTTTTGATAAAATCGCATCATTCTGTGGAGCCACTTACGACAAACAGCGTATTTCGCTAAAACCATCCCATAAATCCTATAATGAAAAACAATTAAAATACATCCGACGTATCAGTCCGAAACTAGTCAAAAGCATACCAAACACCTCTTCTAATCGTGTTATTCAATGGTTTCAGTATCGAAGCCGCTGGTTGCTGCTCCATCTGGTGCTCTATATCGCACTCATCCTGCCCGAAAAACCAGTAGCAAATGATGTTTTAATAGAACCTAAAGCTTTGGATAAAATAAGGCACGCTTATGCTGACGACTGGCAAAAATGCCTGGACTACATCTCCAAAGCATGAAACTACAGCCTTTTCAACATAAATCGGGGGGAATTTCAACCATGTTCGGGCTTTAAAACAGAAATCGGGTCATGAATCTGACATTAGTTCTTCTCTGAGATACCTGCCGGTAGCATTGTTCTTCAGCGAAGCAATGTGTTCAGGAGTTCCCTCTGCTACTATCTGCCCCCTTGTTGGCCCCCGTCAGGTCCAATGTCAATAATATAATCGGCTACTTTGATGACTTCCATATTATGTTCGATTATCAAAACCGTATTCCCCTTATCCACCAACTTTTGTAAAACATCCATAAGCACTTTTACATCCTCAAAATGCAAACCTGTAGTAGGTTCATCCATAATATACAGCGTGCGGCCAGTATCGCGTTTCGAAAGCTCGGTTGACAGCTTCACCCGCTGAGCTTCGCCGCCTGAGAGGGTGGTAGATTGTTGTCCTAAAGTGATATAACCCAGCCCTACTTCCTGGATGGTTTTAAGTTTTTGTTTGATATAAGGAATATTTTCAAAAAACACCACTGCCTGGTTGATAGTCATATTAAGGACATCGCTGATGGACTTTCCTTTGTAGCGCACTTCAAGCGTTTCCCGGTTGTAGCGTTTACCCTGGCAGTCTTCACAATGCACATAGACATCAGGCAGGAAATTCATTTCAATGGTTTTCACACCCGCCCCCTTACAGGTTTCACATCGGCCCCCTTTCACATTAAAGGAAAACCGTCCGGGTTTGTAGCCCCTGACTTTAGCTTCGGGAAGTGAAGCAAAAAGTTTCCTGATTTCATCAAAAACCCCGGTATAAGTAGCCGGATTGGAGCGTGGTGTCCTCCCGATGGGCGACTGGTCTATTTCAATGACTTTATCGATATGTTCCAGGCCTTTAATGGTTTTATAATCCAAAGGGCGCTTTTCAGAGCGATAGAAATGGGCACTTAAAATTGGGTATAAGGTTTCATTAACCAATGAAGATTTTCCGCTTCCTGAAACACCGGTAACACAAACCAACACACCCAACGGCAGTTTAAGCGTAACGTTTTTCAGGTTATGTCCTGAAGCCCCTTCCAGAATCAGGTATTTACCATTAGGCTTCGGCGTTTTCGGGGAACAGGAACTTGCTTATGCCCCTTCAGATATTGCGCCGTCAGGGAGTTTGTTTCCGCGAGTTTATCCGGGGCTCCCTGCGCCACAATTTCACCGCCATGAGACCTGCCCCGGGCCCCACATCGATCACACAATCAGCAGCCAAAATCATATCCTTGTCATGTTCGACCACTATCACGGAGTTGCCCAAATCGCGAAGTTTTTTGAGCGATTCAATCAGTTTATGGTTATCACGCTGGTGAAGCCCGATACTGGGTTCATCGAGAATGTATAATACGCCGACAAGCTGTGAACCTATTTGTGTAGCCAGCCGGATACGTTGCGATTCTCCCCCTGACAAGCTACGTGAGGGCCTGTCCAGGGTCAGATAGTCCAGCCCCACTTCCAGCAAAAACTAATACGGGTACGGATTTCACGCAGGATTTCAGCGCCTACTTTCTGTTTCCAGGGTTCAATGACCGATGGTACCCGACTCAGCCATTCATAAAGTTCATGCAAATCCATTTGAGTTACTTCCGAAATATTACGGCCGTCAATTTTAAATTGCAAAGATTCCTGTTTCAATCGCTGGCCATGACAAACCGGACAATAGACTTGATTCATAAAACTATCGGCCCACCGGTGGATGCCCCTGGAATTGGCCGCCTCTTTCTGATTGCTAATAAAATTGATAATCCCTTCAAAATTCAGGGAATAGGATGAAATCACACCGGCAAATTCGCTTTTGAGCTCAAAGGCTTCATCGCTGCCATAAAGAATAATATTCATAGCATTCTCAGCGATATCACCTACTGGCGTGTTGAGGTCAAAACCATACTTTTTACCAATGGCTTTCATTTGCCGGAAAATCCAGGTGTCCTTATATTTACCCAGGGGTGCAAGGCCCCCTTTTTTTATGCTCAAAGTCTTATCAGGTATTATTTTATTCAGGTCCACTTCCGAAATGGTGCCCAGCCCATTACATTTCGGACATGCCCCGTAAGGGAATTAAAAGAAAACGTATTGGGCTCCGGCTCGGGATAAGAAACACCTGATTCAGGACACATGAGGGCTTTGCTGTAATGACGTAGCTCATTTTTTGGTTCGTCCATCACCATGACAGCCCCTTTTCCATACTTCATCGCCGTTTTGACAGCTTCAGAGATGCGCCTTCGATTCTCTTCTGATACCGTGATTTTATCTATAACAATCTCAATATCATGAACTTTATAACGGTCCACCTTCATACCAAACTCCAGGTTACGAATTTGACCATCCACTCACTTTCAGAACCCTGTTTACGGGTTTGTTCAAACAATTCACGGTAATGGCCTTTACGTCCTTTCACCAGTGGGGCCAGTAACAGGACTTGTTGGCCTTCAAATTGTCGGATAATCAAATCAATGATTTGTTCCTCAGAGTATTTAACCATCTTCAGTCCTGATACGTGCGAATAAGCATCGGCCACGCGGGCGTAGAGGAGGCGCAGAAAATCATAAATCTCTGTGATGGTTCCCACCGTAGAACGGGGATTTCGTCCGGTAGTCTTTTGCTCAATGGCAATAACAGGGCTAAGACCGGTGATTTTATCCACATCAGGGCGCTCCATATGGCCAATAAACTGGCGGGCATAAGCAGAGAAAGTTTCCATATACCGCCGTTGTCCCTCGGCATAAATGGTATCGAAAGCCAACGATGACTTCCCGCTGCCACTCAGGCCCGTTATGACTACCAACTTATTGCGGGGGATGGAGATGTCGATATTTTTGAGGTTATGTACCCGTGCTCCAAGCACATGCAACTCCGTTTCCCCAACCAAATCAATCACTTCTTCCGGAAATGTTTCTTCTTTCATGCGGCAAAATTTCAGGCTAATCTGCAAAAGTAATACTTATCTGAAAGACCTATCAAAAAGGTTTTGTTCAATTGGATATGATTTTCAGGCAGGAGGTGCCGATACTACAAAAAAATGGATTAGTAAAGGAATGATGGGTTGTGAATAAAAAAAATTCAGCATTTGCTACATTAAGGTTATAATTTTCATTTTTTTGCTCTGCTGATAATCCTGCTTGATTTTCAGCATTTACACTTTTAAAATTTTCTATATTTGCATTGTGAATTCAACCACACTTCATATCAAAAATATGGTCTGTCCACGCTGCATTAAAGTGGTTAAGGATGAATTTGCAAAGTTGGATTTGAACATTGAAAAAATCGAATTGGGGAAGGTGGATGTTTCATCGCTGCTTTCCCGGGAAAAACTTCATGAAATCAGAAAGGTATTGCATGAAAACGGGTTTGAATTGCTTGATGACAAAAGAAGTAAATTAATTGACCGGATCAAAACACTTGTTATCGAAAAAATTCATCACTCAGAATCAGGGTTTGAATCAAAAAATACATCCGATTATCTTTCCGGGGAATTAGGACATGACTATTCATACCTGAGCAATCTTTTTTCCTCTATGGAAGGAATCACCATAGAAAAATATATCATCAACCAACGAATCGAAAAGGTAAAAGAGCTTTTGGTTTATGATGAATTGTCATTAAACGAGGTGTCGTATAAGCTTGGATACAGCAGCGTCCAGCACCTTTCCAATCAATTTAAGAAAGTTACGGCTTAACGCCTTCTCACTTTAAAAAGCTTACAGGAAACAAGCGAAAACCACTTGACAAGGTCTAATCCAAAAATGATATAACCCTTTTCCATAATCATGTAACAGCTACCACTTGGTTGGTTCCTTACTTTGTAATCGTAAAGTTTAAAAGTTATGGAAGCACAACCATATATCACCACTTTCCTGACCGATTTTGTAAAGATATTGAGCGAAATGTCTCCCTATCTTCTTTTGGGATTTTTCTTTGCAGGCTTGTTATATGCCTTTATTCCACAAAAAAAAACAGAACACTATTTTAATGGGAAACCGTTTAAATCCGCTGTTTTAGCTTCTGTATTTGGAATCCCGCTACCTCTCTGCTCTTGTGGAGTAATCCCAACAGGAACAGCATTCTATAAAAATGGGGCGTCCAAAGGTGGCACCGTTTCTTTTCTAATCTCCACACCACAAACCGGCGTCGATTCTATCCTGGCAACCTTTTCAATGATAGGATTACCATTTGCCATTATCAGACCTGTTGCAGCATTAATAACCGGAATTACAGGAGGTTTAATTACAAGTGTAGTCACTAAAAACGACTCAGCAATAAGAACATCCCGGGGACAAACTAAAGAAAGCAAATCACTCTCTCAAAAACTTATTAATGTATTCCGCTATGGATTTGTCGAATTTATTCAGGACATATCAAAGTGGCTGGTAATTGGGTTGGTATTGGCTGCAATTATTTCTGCTTTAATACCCAATGATTTTTTTAAATTATTCAACATGTCACCTGTTGTTCAAATGCTCTTAGTCCTGATTGTTTCTATACCCCTTTACATCTGCGCTACAGGTTCAATTCCAATAGCAGCAATCCTGATTTTAAAGGGCCTCAGCCCCGGGGCTGCCCTTGTCCTCTTAATGGCTGGCCCGGCTACCAATGCAGCCACCATAACCATGATTGGCAAAGTGTTGGGCCGAAAAAGTTTATTTTCCTATTTGGCAGCCATCATTGCAGGAGCTATCGGATTTGGCTTAATAACAGATTATGTTTTACCTGCACAATGGTTTACCGGAATAGCCCTTCAACATCCTGGTCATGACCATAGCGAATATCTTAGCTGGTGGCAGATATCTTCGGGAGTGGTATTAACAATCCTTATTATCAATGGATATATTCAAAAATATTTACAAAATAAAAATAAAAAAAT
>LZCG01000039.1_pt1 | contig 23460 bp, 36 predicted proteins | sample 768541 | NCBI WGS metagenome assembly LZCG01 (sample SAMN05200874, study PRJNA324366) | oil field metagenome | isolation source: sample BH-FW-1 from oil reservoir | place: India: Bombay High | collected 2015-07-11
GCCAAGAAATTTGGCATAAGCAGGATCGGGTTCCAGTGTATAAAGTTATTCAAACGAGCAGCGTTACGATTTTAAGTCAGCCAGATTATATCCCATGCTTTCAGGAGTTTTTTATACTGTGTTCGGGTGTGATTTTCCTGATAGGCTTTCATTTCGCTGACATAGCGTTCATCGGCCTTATTAAAATATCTTTTGGCTTCCCAATCCAATGCAACCCGATTTTCGGGGTCGATAACCAGGAGTTTTTCAGCCAGGGTGTCACAGGCAGCGTTGTTTTCTAATTCCCGGTTGGTTACGAAAAAGGAAGTTAGCAAAACAGGGTCTTCCTGGTGGTTTAATGAAGGCCATAGGGCATAAGCTTTGTTCCATTGTTCGCTTTCCATGTAAGTTTCAAAAAGACGGATATTGATGCTGTCAATATTTTTTCCATTGGGATAATGCTGGTGATAATTTTCCAGTGCTTTTATTTCCAGGGTGAGGTTATCAATTTTTTTATACATCCCTGACAACAGGATGTAAAGCTGGGGAGAAGTATATCCGGCATCATCAGCAGACTGAAGATATTGTTTTGCTTTGTCTTTTTGGCCGAGTTTCCAGGCAGACAGTCCGGCCTGGTAGTAGAGGGCAGAATCAACGGGTTTTCCTTTATGCTCGTTTTCCTGAATAACCTGCTCAAAAGCATGGAGGGCGGATGCATAATTGCCTTCCTGATAAGCCGTTTTACCTTGTTCGATAAATTTTGTAGTAGTGCAGGCATGAAAGATTATGACTACAACAAATCCTGATAGAATGCGATTGATATTCATAATGAATGTTTCTTTTTAAGGGCGCAAAACTATAAAAATTCTATTGTGATCGGGGTAAAACAAAGGAAAAGAAGTTTTGGGTTTCGTGGTAAAAATTTTATCCCGAAGTGTCGGGATTATAAAAGAGGGTTGTTAGTTGATTCGGAGAATTAGTTGAAAAGTTAATTTGTCATGGTGAAATAGTCATTGTGTAAATTTTAGGGGATAAATTAAGTAGCTGATTGATAAAAAGGTTCTTCTGTTCAAAATTTTTTGCATATGGCTCACGGTGGGTTCCGTTATTGACACATAAAAAAATCACCTTACCGTGCCATACAAAAGGCATCGAAGCCAATTGTACAGCACTAAGTGTATAGATTATTTCCGGTAAATCGGGTCTGCGCCGATGGTTCCTTCCAGGAAACGGAGGTATTCTGCCGAGCGAATGTATTCCAATTGTTTTTTGATTTTCCGGAGGTTGTTATCCAGTTCCAATTGGTGCACATATTCAAGATTTTCAGGTCTGTCTGTAAATTTGTTAATATAGGTAATGCGTTCCTGCAGAAACTGAATATCAATCTGTTGTTTCCGTAGCAGCCGTTCCTTGTACCAATCGCTGTTAATCACATAATTTCTTTCAAATAATTTTCTGACAGCAGCATCAGAGGCCTCTTTACCTTCAAAGTGTCCGAGGCCATGATATGCAGCAGTGCTTTTAATGGCGGAATAGCAGTTTCCACACTTCCGTCTTCAAAATAGTGTAGTGCTACCCGTTGCTGTGCTTCGACAATGTTGTTAATGCCATCCACAAAAGCTTCCATATCCTGTTTTTCGGGTCGGAGCATTTCTTCATTGAAAACGGCCTGAGGTTCATCGAAGATGGTATTCAGATAGTTGAAAGTAAAGGTTTCTGTGATGCGGTATCCCAGCCGTGAAGCCCGTACTTTTTGACCTTTGTGTGTAAAGTCATTAAGTTTTTCCAGCGAGCCTTCTTTTATGAGCTTTGCGGGTTCGCGGTCTTCCACACTCATGCGGCTCCAGAGTTCCGGAATCAGTAGTGAGATGTCGTGGTCGAAGCGAAATCGGGTACCTACATGGCCGGCCGCAGAGCTGAATCCCTGATATCCCGTAAGGATAAAAGACAACAGGGCATTGTTGAGGTCAGAAACCGCACATAGCATGTTAAAAGGCCCCTTAGTCAGAGCGCCTTCCGTACCGGCACCTGTTGTGGAAGGCGATTTTCCGGTGAGCGAACAAATGAAATCCATGAACAGTTCGGGTAGTTCCTGATAATGAATAGGATTATACACGCTCAGGCCGCGAATTCCGGTTTCCTTTTCGGGCGGATTGTTGCGTCTGCCAGGGAGTACGGCATCAATGGGAAAATAAACCGGTTTGCTCAGGTCAATTTGATAGTGGAACCGCATCCCGATTTCAGCCAGGTAATCATCCACCGGGTTGACCAGGTCGGGCCTGGTTTGCAGATATCTTGGATTTTTGGAGGGTTTTCCACCAACAATTCTCGGATGAGAAGGCGTAATGAAATAACGGCCTTTTTGGTCGCGGGCCCCTTCTCTAATCAATTTTTGAATAGGTTTTGTATATCGGTCAAAATTGATGGCGTCATTCACAATAGCTTTGCCATTTTCGGTAGAGAGCGGTTCATAGTTGGAAGTGAAGTTATTCCTGAGAGAAAGGTCTGCTTCTGCTTCTTTGTCGTACCCCCTGTTGATAGCCTCGTCAGGCCGCTGGAAGAACCTGGATTCACAGTTTTCTACTAATTTAACACTTTGGTTTTTGTAGGATTTGCCTACATAATCAAGATATTTTGCGGGCAGGGTTATAGAAGCTGTAATGTCATCCTCCATCTGTATTTTAGCAGCCGCTACAAAATCAGCACGTAGTTTATGCAGCCTCCATGAATTGTTGGTTTCAAAACCGATACGCAGGTAGCTTGCCATAATCTTACGGTTTATGAAAAGCAGTTCATTCCCTTTACGGCCATTGATAACATCTGTAGTGAAAAAATCTTTCCAATCACTGTCGATGCGGTCAGGCCGGTAAAAACGTTTGATATAAAATACCAGGGCTTTCACATGAGCCGGAATGGATTCTACAAAAGCATTGTATTCACTGGTATATTGACTTGAAGGTGTCAGGAGTTTGATGACAGACCCCAATGTGCGGTCGGATGACAACAGGCGGCGGGCATCTTTTTTTCGTTTACCGGGGTCTTTCCATCTATCCGTGAAATTATGTTTGATAATGTCATCAGCAGCTTTGAAATCTTTGTCAAAATCCTGCACATAGAAAGAACCGTAGATAATGGCATTTAATAAAGATTTGGAGATTTCTGATTTTCCACCTCCTGATACAGTGCTGGGTTTATGGCAGAATGTTCCGGTCGGGTTGGTGCTTACCAATCGCCATGACGGAGCCGAAGGGTGCTTTTCCATGTGTAGTTTATGTCCGGAAGGGTAAATGTAGTAATGGTTGGGTTGAATATTGAGTTGCTGATTCCGGCCATCTTTTTCCCATTGTACGATGCCTTTGTCTAAATCGATTTCAGTATTTTCGGGAATGTAGATGATATTGGGAAATTTTTTGTCTATGCCAAAACCCTCAGGCTGCAGTTTCATAAGACCGCCAAATTGGGCGACGGTCTTACTGAAAGACAGCGTTTTTTTGAGCCTGTGTTCCATAAACAGTTTGCCTTTGAAGGAAGTGCCGATATTTTTTCTGCTAAAGGCAATCGCTCCGCCGGAATGTTCCTCTTCGGCAAGGCCGAGCAGGTTGGCTGAATAGCTTATGTGGGTTTTGATTTCTTTTTTGGAATATCCAAAATAGTTATCAGCCACAAGCGTAACAGCAATTCCCCTGTCATCACGACAGGTAAGTTTGAAAGGTTTTCCGTTGTTGTAGATTTCATCATCCCTCTTCCAGCACATACCGTCTTGTCTTTGCCGCTCGGTAGCTTCATCATAATGCGGCAGTCCTGTCTGTTTTTTAGTAAGGTGCGTCAGTTGCGGTGCCAGCACAATGCAACCGGTGTGGCCTGACCAGTTTTCGGCATCAAGTCCGGCATCATTAGCCGGGTCGAAGGGGTTGCCAGCATTGCCAAATATAGATTCTACGAAGTCGATATTGCTAACAAGGCTGCCGGGGCAAAAAAACGAACTTCCATGGAACGCCGGGGTGAAATATTTTTTACCTCAGGACTGACAACGGGGCGGGTGAGCAATGATATAAATGTGTGTGCTTTTTTATCCTGTTGCGAGGTGAATGGCAGCAGGTTCAGGTCTTCAGGGGGCTGAAAAGCCGCCTGAAGCATGCGGGCAAAAGTGATTTCAGGAACTTCAATTTTATCGGCCGGAACAGGCAAGCCTCCGGCCACAATATGAAAGGTGCCTTTGGTTGTCCGGCGGTCATTTTTTGGGTTGTGCAGAATCCCCTGTTGAATCCGGTAGGATGATATTTCGCTGTTTTTGAATTCATTGCCATGTGGGGGAAGGCTTAATTCTCTTGCAAGTCCTTGTTTGTCCACAATAAAAGTGTTGTGAGGCAATTGGGGAATGGGTTCTCCGGTATTGCGGAGGTAATCCTGAAGAAAGTTTTGAATACGTTGGTCTGCAGGCGAATATATTTGCGAAACCATACGGGTTTTATTACGATAGTCTGAAATCAGGCTCCGGGTTAAATCCATAAACCTGGCATCGGTCAGCGTTTCATCTTCTGCAACCAGATGCCGGTCATCGAAAATTGGCTGTCCTATCGCCGCCAGTTTCAGGTTGATATATCGGATGATGTCCTGTTTTTGTGGCCCTCTTCGGTGTCCACCTCTCCGGAGGGATATGATTTTATGAACTTATGCATATTTTTGTCGTTATAATAGTTTCATGGACAAAAATAAGTCTCAGTTACATGCCGGGATGAACTATTTGGGAATAGTTAACCGCAACCCTTTGCGATAAGTAAATTTAAATTTTTAGCGATTTTAGCGAATTGTTATAATATGAGACACTTGATTTCACATAGTTTATTGTGGTTGTGTAGGATAGTTTTGGTAATGATGACGTTTTCAATAGCGGCTATGACTTCATGTACTCTCCCGTCAAGGACAATGATGGGCCGCAAACTCCTGTAAATTCCGATACAATCCTGGCATCGGTGTCGCCACCTGGTGATGGGAAATTTAACCTCCTGGACAGCATCCTTTCGCGGCCAGCGTTGACTTTTGCCTACACGCCGGTGGTTTTTGAAAGAAAGCCTGATTTTGCCAGGATTCATAATATTACAAAACGCAAACGTTCTTTTTTTCAGTTTTTACTGCCTTATCTGACAACAGGTAATCAAAAGATAGCCAGAGAAAGGGCTTTTGTAATGGAAATGGCCCAAAAGCTTGAAACACATTTGGAAATTCGTCATGATGAAGCTTTGCGGCTAAAAGCAATAGCTGAAAGATACCGACTTCGGAATGCCGTCTTTAGTTCGTCTTCCGATTTTGCTGCATTGCTAAAAAAAGTGGATGTGATTCCTGTCGAATTGGGTTTGGCACAGGCTGCTATAGAATCTGCCTGGGGAATATCTTATTTTGCCCGGGAAGGTAATAATTATTTTGGCATATGGTGTTTTCGTCCGGGATGTGGGTTGGTGCCACGCAACCGGCCTGAGAAAGCCTTACATGAGGTTGCTATCTTTAAAAACCCGGCGCAATGTGTGGAATCATACCTGCTCAATCTGAATGCTCATCCGGCTTATGAGCATTACGGCAAATGCGAATGGAAATGCGTTTGCAGGGAAAAATTCCGGATGGCCTGATAATGGCGTCGGGATTGAAGTCTTATTCATCGCAAGGAAAAAAATATGTTAAAAAAGTGCAACGGATGATCAGAACCAATCGCCATCTGATGGGATTGGAAACAACGGTCTATCCTTTTTATGCAATGCAATCCGATTACTATTCTGAGCGTTCCCGTTAAGGGACTTCAAAACCCCTGGCAGCTTCCCATAAAGCGAACCAGTCTTGCCGTTCTAAATTGATTTTTTGTGCCTCCCACGATTCTTTTATACGCTCTGGTTTTGTGGTGCCCAGGACGGGAATGATTTGCGCCGGATGTTTCAAAAGCCAACTTATCAGCAATTGGGCTTCAGAAGCCTGATATTTAACTTTAAGCGAAGTCAAAACTTTTTGTGTCCGGGTGATTTCTTTCCCTTGCCGGGAAAAATATCCACCAAGTGGCGACCATGCCATTGGTTGGATGTGATTTTGAAGACATTGGTCTAAAGTGCCATCCAGAAGCCGGTCGCTATACAGAAGCGAAATCTCTACCTGGTTGGTAAACAGGGGGATTTCTTGGTTAAGCATCCCGAATTGGGAGGGTGTAAAATTCGATACGCCGAAGTGGTTAACTTTTCCTTCTTTTTTTAATGTTTTAAAAATACCGGCTATCTCAGTTGGATTCATCAGGGGGTCAGGTCGGTGAATTAAAAGCAGGTCCAGGTAGTCTGTATGTAGTGCTTTTAGTGAGTTTTCCACTGACCACCGGATGTGTTGGGCTGTTGAGTTATAATGTTTTATGAGATATTCTTTTCGGGTTTGATTTGGTGCTTTGATGTTGGTTTTAGTGATAAACTGAACCTTATCTCTGGGAATATGCAGCGTTTTCCAGGCTTTTCCAAAAAGTGCTTCCGTGGTGTAATCGCCATAAATATCAGCCATGTCAAAGGTGGTGATACCTGTTTCCATGGCTTTGTATATCAGATTGGAGACCTGTTTTACGGACAGTTCGCTTCCCTTTAATCCGTAGTTCATAGTGCCGGCTACAACAGGGGACAGCTGTAATTTTTGGTCTTTCATTTTAGGTGCTTTTTTTGCGAAGATAATCATCTCGTATATCTTTGTACAAAAGAATTTGAAAATGAAACAATGTAAGTGGTATCAGGTATGTCCGATAAAATATTTTACGGACCAGGGAATGTTGGAAGACCGTTGGGTAAAAAACTATTGTCTGGGCGATTGGGCTCCTGTAAAAGATATCAGGCTGAGGAAAGCGGAATTCCACATCCCGACTACATGTTGCCTGATGGGTCGTTTCGAAAAGAATTGAAACCGTCAGCTTCAGGTTTTTGATGCGTCCAAAGCTTTTTTGTAGGCTTGTAATGCCCTTTCGCGGGCGCCGGAATGTTCCACAATAGGTTGGGGGTAGTCGGGTGTATTAAACTCAGGTATCCATTTTCGGATATATTTTAAATCCGGATCAAATTTTTTAGTTTGTAGCCATGGATTGAAAATCCTGAAGTAGGGAGCGGCATCACATCCGCTTCCGGAGGCCCATTGCCATCCGCCATTATTGGAAGATAATTCGTAATCAAGAAGTTTGTCGGCGAAATACTGCTCGCCCCATCGCCAGTCGATAAGCAGGTGTTTGGTCAGGAAACTGGCTGTAATCATTCTTGCCCGATTGTGCATAAATCCGGTCGCATTCAATTCGCGCATGCCGGCATCGACAATGGGATAGCCGGTTTGTCCCAGGCACCATTTTTTAAATTCTTTTTCATTGTTTCGCCAGTTAATGTTGGCATAAGCAGGTTTAAAAGGCTGGTCAACAACGTGAGGAAAGTGCCAAAGGATAGCCATATAAAATTCGCGCCAGATTAATTCATTCAGGAATGTGGCATTTAATTTTGAGGCAGTCCGAATCAGCCGGCGCAGACTAATGGTGCCAAATCGTAAGTGAATACCCAGTCGGGTAGTGCTTCTGAAACCAGGAAAGTTTCTGTTCTTGTCATAATTTTTAATTAGTTCCCGGTCAGGTTGTGTTTCGGGAATGGGCATTTGAGAAGGTTTAAAACCAATTTCTTCTAACTTAATGTTTCTAAGCGGTTCTGTTCGTGTTAGTCTGGAGAAAAGTTTTTCGGAGGGATAGGTCGGGAGCGAAGATTCTTTGAAAGTACGAATCCACTTTTTGCTGTATGGCGTAAACACCGTGTAGGGCGTTCCATCATCTTTCAAAATTTCATTTTTTTCAAAGATTAACTGGTCTTTGAAGGTGTGGAAAGCGATATTGTGTTGGTTTAGCAAATCGGCAACTCGATTATCTCTTTCCAGAGCATAAGGTTCATAATCATGATTAGTATAAACTTCTCCTACGGGGTATTCCCTGATAATTTTTTTAAAAATTTCTACCGGAATTCCTGTGCGAATCAGAAGAGAACTGCCATGGACTTCCAGTTGTTTTTTGATATAGGACAGGGTTTGATGAATAAATCCGACACGGGCATCGACACGGTCGGGGAGTTGGCTGAGGAGGGTGGTATCAAAAATAAATAACGGTAGCACAGGTAGCCCGGATTTGAGCGCCTGGTAAAGGCCGTGGTTGTCATGTAAACGCAAATCACGTCGAAACCAAAATAATGCAATACGATCCATTATTCAAAAAAGATTTTAAGTGTTTTGATAATTTTTTTTGTTGTTATGAGCGAATGCAGGTCATAAAAAATTGCCCGTTAATACCGGAATGATGGCTACGGTCAACTATTTTCATGGTGGTTTGCCCCTGAACCGCAACAACACCTAAATGCCATAATGCGAAAAATGATAAAATGACGTTTTTCATATCACGGGTTTAAAATTCAATTTTAATTCCAATGGTTGGCAGAATTGTTCCGGTAAAACGTTTAAACCTTCTGAGGACATATTTTGACGGGTCATTGGGATCGATTTGCGGATTTCCGGATTCGTCAAGGTTGGTGAGAATGTCTGGCTGTTTGCTTTCAAAGTTATAGAGGTTTTGGATGTCAAGATAAAGCCCAAAAACCCATGTGTTGAAATACCAGGATTTGTCAACCCTTACGTCAAGCTGGTGGAAAGCATCCAGACGCAATTCGTTAAATTGGTCATAATCAAGATATGGTTCGTTTTGAATATCCCAGTTGGCAATAACAGAAGATTGTTCAATATCATAAGGTGTGTAGGGAGCCCCACCGACATAGCGCCATTTGATGCCTATATCCCAATTGTTGTCAAATTCGCGTCGAGCCGTAAAGTTCAGGATGTTTCTGTTGTCCCAGGCCGTAGGGACATAGTCTCCGTTACGGTCTTGAAACTCACTTCTCACATAAGTGTACGATAAGATAAGACTATAATTTTTGATAGCGGGAAGACGGGTAAACAGTTCAAAACCATAGGAACGTCCTGTGCCGGTTGAAAGCACCTCTTCATCGCCAAAAACTCCATAGTCAGCGCCTTTGCTACTGATTGCAATGCTGTCATTGACCGAAAAGGGATAATCCTGATAAGATTTGTAGAAAAATTCACCGGTGATTTTGGCATTGGATGCGGGCTGCCATTCCAAACCTGTTACGAAGTGGTCGGATTGAATGTAGCTGATTTGATTTTCTTTGTTGACCAGTGTTCCCTGACTGTTTCTGTAGCCTAAAGTGGTGTAGGGAGGTAGTTGATAGTAGCGACCGGTATTAAAGTTTAGAAAAAATTTTTCGGTGATACCGTATGAAGCTGAAAACCGGGGCGAAAATTGTTGCAGCATATTGGACATGGCATCATCATAATTGTCGGCATCCATTCTGAACCCCAGCGAAAGTACCAGCCTTTCATTGTAAAATCCTTTACCTATCTGGCCAAAGGCCGCCCATTTGTGGAATGAAATCCGGTCGTTGTTGTCGATGGTTTTTATCTTGTTGTTAATAAGTTTTTTTGGTAGATATCGTTTTGATAAATGGCGTTTTCAAAACCGGCACCGTAAGTATATTTAAATCCATTGAGTCTTCCGGTGTGTTCGAATCGAAATTTGTTTTCGGTTTCCACGGAATTCAAATCCAAAATTAAATTATCCTCGGTGCTTTCGTCGTTATTTTGGTATTTGTATGACCTGTTGTTTAAAGTATTGCGACTGATAATGAGTTTGCTAAATCCTTTTTTACCAAAATGTTTGTAAACCCCGCCTACCGAATAGCTCCACTGTTCATTAATGGGCAAATTGTTAACGATATAACGCTGGTCGTCCGTCGGATTCTCCAGCCTGGTATTCAGTTCAAACTGATCAATGGCGCCGATTCCTAAAAGGATAATTTCATTTTTTCATTGATATGCGTACGTGTTTTGAACTGTAAATCATTGTATGTGGGTAGAAACGGCAGCCCGATGACATCGAACAGAAACTGAAGATATGATCTGCGGGCAGAAACTATTAGTGTGGTTTTCCTGGTTAAAGGGCCATCCAAGGTCAGGGCCAGGTCAGAAGCCCCTACCGTTCCTTTGAAATTCAACGCATCTTTATTTCCTTCAATCATTTGAAAGTCAAGCACAGCACTTAGTGCGCCCCCTCGGGTGGCCGGAAAGGCACCTGAATAAAAATCAACAGCACGAATAAAATCGGCATTTACGATGCCTATCGAGCCGCCGGAAGCGCCTTGGGTTGAAAAATGGTTGAGTGTTGGAATTTCTACACCATCAAGAAAAAATGTGTTTTCATTAGGGCCACCTCCTCTGACAATGATATCATTGCGAAAAGAAACGCTTGAGGAAACTCCGGGCAGCGCCTGAATCACTTTGGAAATATCGCGGTTAGCGCCGGGCGTTTTTTCAATTTCGCTGACGCCGAGCGAACGTAACGAAACCGGGCTTTCTTCCAGTCTTTTGAAGGGAGAGGCGGTTATAGTTACCTCATCCAAATCAATGGAAGTTTTTTCCATCGGAATATCTATGTAAGCGGTTTTGTTGGGAGTAACCATAATTTCCTCCGTGATGCGGGCTTTGTATCCGACGGAAGTAATTTTTTATTTTTACAAATCCGGGTTCAATACCTGTAAAAGTAAAATTTCCGTCAAGATCGGAAGTGGAACCAATTTGTGTTTCAAAAATAATCAGGTTTGAGAATGGTAAGGGTTCGTTCGTGGCTGCATCATATACACGTCCTTTAATATTTCCTGATTGGGCAAACCCAGCTATGATGAAGGTTGTAAACAGGAGAGTTAAAAAATTACGAATTACCATTTTATTTTGTTTAATAAGTAGTCTTAAAAACGCAAACAAATTTCTTTGTTTATGGTTCAGTAAAATAGTTATTGAATGTAAATTTATAAGTTTCTCAAATGCAATTTATTTTGGTATTTGTATTTTTTTAGTTTCTTGCGTAAAGATGAATGTATGAATGCAATTGCGTCAGGTTTAAAAAATATCGATGTAGTTTTGTCAAACAAAATATAGAGAGATGAATGTATTTTCACAATTTCCGGTAGCATCGCAATATGATGCTTATTATGAAACCGAATTTGGCCGGAAAGTAGATAACATTGAGAAAAGTCTGATGAAACAGCACCTGGAAACAATTCCGCGTGGGACGCTTTTGGATGCCGGATGTGGAACGGGGCACTGGACGCGGTTTTTTGTAGAACAGGATTTTCAGGTCACTGGAATTGACAATTCTGAAGCGATGCTGCAAATTGCTTCACAAAAAGGAATAGCGGCTAAGTTTCAGCAGAAGGATGCTGTAGAAACAGGCTTCCCGGATGAGCATTTTGATGTGGTGGCCACCATAACCATGCTGGAATTTGTAGCCCAACCGGATGATGTATTAAAAGAATTATATCGCATCCTGAAGCCTGGTGGCTACTTAATTGCCGGAGGCTCAACCGTGATTCTGTATTGGGAAAAACAGCCCCGCAGGATCCGGTGTTTCAAACCGCTACTTTCTTTACGCCGGATGAGTGGGAGCATAAGCTGCAGCTTTTTGGCATCCCGGAAATTAAAAAAGGAGTTTACATAACCGATGATTTTAACATTCCCGACGAAACACCGGCCAACATCGGGCCGGCATTCATAGCCTGTAAAGTACAAAAAATCAAATAAGCCATGAAAGTAACAGCAGAATTAAGCTTTTATGCCCTACAGGATGATTATAAAACGCCGGTAGATTTTTTTCTTGAAAAATTAAAAGGGCATGCTTTTTCGGTGGAGCCCGGAACCATGAGTACACTGCTTACCGGTGAATATGTGGATATCATGAAGACGCTTGTTCCGCTTATGGAAGTCGTATTCGAAAAATACCATGCCATTGTTCAGGTGAAGTTTTCCAATTCCTGCCTGCCGGATTAAACATCAACCGAATGACAGGGTATTTTTTTGGATGAACTATTTCCAGGACAATTGGATAAAACCGTAGGAAGAGGTGGCTGATGTTTCATGCCTACAAACCGGAATTGTCAGTACACGATTGTATTTTGTGCGATATTTGTTGTGAGAAGTTCTATTTTTGTGACCCAATCTAAATAAATAACATGACATACAAACGTATTTTACTCAAATTAAGCGGAGAAGCGCTCATGGGGTCAAAAGATTACGGAGTAGATTCTGTCCGCCTGAACGATTATGCCGAAGAGATTAAAGCTGTTGTGGAGCAGGATGTTGAAGTTGCTGTTGTTATTGGCGGAGGGAATATCTTCCGGGGGCTGCAGGGAGCCAGTGAAGGTATGGACCGTGTTCAGGGAGACTATATGGGGATGTTGGCTACAATGATCAACAGTATGGCCCTTCAGGGTGCTCTGGAGAATATAGGTGTCAGCACCAAATTGTTGGGAGGACTGGCTATCAGCCTATAAGTGAAGCTATGAGCCGGCAAAAGGCTATTGGCTATCTCAACGAAAAGAACGTCGTGATTATTGGCGGTGGAACCGGCAATCCTTATTTTACCACCGATACGGCTCAGCGCTTCGGGCGGTTGAGATCAAAGCGGATGTTTTCCTGAAGGGAACAAGGGTAGATGGTGTTTATAGTGCAGACCCCGAAAAAGACCCAACGGCAGTTCGTTATGAAACCATATCTTTTGACGAAGCTTATGAAAAAGGTCTTAAGGTAATGGACATGACCGCATTTACCATGTGTAAGGAAAATCAACTTCCGGTAATTGTGTTTGATATGAACAAGAAAGGAAATTTGAAGAAAGTCGTTCAGAACCCTAAAACAGGTACCCTGGTACAGCCATAATATTTGATGAATACGACTTTTTTTTATATATTTGTCAGGCTTAAAAACAGAAAACAATGACTGAAGAAGGAAAAATGGTTTTGGATGTGGCAAAAGAGGATATGGAAAAAGCCATAACCCATTTAAAAAAAGAATTAATAAAGCTACGCACCGGCAAAGCGAGCCCCTCAATGCTGTCGGGAATCATGGTCGATTATTATGGCAGCAAGACACCGTTAGAGCAAGTCGGGAATATTTCTACGCCTGAACCACGCCAGTTGTTGATTCAACCATGGGAAAAGGCTATGATTCAACCTATTATCAAAGAGATTCAGGCTGCGAACCTGGGTTTTAATCCTCAGGATGATGGGGATGTCATCCGGATTATTGTTCCTGATCTCACCGAGGAGCGTCGTAAATCTATTGTTAAACAAGCCAAACACGAAGGCGAAGAGGCAAAGATAAGTATTCGTAACGCCCGAAAAGATGCCAATAATTCGGCGCGGGATTTAAAAAAAGAAGGGTTGTCTGAGGATGAAGAAAAACGCCTGCAGGAGGAAGTGCAAAAACTGACTGATGATTTCATTAAGCGGGTTGAAGAAATAGTTGAGCAGAAAGAAGCGGATATCCTCTCTATTTAGAGATTAGACAGCTGGTTGAAAAAATGTGGCGTTGCATCAGTGCAACGCCGCATTTTTTTAAATACCCTGAGTAAGTTTTTGTACGATGCGGCTGTTTTTCAAAAACTGTTTGGCAATGATTCTGATGACTGTGTAAGCCGGAATGGCAAGCATCATCCCAATTACTCCGGCGACCGAACCGGCTATTAAAATAACCAGAAAAATTTCCAAAGGATGGGCTTTAACGCTGCTGGAATAAATCCAGGGTTGTAAAACGATATTGTCAATCAAATTGGCCACGGAAAAAGTGCCGATAATGGTAAGGATTAGTATCAGTACATCATAGTTTCCGGTGCTCAGGTGGCTGATGGTTCCAAGAATAACCCCGATGGTGGCGCCGATTATCGGGCCAAGATAGGGGATGACATTCATGATGCCCCTAAAACCCAATCAAAAAGCCCCTTCAACCCCAAAAATGGTCAATCCGGTCGAAATGAGGGTCACCATGGTAGTCAGTTCCACCAGCAGCCCGACAAAATATCGTGACAACAATCTTCTTGAATCCGAAAGAATTTTTTGACCTTCAGTTTGATATTTCAAAGGAATCAAAAGCATAATGGCATTGAAAAACATGTTTTCTTCCTTCAGAAAGAAAAATGTGATGAAAAAGACTGAAAAAATTGCTATGAAAAGACTTCCGGCCAATCCAACTAAATTTGTAAAGATATCGGAGAAAGTGGCAAAATTGACAATCGATTCAAGATTTTGAATTAAAAGTGCTTCAAGTGTATCTTTTTTTTCGATGATATTATACTTAACCAGCAAAACCTGAAGGTTTTGAATCTGGTCTTCAAAGGACTTGCTAACCTGAGTGATATCAATTTTTGAGACGACTTCAGCCTGGTTGGCAATCAGGGGAACAAATATGCTGAAAATGCCCACAATCACCAGTATTATGATTAACAGGGTGATAAATGAGCTTAGTGAGTGGGGCATCTTCCATTTTTAACTCTGATTTTATCCAGCAACCTTACCAAAGGATTTCCCATAATGGATAGCACGGCGGCTATCAGAATATAGGTAACGATGGTGGAAAATTCCCATGCCAGAAATATAATTACAGCCAGGCCAAAAACCGTAGCCAATACCTTAAGAATTCTGTCCATATTGAATATTTATGCAGTCAAAAATAGTCAAATTTTTAAGGTGTAATAATGCTGTTATCAATCGGCCTGTAAAATTTAATACTTAAGTTAATAAATAAATTTTCTGATGTTTTTTAAGTCTGTAAGGGCCATAGCGGTAAAACAGACCCATTCCGATACCGCTAAAGGGCCCTTTGAGGATGTTTTCAAACACCACCCCGGATTCAAAATAGCCTTTATGGGTATCGCCTAAATACAGCAATTCGTGTTCTTCGGGATGGGATAACTTTCCTGCCATCATGCTATGTCTGAGAACAATATCAGGCGAAAGCCATTTTGACGAAAAAAGCAATTGTCCGAAATTATGTCTAAGAAATAACGCTACGTATTGGTCGTTCATAAATTCATGAATATTCATAGTAGCAAAGCTCCACGGGCAATTCAGGTTTAACGAATTGCCGTGGCTGCCTTTGGCCGAAAACAAAAATGGTAGAGGTACGGTTTTGCTGACCCATCCGGCATGAAGCTGGTAGCTGGTTTTGCCAATAAAATTGGTGTAAAAGTCATCGGACAACACTGCGGCTACGCTGTGATAGGAGATAGCGCCATCCCATTGCTCTATTCCTTTTTCGTACCGAAGTTTTAAAACCGGAAACCGGGAGCCTTTTGTAATCAATTTGTTGGCAGTTTTGATAAATTTCTCGCCAGGGGCCAGTCGCCATTCTGTCCATAAAACGGTGGATAAAAATTTAGAGGTTCCGTCAAATCTGTAATTGAAAAGAGCCCGGGAAGAAGTTTTTCGGATACCGGTTTTGATATTTAGAAAGGTGGATATTTGGTTTTGGAGCATGACTTCATGTTGATGCACTGAGAAGAAATCTTCAAAGAAAAAATTCCGGTACGACGATTCGGATAATTTTCCTTCCATCATGGGTTTGTCGAAAACAGTTTGGGCCGGCGACTCAATATCGTTTATATAACTATAAGTCAGACTGTGGCGTTTTAGTCTGTCAGGATAAAAAGTAGAAGCTACCCCTGATTTCCATTTGTGGTCACCAGAGCTATAGGCAACATATCCGCCGAGCGAGATGGGAAAATGAATTCTATCATTTGTTTTAATGCCCAAACCAACGCGCCATTTTTCATAAAGGTTATAATCGAGCAACCGGCCGAGCGGGATATCAAATTTTCCCATTCTGAATTGCCCTTTCATGAGGGCCATAAATCCGTTAATCTTTTTTCCAGATGATGAACTTTACTGATGCTATCAATAACGTGGTAAGTAGCCGAATCTTTTGCTGTAGCCGGAATTCTTCTGAATGCAGGAAGTGAGGTTTGTGTTTTTTTTCTCAAATCATCAGGGATTTCAATTTCAATTCCGCTTTTGATGTCGGCGACACTGTCGGCTGACAGCCTGATTTGGTCAATATATCTTTTGCCGCGACCCACTATCGGGATGTTTTCAGCCTGAATGTTTTCCATAAAGATTTCAGTGCTCAGCTGGTGAGGAAACCAGATTGAATCGCCTATCTGTTTGTATTTTTGTTCGATGTGAATATTTAAACCCTTATCTGTAGTTTGAGGCCTTGCGATGACATTTTGAAAGGCCCAGCCGGAAGTACTGATGGTTACTTGCCCTGCCAGCCCGTCAAAGTTTTTACCGGCACGGGGCCGGAATGAAACAACAAAAGAAGTGTCGGTTGTATTTGGAGAAAGGAGGGTGTCTTCCAGATGAAACCAGTATTTTGGCAAAGCGTTTTTTTGAAAAGGGTTCATATAGTTTTTATCACCAATGGAAATGCGGCTGTCATAAAATGTTTCCGACTGAAGGGATGAGAGCATCATGACAAACAATGGATTTTTAAGGCCCGAAATCCGGGAAGCTATAACCTTTTCGAGGCGCTTGTCCGGTGCATTAAAGGTTACTTCACTGACATTTTCCGACAGAAACAGATGTTGTTTGTCAAAGAATTTTTCAATTTCTGCCACTGTGGTATCCCCGGGCTTTTGAGTTTTTATTTTATTCAGCGTATCGAGGTTGATGGTAAAAAATAATTTTGTCATATGCCCGATATGAGAACCTTTCCAGTTTATAGGGGTTGTTTTCATTCCGGTGTTCAATGACATTCTTAACCAGTCGCAGGGCCGGATTTACTCCGGGGACAATGATTACTTCTTCCAGGGCAATAATTTTAGGTTTGAGTTTGATTAGGGTGAATGGTTTGACCAATGCCACGCGGCGGGGATGGTAGCCTATGGAACTGATATGAACTGAATCTATCTGATGATGAGAAGCGATAATAAAATTACCGTCAATATCGGTCATCACACCGTGTTGTTTTTCATAACGAATGGCAGCAAACGGGACTGGTTCACTTGTTTGCTGGTTGATGACAATGCCTTTGTAAACCTGCCCTAAAGACCAAAGATTCATCAATAAAAGAAAAAAGGTCAGCAAAATACGTTGCATGAAACAAAAGTATGAATAAACCTTAAAATGTTCTTTTGCCCAAAACGAATAAACGGTATTTTTGTCAAAAATAAACATGCCAATAAAAAAATACATGAATAAATATCCGTTAATCGTCAAAGCTACATTTGGGTTGTTGTTTGTCATTTTGTTTTTCTATTCCATTATTATTGCCAGACATCTTTTAATGGTTATTGCCCTTGCTGTTTTATTCAGTTATTTGTTGTATCCACTGGTGATAAGAATGGAGATATGGCAGTTTCCCCGGTTCTTGGCCAATCTGATTGCTATTTTGTTTTTGTTGGTTGTGTTTTCGGGGGCATTGTTTCTCATGTATAAACAAGTAGAAAATTTATTGGTAGATATACCGTTGCTAAAACAGCAGGCTTTGCAGAATATTGATCAGCTTGAAAATTATATACAGTCAGTTTCGGGGCTTGAGGTACAAAAACAAAATGCATGGATAAAAGAGTATGTATCTGATTTATTCGAATCGGGGAGCGATTTTCTTAAGATGACTTTTTCGGCGACCTCCTCAACAGTTGTTAAAATGTTATTGCTGCCTGTATTTATCTATTACATGCTTTATTACCGGCAAAAATTTTTTATTTTCCTGTTGCGTGTTATTCCAAAAGATAAAAAATATGTAGCAGTCATTATTCTGAAAAAATATCTTTTATGGTACAGCGCTACATTGGCGGCGTTTTTGTCGTGGTAGCCGTATTATCTGTCTTAAATTCTATCGGGCTTTGGATTGTTGGCATCAAATATCCAATTGCATTCGGAATCATATCGGCATTTTTTAATTTTATTCCCTATTTTGGTACGTGGATAGGGGCTTCCGTTCCTTTTATTTTTGCCTTGCTGACAGGCGATACCATAAACCTGGCGCTGGGTGTCTTACTTTTATTTGCAGTGATTCAATTTACAGAAAACAACATTCTGACTCCAAATATTACAGGCGGTTATGTAGATATCAACCTTTTATCACTATTTTGAGTATCATTATCGGCGGGATGGTGTGGGGTATTGCCGGTATGTTTGTGGTATTACCCGCTATTGCTACCGTAAAAATTATAAGCGAACATACGCCCCGACTAAAAGCTTTTGCTTATTTGATAAGCAATCAGCAGGAGCGAAAGTATGCACTTCGAAAACGCCGGGCCTATTACTTTTGGGAACGTATCCGTTTGCTAAAACGCAGCATTATTCCGCGAAAGCGGTCTTCCTCTTAATCTCGTAACTTTTTGTTGTTATGGTGGCGTGAATGGTCGCGCTTTGTTTTTTTATCGAGGCTTTTTTCTAAAGCTTTTTCCAAATCAACCCCGGTTTGGTTGGCCAGGCATATGAGTACAAACAAAACATCGGCCATTTCATCGGCCATATCCGTCGGTGTTTCATCTGGTTTAAATGACTGTTCGCCGTAGGTGCGTGCCATTATTCGGGCCAGTTCTCCGACTTCTTCAGTCAGGAGGGCCATGTTGGTTAATTCATTGAAATAGCGGACTCCATGGGTTTTAATCCAGTGGTCCACGATGTTTTGCGCTTCTTTTAGTTCCATAAACTTAATTGGTTGTCTCCAGTTTAAAACCGACACCGTGGATGTTTTTTATCTGAACCCGCTCCCCTTCTCTCAGGTATTTACGTAGTTTTGTGATAAACACATCCATGCTTCTGCCAATGTAATAATCATCATCACCCCAGATAACTTTTAAGGCAAAATCGCGGGTAACCAACTGATTCATGTTGTCAGCAAGAAGTTGTAACAATGCTGATTCTTTTTTCGTCAGGGTACGTTTGCCGGAAGGTAACTTGAGAATTAAATTGTTTGGATCGAAAGACATGTTGCCCATTTTATAGATTTTCTTTTGTGGTAATTTATTCCATATTGGTTTGGCAGCACTTCTTTTCAGAATGGCTTTAATTCTTAGGTTTAATTCTTCAAAGCTAAAAGGTTTGGTAATATAATCATCACAACCTATTTTGAATCCTGAAATGCGGTCAGCTTCCATGGTTTTTGCTGTGAGAAAAATAATAGGAACCTGATCATCAAGTTTGCGAATCTCCTTAGCAACAGCAAAACCATCTTTTTGCGGGAGCATGATGTCCAATAAAATCATATGGGGCGATGTTTTTCGAAAAGCCTTGATGCCATTTTCGCCATCGATAGCTAAAATAACTTCATAACCAACCATCTCAAGTGAATCTGATAATACTTCACTTAAATTCGGGTCGTCTTCGACAACTAAAATTTTTGTGCTTCTTTTTTTCATATGTTTGATTTTTTAGTAGGAAAAAAAAATTTCAAAGCGGCTCCCTTTGTTGGGTTCGCTTTCGAGTTTTATAGTGCCGCCATGAGCTTCTACCATTGTTTTTACATAATACAGTCCTATTCCAAAACCTTTCACATCATGGATGTTGCCGGTTGGAACCCGATAGAAATTATCAAAACATATTTTTGATGCTCGTGGCTGATGCCAATTCCGTTATCTGTTATACTAACAACAATTCCGTTATTTTTATTGTATGTATCTATTTCTATTTGAGGTTTGTAGGGTGAATATTTCACAGCATTGTCAAGTAGATTGGATATAATGTTTTCCAAATATCCCTTATCGCCATATATATTTGACTTTTCTGCCTTTAAGTGTGCGGTTAATGTCCCGTTTTTTTGTTTCAGCGGTATTTCTGCCACAGGGATTTGTTCTTTTATTATCTCGTGAAGATTAATGATTTTTTTCTTTATCACCAGTGATTTTTTTTCCAGAATGGCCATTTGCAGAATTTGTTCTACCTGTTTTTTAAGACGTTTGTTTTCGTTTTGGATTATCCGGGCATACCACTCCACTTTTTCCGGATTGGCCCGGACTTTTTCCTGAAGCAGCATTTCTGACGAAAGGCTGATGGTAGCCATGGGGGTTTTAAATTCATGTGTCAGGTTGTTTACAAAATCGGTTTTCATGTCACTGAGTTTTTTCTGACGAAACATCAAGGTAACAGTCAGATAAAAAGATGAAATTAAAATCAGGATAAATACAGCCGATAAGATGGTCCAGCCAATCATGTCGCCGAAAAGAATTTTTTTCCTGTTGAAAAAACAGACAGCCATCCAATACTTGTCTGCTCCTTCCAGACATGACATTTCGACACGGTATTTGGTGCTTTGCAGCTGCTTTTCGTATCCCTGATAGCGGCCTGCCACGAACAAACTGTCTTCATCATCATAAATACCGTAAGCGTATTGTTCCTCAACTTTCAATTCTGCCATTCTTTTTTTTACAATGGAATCTATTTTAGCAGGTTTAATACGTAAAAATACGGGAATGGTGTCTCTATCAGAAAAATTAGTGCGTTGTAATTCTTTGGGAATGCCTGTATTTTGAAAGTCGGATAGATTGGAGACTATCGATTTGAGCGCAATCACCACCGCATGGTCGAAACGATGCTGGCTTAAGTCATACCCTTTTTTGACCCAATATATTTGCACCGCCATACTTCCCGCCAGCGCAAAAGATATCAACCAAATGATGCCAATCAGTATTTTTTACTCATAGTACGTTCTTTTGTAAAAGTAGAATTTTTTTTAACAAATCGATACCTAATTTCCTTAATGATAGTAAAATGTTCTTTTTGTTTTGTTGTGTTTTAATTTCTTATTTGAAAATTAGTGGTAAAGAATTAGGGGCACAAATTAAATTTTTTTTAAATCTAAATCTTCCCAAAACGGGTTATGTTGCTATAGATTCGGCTGATGCATGCTTTATTTATGGATTTGGTTCATTGGGATCCACCCAAAAAACGCCTTACTTTTGCTTCATGAATCAGATTAATGTTGAACACCTGACTGGAAAAACCTATTCTCTTAGCCGTAAAGTTACGGAAAGTGACAGTGCCCGAAAATATGAATCCGGATTATTGGATGTGCTGGCAACGCCTGCTATGATGACTTTTATGGAAAAGATGTGTCTTGAAAGTGTCCGGTTGGTTTTGCCGGAAGGATACGATACTGTGGGCACTTTTGTGGAGGTAAAACACTTTAAAGCCACTCCGTTAGGGGATACCTTAACCTGTAGTTGCATGCTTACAGAAGCAGCCGGCATGAAACTGACTTTTGAGGTGGAAGCTTCCGATTCGCGGGGCGCCATAGGAAAAGGTATTCATAAAAGGGCCATTATTAATACGGATGCATTTTTAAAGCAACTTTCCAAATGAAAAATTCATTATACCAACAACTTGCTGTGCCAACACAAGCCGGTTTTGAGCCTTTGTTAGCAAAAGAACTCAGCCGGTTAGGCGCCGCTGATATCCACACCGGGAATCGGATTGTGCATTTTGCAGGAAGTAAAGAGTGGGTTTATAAGGTCAACTATCTGTGCCGTACGGCGCTTCGTGTTTTAGTGCCTTTTGAATCGTTCAGAATCCGGTCGCAGGATGATTTCTACAACAGGAGCACTGCAATCCCCTGGGAGAATTTTTTTGGCCTACAGCAGACTTTTGCCATTCAGGAAGTCGTTCATAAATCTGTTTTTGAACATACCAAATTTGCTGCTTTACGACTGAAAGATGCTATTGCAGACCGTTTTTGCGCAAATACCGAAAAAGGCCCAATGTGGATACCCGTTCGCCGGATGTTCGTATTCACCTTCATATGGTTCAAAACGAGGTGGTGTTGTCGTTAGACAGTTCGGGGGAGCCCCTTTTTAAAAGAGGCTATCGTATGCAGACAGGCCCGGCGCCGATTAATGAAATTACGGCTGCCGGTCTGATTCAGTTGTCGGGATGGGATGCAAAATCAAATTTGTTTGATCCGATGTGTGGCTCCGGAACTTTTATTATTGAAGCGGCTATGGCCGCCATGAATATCCCTGCAGGCTACTATCGCGAAGGTTTTGGCTTTGAAAACTGGCCTGATTTCGACCAGGGGCTTTTTGACCAGGTCAAAAGGGAGGCAGACGACCAAATCAGTGAAATGGATTGTCGCATCACCGGAAGTGATTTTTCGCCGAAGATGATAGATATAGCCCTGGAAAATCTGAAAAAGCCCATCTGCACAAAGATGTCGAATTGCGTAAAGCAGACTTTTTCAACTCAAATCCGGCACATAAATCAGGAATGTTAATTTTTAATCCTCCTATGATTTGAGAATGAAAAATGAAAATATTTTTCAGTTCTACAAAAGTGTGGGAGATAAGTTAAAATCAGATTATCAAGGCTATACAGCATGGATTATTTCAGGTAATCATGAAGCGCTGAAAAATTTGGGATTGAAACCTTCAAAAAAATTTATGGTTTATAACGGGCCGGTTGCATCACAATTTGCCTGCTATGAAATGTTTAAAGGAGCTGACAGAACATAAAGTTTGACTTATGGAAAAGGACCGGGCCATGCTGTTTATAGGGTTAAGTTTGCTTTCTGTTTCGCTATTTGGCCAGGGAAACTGGGACTGGTGGAATGAAAAAGTAAACTGGGATGGCGTAACTTCCTGGAAGGAATATTTAATAATTTCGCCATCTTATCTGGGGCCCAATGCCTTGCCGGTTCCCCCGCTTAAGACCGGAACTTTCGATAACCACTTTTATGCAGAAACGGGCGTAGCCTATCATTATGGCGAAGGTGACAAAACCACCGACTTATCGCTTGATTTTTTTGCGCCACTGGCTCAAAACCGGGTTGGTTTACATATCTGGGCCGTTCCTGTTGAATATTATGAAATGGATAGCTTACGCGTGACAGGCGCCGGGCAAGAGACCGCGATGGCCATGGATTCAGCCGGGGCGACTTTTATATCGGGACTTATGTGCAGTTGCTTAAAAATCATCCCCGTTTGCCGGATATGCTGTTAACATTGAATTTGAAAACCGCTTCAGGTACCAACCTTGAAGGCGCCCGATTTACGGATTCACCAGGCTATTTTTTCGATTTTTCTACGGGCAGGGATTTTAGGTTAGCCCAAAACCTTTTTCTGCGCCCTTCAGCGATGACAGGTTTCTATTCCTATCAGACCAACCTGGATGATTATCTTCAAAATGATGCTGTGATGTATGGACTGGGATTGGATTTGTTTTCTGATAAATTTAAATTCCGGTCTGCTTTGACAGGATATGCCGGTTATATCAACAACGGAGATAAACCGCTTGTTTTTCGTTTAACCCTGCGAACCATGCAAAACAAAAGTTTTCAAATGAAACTGTTTTTTGAACACGGTATTCATGATTTTCCTTATACCACCTTTAAAATATCTACTGTTTTTGTGTTGCATAAATCAGAATATTTCTGGTTTGATAAAAAATCTGAATAACGGTTTTGTTGTTTCACTATTTCAGAATTTTATAACCAATTGGTTTTGGATGATATGCTACAGTCATTTAGATAAATATAATAATATTTGATTGAAAGTGCAAGAAAATCCTTCGCATCCGACTTAAGATCCTGAAATCTTTATCGTTGATTAGGAAAAAT
>LZCG01000040.1_pt1 | contig 23403 bp, 23 predicted proteins | sample 768541 | NCBI WGS metagenome assembly LZCG01 (sample SAMN05200874, study PRJNA324366) | oil field metagenome | isolation source: sample BH-FW-1 from oil reservoir | place: India: Bombay High | collected 2015-07-11
CTGTAAAACCGCATCTCTTGACAGTGCCTGCCCTTAGATGAGTCCATTTTGGGCAATTTCTTATGAACGCAAGTACAGCAGAGATAAAAAATTATTTACATAAACTTAAGCTTATTGTTGAGACTGACGATGAAAGCATTCTTAGCAAGGTACAGGCTTATTTTACAACAGTTAAAAGTAAAAACGTTGATTGGTGGGACACGATTTCCGATCAGGAAAAAGAAGCTGTTAATTTTGGTTTGCAGCAACTTGAAATCGGTAAAGGAATACCACATGAAGAAGTAGAAAGCAATGCGGATAAATTACCCGGCAGAAAATAAAAGAATATTTCATCTTCTGGTCTCCCTTAGCTGAAGAAACATATCTTATCTTAAAATATTAAGCCAAATTCTTGACTGTTAGCCTATTAAAGAAGCTGAAGACTTTGAAGCAAAAGTTGAAAGCCTTATTAAAAAAACTGAAAACACAAAAACATCTTTGCCCACCTTCCGATAAGCAAAAAAGCCTGAGACGCTTTGTTATTGCGCCCCAGACTTCTATAGTCTATCAAATCAAAGAAAATATTATTGAACTTGTTGTTTTCTTTGATAATCGAAGTGAGCATATTTACTAATCATACATGTTGGCTGTATAAATAACTCATTAAAATTCCTCCGCCAATAAGTAATCCAAAAGAAAATAATAAATTTCTAATTCTGTCCTAACAATAGGCGGTTAAGCCAAAACATTGGCAGAGATTCACTAATAACAAACCTGGAATTAAATAAGTGGTACCGCCGGGTAGAACAAGCAGATATTGAAGAAATGCTAAATTTTAAATCATTGGTCGAACGTAACGAAGCTATTATTAAACGTTATTTTGATGACGGGGCAACAAATGCAATTGCCGAAAACATCAACAGCAAAATAAAACGGTTTATCCTGATCAACCAGGGAACAAGAGATAGGGAATTTTTCTACTTCAGATTACGAAATTATTTTACTTAGCACCTCAAAATAATATTTAGCCAAAAAATCGCTCTGTTACCGAAAAACCACCGCTATGAGCGGTGGTTTTTCTGATAAATAAGGTTAAACCAATTATCTAAACGCATCAAAATCAAAGAAAAGACTAAAGCGCAATGTATTATCCAACGGGCTTTTCTGACCGGTAGGAATCAGGTAAGAAAAATCCAACTGAAACACATTGTATTTCAATCCGGCACCTGCAGTAAAGTAATTCCTGTTCCCTTTTGTTTTATCTTCATAAAAATAACCGGCTCGCAACGCGAAAGTATCGTCATACCAGTATTCTGTGCCAAACGCAAGGCTAATCTCACGAAGTTCTTCGCTAAATCCCCCCGGTGCATCATAAAAAGATTGAAATATTCCTGTAATAACCGATACATTATCGTCCATACCATTCAGGATTACACCTTCATTTTCGGGGTCCATTTCCGGAGGTGTCGGCACCAGCAGTTTGTTTGCATCCAAAGAAAAAGAAATTTCGTTGTAGCTGTCCAGTTCGAGTTTCAAAGAAGGACCCAGACGCAAATTGGTAGGGATAAAATCTTTCTCAACGGCATCGGTATAAGAAATTTTAGCCCCAATATTAGAAATATTCACACCAAAGGCAAACAATCCGTCGGTAGGGCCAAGTCCTACTTCGTGCTGGTAGTACATAGCTACATCAGCGGCATAGGAAGTTCCGGGACGGGTTTCCTGACCACCGGCTTCCTGTCCAAGGGTCAGATTAGAGTAAATAAATCGTCCGGCCACAGCCAGCGACAGGTTATCGGAAAGTTTGCGGGAATAAGCCGCATCAATGGCAAATTCATTAGGCTGAAAAGTTCCGAGATTAGTCCCTTGTCCATCCATAAACTGTATATCTCCAAGAGAGAAATAACGGAAAGTAGCCGCGACCGTTTGCATATCATCCAGTTTCTTATAAAAAACAAGGTTTGAGAGTCCGATATCATCCACCAATTCCCTGAGCCAGGGGCTGTAACCCACCACCAGGCCCATATCTTTTTCAATAAAAGCAAATTTAGCCGGGTTCCAATACATAGAATTGGCATCAGGAGCAGAAGCTACACCAGCATCACCCATAGAACCTCCACGTGCATCGGGCGAAATCATTAAAAACGGAACGCCTGTTGTAATGGTAGTTATATCCTGTGCTTTACTTTGGAAAGTTGATAAACTCAACAGCACCAAAAAAATCATCGTTATCCGAATCATCCTCATCTTAATATTTTTCATATGCAAGTATTAACTAAAAAATTCTGTTGTTATTGTTCTAAATTTTTACTGAAATGCTTCACCAATTTTTATACTACTTTCCTAAACGCATGGCTCTTTTTAAAATTCGTGCAAAGCTAAACTTTTATAATAAAGTAGCTAACGGCCACCTTTTCTGATTATTGCTTTTGGCATCAATTTCCCTGTTTCATCTTCAATACCTTTCCGCCGCCAATGTACCGGGAATCTATTTCATTGTCCATGACAACACTAATCACATAAAGCCCGGCGGGGGGTATGCGGCCCGTGTCGCTGTCGCCATACCACGTAAGAGGTCTTGAAAAGTAGCCATCGGCCTGCATCACAACCGGTCCGAGCCGTTTAACCAGGCGGCCGTCGAGGGAATGAATCAACACTTCCACATCCATTTGCTCATTAAACTGGTTATGCATAAACATAATGGTGGTGGCCTCCACAAACGGATTGGGATAGTTATAAACCGATTCGATATGTGGCGGAATAAATTCCGCCACTTCAAACTCCACACTCTTTGAAGAGCTGTTGTTCAGAACATCCCATGCTTTAACCGTCAGGCTATGCATTCCCGGTTCCAGGTTGTTCAGCACATAATAAACCGAACCATCCTGGTAACTGTCGCGGGCTGCCGAATAATATTCATTGAGAGAGTAAATATGGTTTACATCCCCGTCGATCACCACAGAAATATCATGCCCCACACCATTATTGAGGGTATTGATACCGCTTTGGTCATGCAAATCTGCAATCAACATCGGGTCATCGTTCACCAGGCCTTTGGGTTCAAAACGGCGGTCGTTCATAAATAAAGTTATCGCCGGGCCTTCCGTATCATCCAGAGAAACATCAGCAGACCCTCCGATAATCATTTCATCATCACTGCCGGTAGCATCGGCATTTTCAGACCAGGCATAATAACTAATTTTTCCGACATCAAAATCGTAGTTTATGTCTTTGGGCGTAATGAATGAAAACTCAAAAACACCGTTTTCAACCGTGGCTTCCCCTTTATAAATCACACTGTTTTGTACTTTAAAAGGACTTTCATAGGATTTCGGATCATTGGCTCTGTTTTAAGGTTATAGCTTTGTCGTAAATCACAGGTTCCACAGTTCCGTTAAAGTCGGTTAATATTTGTCCCTGATCATTGGTTACAGCACCCTTTATAGAGATATGAGACAAGGCTTTCACCGTGTCACGCGCTGACTGATGAACATCTGTTCCATTCACATGAGTAGTCTCCACTTTATAATCGGGATAGCCAGTTGGAGGGCCGGGTCGCCCAATAAAACAAAATTATAAAGATGAAGGCCATTTGGCGTTTTAGAAGCTACCATAATATCGCCCAATCGGGGATAAACACCAGCTTCTTTACGAAATGCCATATGAAACATCCTTACGTTCAAAATACTGTTGGTATAGGAATAGGCCAATCTTGAAGTGGTCAACAGAGCAATCCCACCACCATTGGGATTATGCAACACCCGTTCACCGGCTGACCGGAATGCCGGATTATCAAACCGGCTAAACTCGCAGGTAGCCGTAACAAACAGCGGCATAGCATCATAATTGCCCCATTTCTCAATCATATCAATCGTCATAATTCGTTCATCCGCAAGACGAAACTTCCCCCCATGGCCGGTGTAATTCATTACCAAAGCGCCTTTAGCCATCCGTGAATTGATATCATTATTAACATCCGGATAGCGCTGACCTCCGGGAGTGGACACCTGACGGTAGGCATCAATATAAATTTTTTCCAGGTTGTATTGCCGGTAGCCGGTATCAATAATTTCGGACAACAATTCAGACTGAATAAAGTGCATGTTGGAATCTTCATCATCCGACAGCAGGCAAATATCATTGCGCCAACTGCCAAAACTGCTTGAGGAAGACGCATAATGTAGCACCTTATCCACCATCACCTGGGCTTCGGCAGCTGTTTCTGCCGGGAAACGTCCAATACCAATATCCAGAAAACCAATTAAATCATCAGTAGCAGATCCTGTATTGCCTTCGCCTTCATCAAGCAAACCAAAATAATCGTCTGAAACATATGAACTTGTGATATTATTAGAATTATATGACTGAAACGAAGGTATATAATTGGTATTATCATCCAGTCTGTCGAGCATATCATAGGAAGCGTCGCCAAAAAGCATCAAAAAACGAAGTCTTTTACCTTCATCAGATGTTTGATAAACATGTCTGACAAAATTTCTGATTCCCGACACATCCTGGCCGCCGGAGGAAAACTCGTTATAGATTTTTTCGGGAACCACTACTTCATAGGTAAGTCCGTCATGATTCAGGTGAAAATCGCCCAGCTGACGTGCCTGCATCAAAAAATCGGGATGTGAGATAATCAGGTAATCAATATTTCTGATAGCATGTAAATTTTGATTTTCAACTTCTTCGACAAATTCAGGTGTTTGAGCCTGCGAAGGCTGAAAAGCCACAAAACGGTGTAATTCGGATGATGGCGACCGAAAAACAGCCTTATCGCCCTGCAGGTCAACAGAGACGCTCGTTGGTTCAACAGGATTGGAAATATCCCACAAAACCAATTCATGGTTGGCATCACTTACGGCATATTCAACCAGGTCGTAATTCAGGCTTTCTTTATTTCTGATAAAAAGAGGGGAGCCTTCATAAACAAGCCGGCTTTTACCCTGAATCTCCACCCAGTTTATCCAGGTTTTCGATGAATTGGACGGCGCATCATAAACCGCTTCAACAACATAGCTGTTTCCATCCTGTTCAAAGTAATTACTTCCGCTTTCAGTATTGGCCTCCGTATGGCTTTCAGGATCGAGCGATGGAGAATAAAGCTGTAAAATATCCTGCTGATTTACACGAAAATACACCGACGAATTATAGGTGGATTTTATAGCCACATCCGCAACCAAAACAGCCTCTTTACCCACAACTGCATGCGGAATTTCAAATTGGGGGAACTCAAAGGTTTCGTAACCCCAGGAAAGGATTTCACCATACCAAACGCGGCCGGATTCAATGAGATTCTGTTCATCTTTTTCATAATAAGCCAAATGGTCTCTATCTGTTATGGTATATTCCGGATTTCCGCTAACCGGGGAAAGGGCCTCAACACGCAAACCTTCCGCCTGATCGGGAGTGAAAAATAGTAGGAGAAATTATTGTAAGGATTGGGAATATGTTCATAAAGCTGGTTGGCGGGATAATATTTCCATTGAACCGGTCCTTTTCCAAAGAACATAAAATAATCGCCCGGGTCGAAAGAACCGTCTTCGCCTCCGACAACCTGAACGGGGTTTTCCTTCAGACCAAAATCAAGACTGGCTTCGTTCATTTCCGGCAATAACATACCCGTATTTCCAAAAATTCCCGCACGTTCCAAATCCAGATTAGCCACATCCACACCGTTGGCTTGCAGCTCACTGTAGGTTAATTTATAAATACCATCTTTCTGAATACGGAATTTTAACCATTGCCCTTCAGCAAGGACAGCATTTGAGCGAAAGGCAATATCTTTTTCATCACGGGAGGGGATTTTTTGATAATTAATTGAAAGATAAAAATCAGTCAAACGCTGAAAAACATCTCCTTGTTTTCTGACAGGCATAAGCGTAACATAAAGTTTTTTCTTGTCATGCTGCCTGAAAATATGATATTCAACCTGAAAGTCAGCAGGCACCCGATTCGCTTGTTTCACTAACAGCTTTTCTTCCGGCGAAAGAGATTCCACCACCACCGGAATAACTGTAAGGCTTTCTACTGACTGATAATCAGGAACCGAAACGATTTGCTGATATACCGGAAGCATATCGCGAATACCTTCATAAACAGCCCCCTGAAAATGCAGTCTTTGAAAAGAGGATGCCCCTTCAGGTTCAATAATTTCCGGAACAGACCATTGAAGAGACTGAAAAATATTTTGCTGTGCATTCAGATTTCCAAAAATGCCGAATAAAAAAATTAGCCATAAGTTGGTTTTTCTCAAAAATATCATAAATGTTATCTGATTAGAATTAATTTTCCGGAATCCCTGGCTGTTAGGCCGGTATCCGTTATAACCGTTAACTGGTAAACAAAGAAACCTTTATCAAGTCGTCGTCCGTTGTTGGCATCCCCGTACCATCTGACCGGAGCCGGCGAATACCCATCTACATATACTTTTTTACTGATGGTTTTCACCAATCTTCCGCCCATGTCGTAAATCCGGATATCGATTGTCAGGTCACTATTTTTCTGATTGTGCTCAAAAACAAAATCAGTATAGTCAGATACCGGATTAGGATAACATCGCAACCGCTGAATTTCAAACTCATCGGAAGGGACAACCTCAAAAGCAATGGCAGCTGTCGAAGAATTATTGTAAACATCCCAGGCTTTGATATATAAAGTGTGTTTTCCTGCTTCCAAATCCAGCAATGGATAAGTTACCTTTCCACTTTTATAGGTATTCAAATTGGCCTGATAATAATCATTCAGGACTTTAATATTTTCTGTATCGTCGATATAGGCAACCAAATCATGACCAATACCTGCACCGGTAGTGTTGATACCACTTTCATCTTCAATTTCAGCAAGCAAAACCGGATTAGGCCCTGTAAGGCTTCCATTGACAAAAGAAGTATCGTTCAGATAAGCCGAAATGTTTGGTCCCCGGGTGTCGGCGGAAGCATATTCATTATACCCGCCAATGGTAATTTCATTGTAATAACCTCCGGCATCCATATTTTCCGCTGCAGCGTAAAGCGATACCTTTCCTGCTCCATATCTGTAATCGATGTCTTTAGGAACGATAAAAGTAAAAGAAAACATTCCTTGCGCGACATCTGCTTTTCCTTTATAAAGTACATTTTTTTGAAGTTTGAAATCCATTGGATAGGAAGTAACATCATTTCCCAATGTGGTAAAGGTTTGCACCTTATCGAATACTTTAGGATAAACACTTCCTTCAAAATCATCCATGCGGGTGCCGTCGGAGCGGATCACTTCTCCGCGAAACGTAACTTCCGACAGGGCTTGTAAAGTATCAGAGCCACTTCCTATCGGCTGACCATTCAAATGCGTTAACCGCATGTCGTATTCCGGATAAGCCATACGCAAGGCGGGATCGCCTATAAGGATAAACTTCATGGCATTAGACCCGCCTCCGGCACCGATTTTTGACTTTTGTATTAAATCGCCCATCCGGGGATAATTTCCATTTATTTTCTGAAAAGCATAGTCGTAAAAACTGTTATTCAGATTAAAGTTAGGACTGCCATAAGTCTGACGTGTGGTAGTAAAAAGGGCTATACCTCCGCCATTCCGATGAAGAAACACCATTTCACCGGCGGAAACACGTTCCGGATCATCGAACCGGGTAAATTCGCAAGTAGCCGTAATAAAAACCGGCAACTGGTCTGCATTGGTCCAGTTTTGAATATCTTCTATCGTTAACACCCGTTCGTGTGCCCAGCTGGTTTCGCCACCATGTCCGGTATAGTTTATAATCAGAGCACCCGTTTCAACGCGGGTGTTAATAGCTTCACTGGCTCCCGGATATCTTTGTCCTCCGGAATTCACCTCCTGCATAAAGGCATCAAAAAAGATTTTATCCACATTCAAAACCGGATGCTCGTCAATAAGTCTTTCGGCCAGTTCATTCGCCTGAAGCTGATGGCTGTTATACTCCTCATCATCACCAACAAAGCAAACCACATTGCGCCAGTCATGCAATACAGCTGGCTTTTTTGTCCCATAGGAAATTATTTTATCCACGGCATGTTTTGCTTCATCCAGGGTTGTAACAGGCAGTCGGCCAACACCAATATCCACAAAATCGTTAAACAGATCGCCTTCATTATCGTCTAAGAAAGCAAAAAAATCATCGGTTGCAAAAGAAGAAACCGGATCAACAGAATTGGGAGACTGATAAGTTGGGACGTAACTATAGTCAAGTCCCAAATGATTTTTATAATCAAACGTACCATCGCCAAACAGCAACAAATACTGCAATCCACTGTTTTCATTGCCACGATCATAAACCATTTTCACAAAATTACGAATGGCTGAGATGTCTTGCTTCCCTGAAGAAAATTCGTTATAAATTGCTTTTGTTGTCACAATGGCCGTATTTAGTTCGCCTATAGAATCATGAAAATGTTTAAGCCGAAGGGCTTCTTCGGTAAACTCTTCCGGTATAATTATTAAATAATTAATTTCTGCACCCAGGCCATGTAAATTTTGATTTTTAACAGTTCCGGCCGGAAAAGGACTAAAATAATGACTTTTGTCAAAAGCGATAAATTCCTTAAGATTTGTTGCGCTTGCCTGAAAAGAAAGTGAATTACCGACAACATCCAAGGGCATTTTCTGCGCAGCAAGCGGGTTAGTCACGTCCCACACCTCGGGCAGGTTGTTCGAAAAATTAAGCCGGTAGCGCACTACGTCATTTCCCAGTGACTGTGAATCACGGAAGCACATCTGGCTATCCTCCAGCGTGAGGCTGCGTCGTGCAACAATCTCAAAATAATCGAGCCAACCCACTGAAGTGCCATTACTTTTTTGATAAGACAACGAAACTTTAATATCTTCATCACCAGGCATAAAAGAAAACCGCTGGTTTTGTATTTGGGCATATCGCGCAGAATAACTTGTTGAGACAGATGGAATATTTATGGTATATGATTCCCCGGCCACCTGAAGCTGAAAAGCGCTCGAAGCCGTGGAATGAGCCAACAAACGGATACTTATAAAAGCCGGCTCATCGACCGCCAGACCGGAAATAGTAAAATCAAATTCTCTGGAGAGCTCCAGGTCAAACTCCTCTCCTACCCATCGACGTCCTGAATTAAGCAGGTTTTTCAACTCCATCTCATGTACTTTGAGCACATCATACCTATCAACTTCCACATCCGGATTCCCCGGAACCAATTCAGCCTGAGAAACCTCAAAGCCATCATTGTTTCCAATAGTTACATAATAATAATTGGTGTCTGCATAGGTATGCTGATTATACTGATAAGTCTGGTTGCTTTCGTTGTAAACCCAAACATCGGGGCTCTGTCCGTAAAACAACAGGTAATCACCAGGGTCAAAACTTCCGTCACCACCGTCGTGACGTTGCACCGGAATTTCGGTTAGATCGTCCGCAACAGGTTCAGAAACCAATTCAGACAACATGGCGCCTTCATTTCCAAAAATCCTGATCCGATTTGCGGCTACACCATTTACAGCCAACCCCGATTGCTCAAGATCATCATAAGTAAGCTGAAAAATTCCGGTTGTATCTACGCCAAAACGTACCCAGTTTCCGGTTGCTAACACAGAACTTTCAGCATATTCCGCTGCCTTTGTTACAGGCTGGTAAGTGGTAACTTCCTGATAAGAAAATTCAACCCTGGTCAATTTATATATTTTTCCTTCAGCAACATCTTTCCGGAATGGAAAAATATGAATCACAGCATAGGGTTGCCGTCGCTGAGTGGCTGATTGCACTTCAACTTTAAAATCCGATGGAAGATTATAGCTGTCAAGAAATTGTTTTTCGGAGGGGAGACAAGCTTCTTCGGAATATTCCGGTGGTGGAAGCAGCAGGATATCATTTCCGTTGGTCAGCTGAATTGTCCTGACAACCTGAAAAAGCCCCGGATATTCATCGGAGGCGATGGCCTTTTCAGGAACTATTTTCAGGTGATTTTGCAGATGTGGTTGCCACCGGATAGAATCGCTATACTGGCGGAGTTGTGCAAAACCCATAAAAGTTATCAGCCAAAAAAAAGCGAAAGAAATTATAATTTTGCAATGTTTTCTCATGATATTTAAAATCAACCTGAACATTAAACGCTAAAAGTAATAAGCTGTTTAACAAACAAACATAAAACGAATTTTTTCAGGGCATATTGTGGGTAAAGAAAAGCATTAAAAACACAATTTTAGTCATTTTCTTCCGTATTTAGGTGAAATGAAAACAACATGACGACATCAGCAAGGCAACTCATATTAATCATAATCATTATGACCACGCCTGTCATCATGCAATCACAGGATATTAGTTTCTCGCAATTTTATGCTGCCCCATTGTACCTGAATCCTTCCCTTTCAGGAAATACCGAATGCGCCAGGTTAGCTACCACCTATCGTAACCAATGGCCTGGGATTCCGGATGCTTTTGAAACATTGCATCTGGCCTACGACCAGTCATTTCCTGAAATGAACAGCGGCATAGGAGTAAGCGTGTTGCTTGACAAGCAAACAGAATCCCTTTCAACCAGCGCCTTAAAAGCCTCATACGCTTACACTTTTCAGGCATCCGATGAATGGATAGTCCGAGCCGGATTAGAAGCAGGTATTACCCAGGCTAACCTTGATTTCACGGCGTTATCAGACTATATTGAACCAAACAATTACTCGAGCAAAGTCAACCCCGATTTTGCTGTGGGGCTGTCGTTCGATTGGGATGGGCGCTATTATGGCGGACTGGCCATTCATCACCTCAATGAACCCGATTACAGTTTCTACGAAAACGGTTCTGCATCTGTCCCTATGAAGTACACCCTAAGTGGAGGGGCTCTTTATGAATATGATCCGGCCATTTACTCCAAAAAATCAATCTTTTTTTCACCAAATTTTATTTATCAACAGCAGGGCGCTTTCCGCCAACTCAATTTGGGTATGTATGTAAAAATATCGCCATTAATAGCCGGGCTATGGTTTCGCCATAATTTTGAAAACCCGGACGCCGCCATTGCTTTGATAGGATTAGAGACCAAAAAATATAAAATCGGATATAGTTATGACTATTCTGTTTCACCACTGGCAAATTACTCCGGAGGTTCCCATGAAGTTTCTATTTCCTATAAGTTTTGTATTTATGTAGAAAAAAGAAGAAAAGTTCGTGCAATAAAATGCCCGGAGTTTTAGTTATTATGTAAATTTGACAAAATTTTTTATGAAAATGCGCATATCAGGAAGTTTCATCGCACTGTCTTTTACGGCATTATTATTTTCTTCATGTCAAAAAGAAGTCTCCCGAACAACGGGAATAGCCTATAATGACCCCGAAAACGGAGGATTTTATAAAGCAGAATACCGGGAACAGAAGACAGGTCCGGGCCTTGTATTGATACAGGGAGGTACATTTGTCATGGGAGCCACCAAGCCCAACCCTTTCCATGAGTATGACAATCAGGCCCGTCGGGTTACGGTTCAGACTTTTTATATGGATGAAACCGAAGTCAGGAATATTGATTATGTAGAATATTTATACTGGTTGGATAGGGTTTTTAGCGGCACCAGCGATATATATCAGGCAGCCTTGCCCGACACGATGGTATGGCGTGACCGGCTTGCCTATAATGAACCCCTGGCCAATCTCTATCTGAGGCATCCCGGCTTCCAGAATTATCCGGTTGTTGGTGTTACCTGGGTGCAGGCCAACGATTATGCTGTTTGGCGTAGTGACCGTGTGAACGAAAAAATCCTTGTGGATAAAGGTATTTTAGAATGGAATCTGGAAAAAGCCAATCCTGAGGGGGGAAAATATCCCTTCAGCACCGAAGGATACCTGACCGGCAATTATCAAAATATGGTCAATTCAGGATTGCCCAACATGAATCCCAATGCCACCAATGAATTCAGAAATGTCAGAATGGAAGACGGGCTGTTGCTTCCCAACTACAGACTTCCAACCGAAGCAGAGTGGGAATATGCGGCCTTAGGTCTAATCGGAAACACGGTTGATGAAAGGGTTTACCAACGCAAATTCTATCCATGGAATGGAAATTATGTAAGAAACCCGGACAAACGGGCCTACGGTGCCATGATGGCAAACTTCAAACGCAGTGTTGGCGACTACGCCGGGGTTGCCAATAACCTGAACGACGGGGCTGTTATAACGGAAGAAGTAGGTTCATACTGGCCGAATGATTTTGGGCTCTACAACATGGCCGGAAATGTGGCTGAATGGTACAGGATATATATCGCCCCTTGTCACACCAGGATGTTGCTGACCTGCAACCTTTTAGGGGAAATGTGTTTCAGGAACCTGTCATTGACCCAACCACACAGAAACCGGAATATGATGAGTTAGGTCACATCAAAAAACAAAAAATACAAAATGTTCCCGGCCGCCAGAATTACCAAAAGCTGATAATATTAATTATAAAGACGGGGATAATATTTCCTTAAGCAGTTTTGACCCTGATTTCATAGGAGCAGATACTACCAGCACCTTTACCAACCGTATGTATAAACCGGACCGTTCACTTATTTCCGACCAAACCAGGGTTTATAAAGGCGGTTCATGGAAAGATGGCCCTTACTATCTGAGCCCTGCTGTCAGAAGATACCTGGATCAAAATATGGCTACAGATTATATCGGTTTCCGCTGTGCTATGACACGGGTAGGAAGCCCTGTTGGCGGGAAATAAACAATACTTTCCTGAAAAGTAAAGCAGTGTTGATTCATCGAAACACTGCTTTTTTTATCTTTACCTCAAAATGAACCCTGGTATTGGTATGCAGGAAAAAATTAAATTGTTATATTCCAAATTTTAGAGTGTCATCAGGTAACTACGGATTCCAGGACGGTACAACAAAACGACCTGTTTTTTGCCCTGAAGGGCCCCCGTTTTGATGGCAATCGGTTTGCCATGGATGCCATTAAACTTGGCGCATCCTATGTCGTTGTCAGCGACCCGAAAGCCGTTGTTGATAAACGAATCATACTGGTTGAAGATACCCTTAAAATGCTTCAGGAACTGGCCCGCTATCACCGCGAAAAGTTACAAATCCCTGTGATTGGCATTACAGGCACCAACGGCAAAACCACTACTAAAGAACTCATTGGAGAGGTATTACGTAAAAAATATTCAATTGCAAGCACGCAGGGAAATCTGAACAACCATATTGGTGTACCTCTGACTATCCTGTCTATCAAGCCCGAACATGAAATAGCTGTCATAGAAATGGGGGCAAACCATCCCGGAGAAATTACTGCTTTGTGCCAAATTTGTCAACCTACCACTGGCATTGTTACAAACGTTGGCAAAGCCCATCTGGAGGGTTTTGGTTCACTTGAGGGAGTTATAAAAACAAAAAAAGAACTATTCGATTTTCTTTTAACAAATAACGCGAACATTGTCATTAACGGAGATGACAGCCAATTGCGCGTTATGGCAGGAAAACTGCCACGCACGACTTATGGATTAAAACCTGAAAATGACCTCATTGCTTTTGATGTCATGGAAAAGCCTGCGCTACACTTTTATTGGAGACATAAAATGGAACCAAAAAAGAATGAAGTTAAATCCCGGCTTATTGGTCAGTACAACATCTATAACATGCTGGCAGCCATTACCTTTGGTGAAATTTTTAAAGTTCCTGCCGCTGACATAAATAAAGCCCTGTCGACCTATCGCCCAAAAAACAATCGTTCACAGCAAATAAAAACCAGCCATAATGATATCCTTTTGGATGCATATAACGCCAATCCCACCAGCATGAAACTGGCCCTGGAAAGCTTTCTGGCCCTAAAACATCAGCCTAAACTGGCTATCATAGGCGAAATGCTCGAATTAGGGGCCGACAGTTCTGTTGAGCATCAGAAGTTGTTGAAATACATTGACCAAAAAAACCAGCCGGAGCTTATTTTTTTGGTTGGGCAGGCATTTAAAAACAAAACCAAACAAACCAACAGAATACGCTACTTTGAAACCACTTCAGAGGTTGTAAAATACCTGCAACAACACCCTGTAAAAGGATTTCTGGTTTTTTTGAAAGGGTCCAGAAAAAATCAACTGGAAAAATTAGTGAAATATTTATAAAATGAAGAAATACAAAGTTATCGGAATTATGTCGGGCACCTCTCTTGACGGGCTGGATATCGCTTATTGTGAATTTACCAAAAAAATTCTCAATGGAATTTCCGAATAATAGAAGCGCTGACCTACACTTATACAGAAAACTGGAAACAGAGGCTTAAAAGTGCCCCGCAATTCAGTGCCATGGAATTAATCCAACTTAACAAGGATTTTGGCATTCTTATCGGAAGGCTTACAGACCTGTTCATTAAAAAATTCGGGCTCCGACCTGATTTTATAGCCTCCCACGGCCATACCATTTTTCATAATCCAAAGCAGTTATTCACATACCAAATCGGCAATGGCAGCCACATAGCAGCTATTACGGGTATTCCGGTTATTACCAACTTTCGGGACGCCGATGTGGCCAAAGGCGGACAAGGTGCGCCTTTGGTCCCCATAGGGGATAAACTGCTTTTCAATGAATATGATGCCTGTCTGAACCTGGGAGGAATTGCTAACATCTCTTTTGACAATAGTCACAAAAAACGGGTGGCCTATGATATCGCCCCATGAACATGGCGCTGAACTATGTTGCCGAACAAGCCGGCCAAAAATATGACAACAAGGGAAAACTCGCCAAAACCGGAAAACTTAACAAACAACTATATGAAAAACTGAATCAATTACCCTATTACTATCAATCTTTTCCAAAAAGTTTGGGTCGCGAATGGTTTGAATCAGCAATGCAACCTGTTTTAGCCCAGACAACTTCCACCATACCTGATATTCTTGCCACCTTAACCGAACATATTGCCTGTCAAATCAGCAAAAACCTCGGGCAAGCCCCTTCGGGTAAAATCCTGGTCACCGGAGGGGGCACCTATAATGATTATTTTATGGAACGGCTTCGCGACATGGCTCCAACCAGGGTTGTAGTACCCTCGTCGGAACTGGTTGATTTTAAAGAAGCCTTATTTTGCCTTTCTTGGAACGCTCTACTACGAAAACCAAACCAACATTCTGGCTTCGGTAACAGGGGCCCGTGCCGACAGTATTGGGGGCACGCTTCACCATCCATAAAAAAACTCTTCAGCTGTTTAAAGCAAAAGGGTTCCTGTAAAAGATTAAACAATCATTTTTTAATGCAGCAACAAAGCCTGAAGATAATATACTCCTGCGCCGGCAAAATAACCTATTAAAGCCAACCAGGATATTTTTTTCAGGTACCAGATAAAATCTATTTTCTCCATTCCCATAGCAGCCACACCTGCTGCTGAACCAATAATTAAAATACTTCCACCAGTACCAGCCGTGTAGGCCAGAAATTCCCAGAACAACCCATCCTGCACAAACATTTTCAGATATTCTGGATTAGCGGCACTGCTAATCATCGCCGTGTCAGCAATCGGATACATTCCCATGGCTCCGGCCACGAGCGGTACATTATCTACTACCGCCGACAAAATTCCAATAGCCAAATCAATAATATAAATATTTTGAAATTCTTCGTCTAAATAGCGGGAAAGAATATTCAGATGGCCAGCAGACTGCAACGCCGCCACAGCTGAGAGAATCCCCAGGAAAAATAATATGGAAGGAACATCAACCCGCTTAAGAATAGAAGCCACCACAAGTTTGTTTTTATAATCATGATGTTTTTTCCGGTGCATCAATTCGGTAGTAATCCACATGATACTTAAGCCCTGAAGCATACCAAGATAAGGCGGCAGATGAGTAATCGTTTTAAACACCGGAACAAATAACAACATGGAAACCCCAAGGATTAGAATAAACTTGCGTTCAAAGGCCGTAGTAAACTCACGTTCATCGTCAGCGCTGAGTTTTGGTTTTTGCACATTCCCTTTCAAAATAAAACTCAGGACGATTAAAGGCACAACAATATTGACCAGACTTGGTAATATCACCCGGGAAATAATTGCAGTGGTAGTAACCTGACCACCAATCCACAGCATAATAGTAGTCACATCCCCAATGGGCGACCAGGCACCTCCGGCATTGGCTGCCAGTACAATAATACTGGCAAAAAACCAACGGGTTTTCTTATCATCCACCAGCTTTCTGAGCAATGCCACCATCACAATAGTAGTTGTCAGATTATCAAGCGCTGCCGACATAAAAAATGTCAGCAAACTAAGTATCCAGAGGAGTTTTACCTGATTGGTTGTCTTAATCTTATCCGTAATTAACTTAAAGCCTTGATGCTGATCAATTATTTCAACAATTGTCATGGCCCCCATCAGGAAGAACAGGATTTCGGAAATATCACCGAGATGACGCACAATTTCGCTATGGGAAATAAAGTGTACCATCATCTCCCACTGATTCCCGTCATGGGGATGATTTGCCAAAAAATTCTTCCAGGCTGAACTATAGCCCATATTTAAAATATCTTCCACCCCGATAATATAAGCTACCCAGGTAAGTGTTCCAATAAGCAGTGCAGGCGCAGCTTTGTCAATTTTCAGCGGGTGCTCCAGTGCAATGGCTAAATAGCCAAGCACGAAAATAACTACCATTGCTATAAACATATCTTCTTATTTTCGGTTATTAAAACAGCCACAAAAGTAACATAAACTCCTTTGTAGGTACTTTTTAATAAAACTTTTTTTCTTAACCCGGCATTTTATCTAAAATCTGATGCGTTGCCTATCGGCTTCCATTTTTGCAGCAGGGTTTCTTTGGCAGAAAATTTGTAAAAACTCACTACATTCGCAAAGCGACAGACAAAACAAAATAATTCCAGAAAAAAACAGTTATACAACAAAACTTTAACCGGTTTACACATGATCAACACCATTATTTTGCAGGCAAATCAGGCCCTCAATCTGGCCGAAGAAGCCCCTGAGGAAATTAAACTCTCAATTTGGGAAATGACGCTCAAAGGAGGCTGGATATTAGTTCCCTTAGCGTTATTTTCTATATGGGCCATTTACATTTTTATAGAAAGATATCTGGTCATCACCAAAGCTATCAAAGTAGATGACCATTTTATGAACAACATCAGGGACTTTATCCACGACGGAAAAGTCGATTCAGCCGTGGCCCTGTGTAAAAGTACCAGCGGGCCCCTTGCCCGAATGATTGAAAAAGGATTAAAACGAATTGGGAAACCCCTTCACGATATCAATGTAGCTATTGAAAATGTTGGGAAACTCGAAGTTTCAAAACTTGAAAAAAATGTAGCTTCTCTGGCAACTATTGCCGGCGCTTCGCCCATGATCGGTTTCCTGGGAACCGTGCTGGGCATGGTAAAGGCATTCTACGATATGTCGATGGCAGGGAATAACATAGACATCGTACTGCTCTCAACCGGAATCTATCAGGCTATGATAACCACTATTGCAGGCCTGACCGTCGGTATCATCGCCTACATACTTCATAACATTGTGGTGGCCCGTATCGAAAAGGTGGTCTTTCTACTCGAAGCGAGAGCCACAGAATTTATGGATGTGCTTCACGAACCAGCAAAATAACAGATTATGGCTATAAAAATGCGCAACCGGGTCAGAGCAGAATTTAATTCAACATCCATGTCGGATTTGGTTTTCCTGCTGTTGATCTTTTTTATGATAACTTCCACCTTGGTGAGCCCAAACGCTATCAAACTGTTGCTACCCAGCAGTAGCAGTAAAACCATGGCCAAACAGACCGTTACGGTTTATATTGACAGCCGGAATCAATATTATATTGGCGAAAAAAATGTAAATCTCAACCAACTGCAAGAAGGCCTGACCGACCAGCTTGCACTGGAAAAACAAGGTGTTGTGGTAGTACGTTCCGATAAGAGTGTGCCTATTCAGTACATTGTAAATGTTATTGATATCATCAACTCCATTAACAATAAGCAAAAAACAAAACATAAAGTTATTTTAGCTACCAAACCAAAAAAATAGCAGGTGAAGGCAAATAAAAATAAAATATATGCCATTTTAGGAACCATTCTGTTTCATATCGGAATTGTAATTCTGTTGTTTGTGCTGGCTTTGAGAACCCCTCTTCCCTGCCGGGTGAAGAAGGAATTCTGGTGGATATGGGTTATATGGACGAGGGCACCGGTATCAATAAAAAAACCACAGCCTATAGAAAACACACACCCATCCCTACCCGAACCGGAACCGACCCAAACCGAACCTGAACAGGAGGTACAAACACAGGACACGGAGGAAGCCCCCTGCTATGCCCGATAAAAAAGAAGAAAAGACAAATCAGGATAAAGAAACAGAAAAAAAGGAAATTACTGACAAACCAAAAGAAAAGCCAAAACCCAAAGAACCGGAAAAGCCAAAAATCGATCCCCGATCACTTTACAAAGGTAAAAGTAACGATACCAATAAAGCCGCTGATGAAGGCCATACCAACACCCCGGGAGACCAGGGCTCATCCTTCGGGCAGGAAAACATCAGCAACAAAGAAGGACAAGGCGGCATGGGCGAAGGTATTTCTTTCAGCCTTGCCGGCAGAAAAGCCAAACATGTTCCTAAACCAGCCTATAATTCTTCAGACCAGGGCAAAGTAGTAGTCACTATCTGGGTGGATAAATATGGCAAAGTGACCCGTACGGCCATCAGTGCCAAAGGCACCACCGTGACGGACACGCAACTGTGGAAACAGGCCAGAGAAGCTGCTCAAAGAGCCAAATTCAGCACCAATTTAGACGCCCCCGAAATTCAAAAAGGCACCATTACCTACAACTTCATCATCATGAATTAAAAATATCCTCATAACGTAATCATCACACTTGCGTGAATTCCATAATACTGATTTTCATCCGTAAAAGTTGTCAGTTGCAAAAAATCACGAAACCTCCATTGCACAGCCATATTCCAATAAGTACCATCGTAATCGAGCATGATAAAAAATATTTTGCGATAATCGCCAGACAAACCTGTAAAAAATCCATTCAGACGGTGATCGCCGGCCTTATCACCGGTAAATTTTTCTATCCATTTCACAGCATAGCCTGCGGTCGGTACCACATGCCATGGCTTCATGGCCAATGTCTTTGAGAAGACCACATACTCAGCATGGAAACGTTTTGTGCCAATCAAATCCTGACTACCCACTGCCATCTGGGGCCATTCTCCCTTTTCAGGGAACACCACCCATTTTACATTCAGATTTCGGTCATGATTATTTCCGCCAAACTCCGTGAAAGTAACCAAACGGATACCCGCTTCCAGACGCGAATGCAACCCGGCGCCAAGACTAAATGTCGAAAACCGGGTTTTGGTTAAAACAGATGTAGCGCGATAATCATCAAAATAGTTATAAGCAATAAAACCTTTCCCATTATTTGTAACATATGCGTCAGGAATTTTCACCAGTCCATGCACCCCAAAAACATTGATCTGAGACCACGAAATCAGACTGACAAACAACCCCGACAACAAGATAACCGGTTTTTTCATCAGCATTAAATTACCTGACGAGATATCGGGTAACCGATTCCTTTACGACTGGCTCATTAAGAATCTGCCAGGCGTAATAGCTTTTCAATCTGCGAGTCAGTTTCCATTTTTTGCCATTAAACCGCATAGACAATAACTGCAGAGGGCCTGTCTTATCATTCACTTCTGAAAAATAAAACAAAACCAATTCATCACCAGCTTTAAGCCAGGCAACGGGTTGCAGCCTGGTGACTTTTCTGTAGAAACTTCGCTGTACTTCTATCTGTTGCCGGGCATAGTCCGAAGATTCAAGCGCCTGTTTGGCGGCCTCATCCCAGAGTTCTATGTATTTCAGGTTCAAGGTATCATCCAGTGAGGCCTTCATTTCCTGAAGCAATCGGAATGCATTACGCTCTACATCTGTGCCACTACCGGCCCTGGTCAACTTCAAAAACACCGCCAACTCATTCAAATCCCAATCACGGTCTGCCACAACCGACAGATCGGATGCTTTGAAATAAAAAGACAACATTCCGCTGGTATCCACATCGCTAAACGCCACGCGGCTAAAATTATAAGGACTGACAGAAGATACATCAATAAACAAATGGTCAAGCGACATATTCTCAGTTAGATAGAAGCGACCATTGCTTTCAGTAGCCATCAATACCCACGGCCGGGTCTTGCCGTCATTTTGTAGCATATCATAACGTAACTTCACATAACGACCAAAACGGGCTTTGCTGAGCAGACGGATATCTTTAAAAGCGGCATAGGCTGCAGCAGCTTCGGTTATATTTAGTTTATCCATGATAAGAGATTGGCTCTGGAAATCATACAAAGACGTAACACCCGCCATATCTGCATTTTTCACAGAAAAGAAAAAATCCAACACCAAAAATTCCGGATAGGTATACTGCTGGTTATTATGCGGAGCATTAGATAAATCTTCTCCGGTAATTTCGGGATAAGGAGCGGTAGTTTCACCTGCCGCCATTACAACCTGCCCGTTGTTTTCAAGTACCGCAAAAATTTTATTTCCCATTGTGATTTCATAAGGCTGATTTTGAGCATAAAGCGTAAATACAACCAGCCAAATGCTTATTAAAAGTATTATAAATCGTTTCATAATCATTTATTTACAGTTGAAAGCTATGTGTATATCCGGGTAGCAGCGTAATATTATGTCCAAAAGTTATGTCATATCCCATAAAAGTCAGTGTGATACTTCCATAACCCTCAAGTTTTCCGTAACCCACCGAACCGCCACTGCCTGAACACGTACAACATTTTCGATATCCCTTAACAGAGACACTGGACTTAGCCCCAAGCTCAGCGTGTCCGCCAACAGACCAATCGCCATGTGGCCAGATTTCCAAGGTAATGGCACATTCTATGGTGCCCTGAAATTTCACATCCAGGCCAATGGAACCACTGATGTTAAAAGTAATGCAGCTTGGGCAATCTCCTAGATAATTTTTTCCTGAGGCTGATGCTGTCGCTGATGGTGAGAGCGTAATCTCGGGTCCTACAGAGATTTCAGCATGAATGGAATAAATTCCGTGCCAATGATGGTCAACTTCCCAATCCCAGCCTGGAACATTCAGCGTCACATCAATCCCTGCAGATAAAGTAATGGAATGTTCCTCATAAACGACCGGATCAGTACATTTATCCAGGAGGCAGCATTCCTCTCCAATCGTCAGGCTGACATCGCCACTAAATGAAAACTCCATATCATCTATCATGGGAGCTGCTTCGGCAGCTCCTGCAACCGCATTGCCAATAGCCTCAAACTCAGCAGGAATTGGTCGGGATTCGGTGTAAGGTTCTGTTTCCACTTTACAACACTGAGATGAATCTGTTTCAGGCCCTGTATATCTCACATAATTACATGTTTTGCAAATCAGGTCATTTTCCCCATAATGTTCGCCCGGGTCTGTGGTAGTGTTGCAATCGGTCTCATCCCCGGGAGGATCCTTAATTTCACCGCAAATCACCAAATCGTCGCCCTGCTGCCATCCCGAATCATTATTGGTACCATCATTACACACAAAAGTAGTTCGGGTTTCAACCCCAAAAGTACTTTCGGGACAACAACATTCGTCGTCTCCGGCCGGCAACATCATGGCTGATAATCGGCTTACAAGAAACAATCTGAATTTATGGGAGGTAGTAAGTTTAAGCGCTTCATTTTCATAGTGCCAGGATTCAATAATATCCAACATTCTAAGTTCTTCCAGAAAGACTGTTACCGAATGTGTGGGTTCATCCTGATGGAGCACCTTTACATTCAAAGTCTTATTCTCATCATTATCAGGATGGGACGATGCCATAAAAGGAAAAAACAACAGCGTCACCCATACCATAAATATTTGTAGTAATTTCATTTTTATGGATATTTAGTTTGTTGGAAATATTTTCAAAACAACCCGGATTTCCCGTCGGCTACTGTCTATTTCAACATCCGGTTTAACAGTCAATAAGGCATGAACTTGTGTGGCCGCCAATTTATAAGTCTCAAATGGTAGATTTTCAATCCTGAAGAATCCATTATGGTCCGTATGAAACGTATGCCACTGTTCGTTGGTATAATCCTTTTAACAACTGCAAAGCAACCTGGCACGTGGTACCAGGGAGGAATCCGGTGATATTACCTGTCCGTAAATCAAACCAGCCCCGGGACTACCCGCATCATAAACGCCCGGTACTGAACCGGATTGAGGACTAATTGTCGTTTTTGCGCCATCAGAAGCAGACCAGCTCAGTTTCTTCACTCCCATAACGGTAACATCAGTTGAGGTACAAGAAACAAAAAGCCAGACCATTAAAACAATAAATAAATATATCTTTCTCATAATTTAATAAGTTTAGTCATAATAAAAATTTGCCAACATCACAGGAATCACAAATCGCAGCGTTTTGGTATTGGTATCATAAATAAACTGGTATGAATCAAAAATTTGTTTCAGTTTCTCAGGGGCAAGAATGCGCCATGTAAATCCAAAAATCTGACTCTCACCTCCGGTTTCTTCAAAATGACTTTTTTGATTTAAACGCTGTTGGAAATATCCGCCCAGGGCAATATACTTAAACGTTCGCTCTAAACGGATTTCAGCCCCATAAGGAATGTCATCAAGCGAAAGCAACTTCCCGACACGAAAGCCCAACTGAATTTTTTCAACCTTGGGAGTGTAATACAAATAGGCAAAATTCATAAGATAGCGGCTGTTTTCCATCTTACCGCCGCGCAGCGCCAAACCAAAATTTTTCACAAAATCCCTTTGATAATCCAGGTATAAGTTTCTGAGTTTTGAAGGTACTCCATCGTTTCCCCAGTCTCCATAATGACCATTGACTGTTAATTTCAGCCAGCCTCCCGAAACCAAAGGCATTCGAAGAGAATAGGCTAAACCATAAAAAGCCATAGGATTCCGAAACCGATCAAAGTTTTCACTCATAAGCCGAATGTCCCGGTAGTGAGGAAACCACTCCATTCGTCCCGCCTGAATATTTACATAGGATCGTTCCCGGAACAGCGGAAACCACCCCTCATGTGAAAAAACATTGGAATACTGGATGTATCCCTTTGTCAAAACATTTTCTGTAGGTTTATCCGAATAAAACCGCATTTTCTCTTCCATCACCAAACTTATGTGGTTGTGCAGATATAATTGCGAGCGCAACCTGAATTCATCAACCCATTGTCCGGAAATACCTTCATCGATCTGCCACATTCCGTTGCCACTAAAATTAAAAGTGAGTTGTCGTGGCCTGAAATCGAAGGGTTGGTCTTGCCCCAATAAGGGATTACCAAGGCAAAATAACAGCAGTACCGCAGCGAATCCCTTCCCCGTAATAAAACATAATTTTGTTTGCATAGCGATTTAGATTGCTTATAAATTTACTACACGACTCGCTGTATGTCAATTTTTTAATTCTTAACAAATATTAAATATTTA
>LZCG01000041.1_pt1 | contig 23391 bp, 30 predicted proteins | sample 768541 | NCBI WGS metagenome assembly LZCG01 (sample SAMN05200874, study PRJNA324366) | oil field metagenome | isolation source: sample BH-FW-1 from oil reservoir | place: India: Bombay High | collected 2015-07-11
TTATTGCACTAATCTTCTGACCGTAAACTCATCATCCGACAGGCCGGTATCGTATTTTACATCCGACATCTGCATTTTGGTTTTATGGTTTTTCTTCAAGTCGGTCATTTCTATTTCCGAAGCATTCCAGTATTGACCAATCTTTTTAAAAGTGTATTTTGCCTGTTTCACCTTGTTGTTACCCCTGTCGTAATATTCCATCAACAATGGATAGTAATGCTCTTTATTGATAGTTACAACTACCTTTGAAAAATCTGAACGTTTTTGGGGAGTCAGTTCAAGAACAAAGACACTATCCGCTGTTTTTAACAATTTTGGCGTGTACTTATTCGAAAACGGGACCGATTCCATATCATCATACGAAAAATCGGTACCCGCAAAATTCTGGTTTTTGGCGCTGGAAGCAATTCTTCTTTCCCTGCCAAAAGCGGGCAGATACATATACATTACATCGTTTGGAAGCGACAGAAAAGCGATGCCGGCTTGCGAAGCAGGCGATGTAAACCGAAATATCCGCTTGTCCGTACCTTTTTGCTTGATGGTTGCTTTACGAACTTCCTCATTGCCAGACTTGTCCATAAGGATTATTGTATTTTCCCCTGTCATGTCTTTGGGTGAGTACATTACATCGTCCATCTTTTTTAAAATTGTTGATGCATCCTGGGCATTTGCGGGAAAAAAACTTCCGCCTCCGATTAAAATGGTTAATACCATTGTTTTGAAATTTGTTTTCATAATTCGTAATTGTTTTAAATGTTAATGATTATTTGCAATTATTTTTCGTTTTCTGTTTACCAATATTAGGATAACAGGAAGCAAAGTAAGTGCTCCGAATCCTGAACCGATCATGCTAATGGCGATTAGCAGTCCAAAATTTTGCAGAGGGACAATCTGCGAAAATAAAAGCACAAGAAAGCCTGCAGAAACAGATATGACATTGATTACAATGGCCTTTCCGCTGGATAATATAACATATTCAATGGCTTTTTCCGCATCTCCGTTTTCTATCAGGTAATGATTAAACCCTGTAATAACATGAATGGAGTAATCAATACCTATTCCGAGGGCGATACTGGCAACGAGAACAGTTGCAATATCCAGCGGAATGCCGGCAATTCCCATAAATCCGAATAAAACGACAATAGTCGCAATAATGGGAATGGCTGAGTAAATCCCTTTTGAAATCGATTTTAGAATGGAGCCAACGATAAGAATTACCAAAACGATGGCAATCAACAGGCTATTATACTGACTTTTAATCAGACTACTATTAAGTTTTGTGTAAACCGAAGGCATTCCGGTAAGTTCTATTTCACAGAAATCGTTCTGATTTTCTTCAATGTAACGGTTCATTTTTTTGGTGAACGCTTCAATATCTTTCGTGTCAACCGAGGCAAATTTTGATTGAATAACCCCTTTTGTCAGGTCGTCATTCACCAACTGGGGCATCACTTCCTGTCCCTCGAGCAGAAACCACAATTGTTCAATTTTTGCCTTACTGTCGGGTATCTTTTTACCCTCGCCCATGGCATCGTTCATCTGCTCAATCAGGTCAGCGACCGACTGCGCAACACTTACGTCCGGGTCTTCCTTCAGGAAGTCCTGGGTTTTTATCATCATTTGCAATACCCCGGGGCTTTGCAAATCGCCTTTGAAAACAACGAAAATGGGCAGGGAACCGCCAAATTTCTTTTGCATCACATCTTCTGCCACCCGTGTCGGATTATCTGGTTTAAAATAATCGGCCATGTTGACACTGGTTTCTATTTGAAAAATTCCAATGATAAATATTACAAGCGTCACTCCCCATCCCAACAAAGTATATTTTGGATGCTTAAAAAGGGTTTGCGACAGCGGCAAGAGTATTTTATGGGTGAGAAAGGTTTTTTTATCCCTGTTTTCGCCATAATTTTTTTTACGATACATAGAAAATACCGAAATCAGCGCCGGTACAAAGGTTATCGAAAGCAACAAAGCGATTAATGTACCTACTGCCGTGAATATTCCAAAGTCCTTAATCATAATAAGATAAGCACCAAAAACGAATGAAATAAAACCGATGGAAGTGGTAACGGCAGCCAGTATTACCGGAACTGTAATGTATCGCATTGCTTGCACAAGGGCTTTTTTCCTGTCCTGCAAAGCGATATGATTGATGCTGTTCAGAACGTGAATGGTGTAGGCATTACTAACCGCCAGCAGAACAACAGGAATGACGTTGGAGATGATGGTAAGTTCATAACCTGTTGAGGCCATTAATCCCAGGGTCCAGATTACAGAAATTGCAGCGGTAAGTAAAGGCAACAACACTCCTCTAAACGACTTAAAACTAAAGAAAAGGATAATGGCAATCAGGAGAAAAACGATGGGAACAAGCCAAACGATATCGGAAATGATTAAATCGTTTATGTCGTTCATCATCATGGGTAAGCCGCCAAAATAGAGTTTTTCAGGGAGGTTAAGTTTTTCAACTTTTGTTTTTATTTCTTTGGCCACAGCCTGGTTATCGACATCTGGCAGAAGGGTGAACATAATGGCCGCGGCTGTACCATCATCGGAAACTATTATCCCCTTGTACATTTCTTTCGAAAACACATATGCCTTCAGGCTGTCGAGCTTCTGCTGGGTTGTTGGCAAATCATACTCATCAACCAACTTACCGATTTCGATGCCCCATTCTGAGCTTTTTATGTCAAGAATGTTGGTCAGGCTGGTTACGCTGGAAACACCCTGTGTAAACCTTACACTGTCGGTAATGGTGCGGATGCGCTTAATAACTCCCGCATTAAATACATCATCGGTTTCTAAAACAATCATGCCCATATCGTTGCCGCCAAATTCGGTACCAATATCCTTGTAAAGCCTCGCAACAGGGTCATCATCGGGTAACGAAGTGATAATATCGGCATTGATATGCAGGTTTGTAATTTGGTAACCAAAGAAAAAGGTTAAAAGGAATACGGCTGTTACAATCAGCCATTTGAATTTTATAACATGTTCTGCAAATCTGTTCATTCCCGTTTTTTTGTTAATATTATTTATACTTATTTTGTTTTATAGTCAGTTTTATATAAAAAATTATCTTACAATGCCATTTTTAAGAATGTTTACTAATCCATTAAAATGAGGAGAATATTCCTCATATTTATTCTGAAGAAAAAAGGGAATTTCCAGTCCCTTCAAAACCAATCAGGAAAATATCTGCCATAATATCAGTTTTGATATCTAAAATAAATTCACCGGAATTGATCCCCTCTTGAATTATTTTCATAATATTTTCTTTTTCCCACGTATCTAATTTTGTTCGTAAGTCATCGACAAAATGGAAATGCTCAAAGAAATCAGCCTTAAGTGTTTCGTGATAATTGGCCGCATTATTCAAAATTTCCATTCTTTTTACAAAATAATTTTTTAGTTTTTCATAAGCAGATAAATCAGTGTTACTAAAAATAGTTGTCAGCTGACTTTTCAGGTTATCCATTTCCTGAATGATTACCTCTCTGAACAAATCCTCTTTACTGGCAAAATGATAGTATAAGGAACCTTTTGCTTTACGTGCAATTTTGGCTATTTCGTCCATTGAGGTCTTATGAAACCCAAACCGGCCGAACAGCTTATTTGCTACGTTTACGATGGTATCTTTTGTGTCGTCAATACTCATATTCCTTTTGTACTATATTTGTTTTTCGGTACAAATTTACAACTATTTTTTGAGATGCAAATTTTTTTAATTTTTTTAACATCAATTAGAGTATATTGCGATAACTTTGGATATCAAGAAGATTAGGTAAGGTATATTCACCGGGCAACACCAGTTTATTTCTCCCGATAATAATCTGTGCTTTCAAAGATTTTGTCAGCCGACCTGGCCATAAATCCTGAATATAGCTTCCCACCAGCATCGGGATACCTTTTGGCAAATTCATAATAGGTTACAGGAACTTCAAAGGTACCTTCCAGAAAGCGTCTTTTCTGAAGGGTTGCTTTCACAGAAGACTGTTCGAGCAATTCTTCGGGCGAGCCTTTAATTTCTCCGCCCGAATCGTTCAGGGTATAACCGTTATCTTTCAGAAACTGATTTACCTGATGCATTTCAGGCAGGGTTTTTAGGTGCGTTACACTGATGGTAAAATGGTTGGCACGGAAACCGTATAAATACAACCAGGCAGCGTATTCGGATTCTCCTCGCAACTTTTCATAAACCGTATATGAAGGGATGCGTTCCCAGGTGTTCCCCGAATAAAGAAGCCATTCCGAATCCAGTAAATTGACCGGAATCTGATCAATACATTCTTTTACTTTGCGTTGAAGATTAACACTAAAATCACTGGTTTTAAGCTGGGAAATAAAATACGGGGTGCTTCTTTGAATGCTTCATGTTCAAAGTGTTTGGCATACAAATGTTTCTCTTCAAAATGATAGTCCCCTTTAAAAATATAGCCGGCATTCAAAAACCACCGGGCCAGTACATCAATATTGACCCTAGGATCATCAAATGTTCGGAAGGCTATATGGTCGTTGACTACCTTTTCGCCCCGTGCGACAAATAAATCGTGAATTCTTTTTGCATCGGGATTTTGTTCCGTATAATCTTCCCATAAAAGGTCAAAAATGCGCTGTGCTTCTTTCATAAAATTGGTTTTTTAATTTTCCGAATAAACAACAAACGTTTGCGGCGGTTCAATTTGTGAGTGTTTTTTGGTTAATGATACATAATCAGCACCTTAACATATTTTAACACAAAACAATAGCACAAAACCCGCTACACTGGCTATTTTTGTCCCACATCAAAAACAGTTGACAATGGAAGCGGATATTAAACTTCTGAATGAAACCATAAAGAAAGAAAGTGAATTTATCGATTTGCTCACTTTAGAGCTCGATAAAGTAATTGTAGGGCAAAAGCATATGCTGGAGAGGCTTTTAATCGGGCTGTTAGCCGATGGCCATATCCTGTTGGAGGGAGTGCCCGGATTGGCCAAAACCCTGGCCATAAAGTCGCTTGCATCTGCTATTGATGCAAAGTTTAGCCGGATTCAGTTTACGCCCGATTTGTTACCGGCTGACTTGCTGGGTACGCTTATATACAGCCAGAAAAATGAAGAATTTGTTGTGCGAAAAGGCCCTGTTTTTGCTAATTTTATCCTGGCTGATGAGATCAACCGTTCTCCGGCAAAAGTGCAAAGCGCCCTGTTGGAAGCGATGCAGGAACGTCAGATTACCATTGGCGATGAAACGTTTAACCTCGAGGAGCCTTTCCTCGTGCTGGCTACCCAAAACCCCATTGAGCAGGAAGGAACCTACCCATTGCCTGAAGCTCAGGTGGACCGTTTCATGCTGAAGGTGGTTATCAGCTACCCGAAAAAAGAAGAGGAAAAAACCATCCTGAGAAACAACATCATCAATACGGCTCCCAACATCAATCGGGTGATTACACCAAAACAGATTACCAGTGCACGCGAAGTGGTGCGACAGGTATATCTTGATGAAAAGATTGAAAACTACATCACTGATATTGTTTTTGCTTCAAGGTTTCCTGAAGAATATAAGCTGGATGGTTTTAAAAACATGATCAGCTACGGGGCTTCTCCGCGTGCCAGTATTAACCTGGCTCTGGCAGCCAAAGCCTATGCGTTTATCAAACACCGGGGCTATGTGATTCCGGAGGATATCAGGGCTGTGGCTTACGATGTCATGCGCCACCGTATTGGGTTGACTTATGAGGCTGAAGCCGAAAATATATCTTCAGAGGATATCATCACTGAAATTCTTAATACGGTTGAAGTGCCTTAAAAAAGGGAGGATACGTTTTGGAAACACAGGACATTCTCAGGAAAGTCAGAAAAATTGAGATTAAAACCCGGGGATTATCACATCAGATATTTTCCGGTCAGTATCACGCTGCCTTTAAGGGACGAGGGATGACATTCAGCGAGGTCAGAGAATATCAATATGGCGATGATATCCGAAACATTGATTGGAATGTGACCGCACGTTTTAACCATCCTTTTGTCAAAATTTTTGAAGAAGAAAGAGAAATGACAGTCATGTTGCTGATTGATGTCTCCGGCTCCAACGAATTTGGTACGAAAAGCTGTTTAAAAGAGGAGATGATTACTGAGATTGCCGCTGTGTTGTCTTTTTCAGCCATTCAGAATAACGACAAAGTTGGGGTCATTTTTTTCAGCGACCAGGTAGAACAGTTTATCCCCCAAAAAAGGGACTTCTCATATCCTTAGAATTATCAGGGAACTTATTGATTTTAAGCCAAAAAGTCAAAAAACGGATATTGCAGAAGCGTTGCGTTTTTTTACCAATGTGATTAAAAAGCGCAGTACCACATTTCTGATATCAGACTTCCTTGATGACGGTTTTGAGGATGCCCTAAAAATTGCTTCCCGAAAACATGACCTCTCTGCTGTCAGAATTTATGATGCAAGAGAAACTACCATGCCGTCTATGGGCATTGTTCGTTTTTATGATAAAGAATCCGACCGCTACAGTTGGGTGGATACGGGCGATGAGGCCCTCAGAAAACAGTTTGAAACCTGGTGGCATGACAAAGAAAAGAACCTGAAAACCTTGTTTGCAAAAAGCGGCGTTGACCAGGCTGTCATCAGAACCGACCAGGATTATGTGCCGCCCCTTGCCGGTATGTTTAAAAGAAAGGAGGCCCGGTTGTGAAAAAGGCTTCCCGATTTCTTTTACTGTGGGGAATGTTTCTGCTGGCTGTTCAGGGATTGGCTCAAAAGGCAACCTTGTCATTGGACAGTACTTCCATTCTAATTGGCGACCAGGTCACCGCTGTTCTGAAGGTCACCTTGCCTGCCGATGCCGTTGTTCGGTTTCCGGAATTTTCCGATACCCTGACAGGAGCTATCGAAGTGGTTTCGCAGCGTCCGGTCGATTCCGTTCGTGACGAAAATTTGTTGCGGGCTTCACGCAAATTTATTCTTACTTCTTTTGACACCGGATATCATGCAATACCGCCCCTCAAAGTGCCTTATGCCATTGATACTGTCTTATCAGAGCTAACTACGGAGCCTCTCCTGTTGCATGTGGCGGCTATGAAAGTCGATACGGCGCAGCCATAAAGCCTATCAAAGGGCCTGTCGGCGCTCCACTAACCTTCAGGGAGTTATTGCCCTGGATAATTGGTGGGCTGTTGCTGGCACTGCTGGTCATAGGTTTGATTTATTACCTTAAAAAAAGGAAAAAGCACGAACCTGTTTTCAGACCCAAACCAAAACCGTTGGACCCGCCACACATTGAAGCTTTGAAGAATCTGGATGCTTTGGAAGACCAGAAATTGTGGCAAAACGGACGCTTTAAAGATTTTTATTCAGGTATTTCCCATATCATGAGAATGTATCTGGAACGAAAATTTGAATTTCCGGCTGTTGAAAATACCACTACGGAAATTATGGATGAAATCAGCCGGAAAGATATTGATAGCAGCACTCAAACCGAACTCCAGGAGCTAATGGCCCTCGCTGACATGGTTAAGTTTGCCAAAGTGGAGCCGTTGCCGTCAGAAAATGAAAAAGTCCTGAAACAGGCAAAGCATTTTGTTACGATGACGAAAGATTTTGGTCATTTTGTTGAAACAGCGCCAAAAGAACCACAAAATCCGGATAATGATGCTGAATAATATAGCTTTTGAAGATAAACCTTTTTTATTGTTGCTGCTAATCATACCGCTATTGGTTGTGTGGTATATCTATCGGCAAAAAAACAATATGCCAGTTTGCGTTTGTCCGACACTTCTTTTTTGAAGTCATCGCCTAAAAGCTGGCGGCTTTATCTGGTGCATGTGCCTTTTGCCTTGCGCATGCTGGCGCTGGCTGCGCTGATAGTGGCTTTTGCCCGTCCTCAGTCATCAACAAAGCAGCGAAATGTAAGCATTAAGGGAATTGACATTGTGATGACACTGGATATTTCAAGCAGTATGCTGGCAGAAGATTTTAAACCCAACCGCCTGGAGGCCGCTAAAGAGGTAGCCTGGGATTTTATCCAAAAGCGCCCCAACGACCGCATGGCACTTGTGGTTTTTAGTGGCGAATCATTTACGCAATGTCCTCTGACCACCGACCATCGGGTTATAAAAAACCTGTTTAAAGATATTAAAAGCGGCATGATTGAAGACGGCACAGCCATCGGCGATGGGCTGGCAACCAGTATTAACCGACTTCGTGACAGCAAGGCCGTCAGTAAAGTGATAATTTTGTTGACCGATGGGGTTAACAACAGCGGAAGCCTCGACCCATCCTCCGCTGCAGAAATTGCTGCCATGTATGGTATCAGAATTTACACTATCGGCATGGGAACCCGGGGTACTGCTCCCTATCCTGTACAGGGGATGTTTGGAAAAACCTATCAGAATGTCGAAGTTGAAATTGATGAAGATTTGTTGAGAAATGTGGCTGAAATGACCGGCGGACAGTACTTCAGGGCTACTGATAAAGACAAGCTTGAAGCTATTTATGATGAAATTGATCGGTTGGAGAAATCCAGGATAGATGTTACCGAATTTTCTGAGAAGACCGAAGAGTTTTTGCCCTTGGCGCTGCTGGCATTCGTTTTGCTGGCTTTGGAGTTTTTGTTAAGAAATACAATTTTAAAAACATTGCCATAGATGAGTATCATAAGATTCGACCATATAGAATATTTGTACCTGTTTTGGTTTGTTGCTATTATGATAGTATTGTTCATTGTGGTCAGGCGATGGCAAAGACAATCTTTAAAGCGCTATGGTGATTGGGAGGTGTACCATTCGCTGGCATCGCAGATTTCTTTTGCCCGCAAAGGATGGAAATTTTTCTTTCTGGTCATGGCTTTTGCTTTTCTGATTGCAGGCATTGTAAACCCCATGATAGGCTCGAGGCTGAAAGAAGCAGAGCGTAAAGGGATTGATATTATATTGGCGGTTGATGTTTCCAACAGTATGAATGCCCGTGATATTCAACCCAGTCGTATTGCCCGCGCCCGACAGGCCATTTCAAAATTGATTGATCAACTCTCGGGCGACAGGATTGGTATCATTGTTTTTGCCGGAAAGGCTTATACCAGTTGCCTGTTACCACAGATTATTCTGCGGCCAAGTTGTTTCTTTCTACTATTCAGACCGACATGGTCCCCGCTCAGGGAACTTCTATAGGCAATGCAATAGAACTGGCAATGAAATCGTTTAAGGATGGTGAACAAAGCAAGGCTATTATCATCATTACGGATGGCGAAAACCATGAAGATGAAGCATTGAAGATGGCAAAGAAAGCAGCAGAACAAGGCATCACCGTGCATACCATCGGGATGGGGCTGCCCCGGGGAGCTCCGATTCCCCTGCCGGAGGGTGGTTTCAAAAAAGACCGGCAAGGCAATACAGTCATTACAAAGTTGAATGAAAAATTGCTTAGCGAAATCGCGGCTACCGGCCATGGAATGTATGTCAGGGCCAACAATGCTCAGGCAGGTTTAAAAATGATTTTTCAGGAACTTGATAAACTCGAAAAACAGAAAATTGAAAGCAAAACTTATTCAGATTATGAAGACCGCTTTCAGTATTTCCTGGCTGTAGCCATATTGCTGCTTGTTATTGAAATTATGATGGCTGACAGAAAAAGCCACCTTTCGGAAAAGTTGAAACTGTTTGAAACCAAAGAATCATGAGAAAACTGTTGAAATATAGCATATCGTTGATGTGGATTTTCATCTTGTTTATCTCTTTCCAGGCGTCTGGGCAAAACCCTGACCGGCATATCCGTAAAGGAAATAAAGATTTTGAAAACCAGGATTACCGCCAGGCTGAGGTGAACTACCTGAAAGCGTTGGCAATTGATTCAGCCGACCCTCGCGGGTTGTACAACCGGGCCGCTGCATTATATAAGCAAGGCGATTACCAACAGGCTACACAGTTGTTGGATAAGGTGCTGAAACAAAATCCTGAAACCCCTCATGCTGCGCAAGCCTGGCACAATCTGGGAAACAGCTTTTTGCAAAACAAAAAATATAAAGAAGCCTTAGCGGCCTACAAACAAGCCTTGCGGAATAATCCTTCCGATAAGGATACTAAATACAATTATTCTTATGCACTTGAAAAATTAAAAGAGCAACAAAAACAGCAGCAAAACAAAAAACAGCAGGATAATAAAAATAACAAAAATCAGGATCAACAAAAGAACAAAGACCAACAGCAGCAGGATAATAAAAACCAGCAACAGCAAAAGAATAAAAGACCAGCAGCAAAAGAACAAAGACCAGCAGCAAAAGAGCGAACAGGATAAGCAAAAGCAACAGCCCCCATCACAACCCCAACCAAAGGAAATTTCAAAAAAGGATGCGGAACGTATGTTGAGGGCTTTGCAAAACAATGAAAAAAGAACGGTCAGCAAAGTAAAACGGGAAAAAGCAAAATCGCAGAAAACAACATCTGAAAAAGATTGGTAACAGAAAAAAAGTTACAATGAATAAGATATTTGGCATATTATTATGGTTTGTAGTCGGACTAACGTTGCCGGCCCTGTCACAGGTTTCCTTTACCACGGATACCAAAAATCCGGTTCGGGAAGGGGAGCGATTCAGATTGGTGTTTCGTGTAAATGCGGAAGGAAAAGGTTTTGAAGCTCCCGATTTTGATGGATTCCGGGTGTTGTCAGGCCCAAACCGTTCGTCCCGTTCCAGTGTTCAGATCATTAATGGCAAAGTATCCCGTTCGGTAAATTATGAATACTATTTTACCCTGCAGGCTCTTTCAAAAGGCACTTATACCATCGGACCAGCTTCTATCAGAGTAGATGGGAAAGAATATACTACTAAGCCGGTTGAAATATCGGTGCTGCCCGGGAATCCGCCTGTCAATCAGCAGCATTCCCCAAATAGTGGCTCGACATCCGTAACCTCCACGCCCGAAGATAAAAGTATTGCTTTTTTAAGGGCAGAGGCCAGTAAAAACGATCCTTATTTGGGCGAACAGGTGATTGTTACCTACAAACTTTACTATCGGGTCAATATTTCCGATTATGGCATTACCCAAACCCCTTCCTATCCGGGGTGTTGGTCGCAGGATTTGTCTGAAAAAGGGGGGCAGTCGCAACAATATACCGAAGTGGTAAACGGACAGCGCTATCATGTGGCTGAGATATACCGGGAAGCTGTTTTTCCCCAGCGCTCGGGTGAAATTGTCACTAATCCGATGAAATTCGATATCGTTGCCCGGATACAGGACCGCTCCTCACCGGGTAATGATCCTTTTGAAAGTTTCTTTGACGATCCTTTTTTTGGGGGACGCACCGTGAAAAAAACCCTTACCTCCAATGTGTTGAAGTTTCATGTTAAACCGTTGCCCACCGAAGGACAGACAACTGATTTTAGCGGTGCTGTTGGCAACTTTTCCTTTGGCACTGAGCTTGACAAGACCCGGGTAAAAACCAATGAGGCTGTAAACCTGACTTTAAAAATATCAGGAAGGGGAAACATCAAATTGGTGGACTCGCCAAAAATTCAGTTTCCACCTGATTTTGAAGTGTATGATCCCGAAGTTCATACCCGGATTAACACCTCATTGCAGTCAGGGGTGTCGGGAATAAAAACGTTTAAGTATTTGATGATTCCGCGTGTTGAAGGCACTTTTACCATTGATCCGGTGCGGTTTACTTATTATGATTTAGACCGGAAACAATATATCGCCACTCAAACCAAACCTATGACCATTGAAGTGCTTAAAGGAGATGGAAGCCAGAGTACGGTTGCTTTACGGCCGGCTTCCCAGGCCAAAATTCAATATCTGGGCAATGATATCCGGTTCATCAAAACTTCCCCTTTGAACCTTCGCCCGATAGGGGATGTGTTTTTCAACAGCAAATTATTTTATGGTTTACTGTCTGGAATGGTTCTTCTGGTGCTGATAATGGTTTTGATGATGAGCCTTACCCGGAAAAAGAAAAACAATGTGGTTTTACAAAAAGAGCGTAAAGCAACAAAAGTGGCCCGTAAGCGTTTAAAATCTGCTAAATGGCATTTAGATAAAAAAGAGGAGGAGCAGTTTTATACGGCATTGAATCAGGCTTTATGGGGATATATTGCTGATAAATTCAGCCTGCGACCAGGTGACCTGTCTATGGATAACGTCAGGCGAAAACTACAGGAAAAGCAGGTTGATGCCGCTATTATTGATGAATTTGTGGCCACGTTGGAAAAATGCGAATTTGGTCGGTATGCGCCTGGAGATAAAACCCGGATGATGGCCGATACTTATCAAAGCGCTACGGATATCATTGTGAAAACAGAAAAAGAACTCAGATAAGGTTTTAAACAGGTATGCAAATGAAAGGTATTATTTCAAAAGTTTTCGCAAAGCCAGGATTCAGAATTTTGGGGTTTCTTTTATTTATCTTTTTGTCGGTTCCGGGATTTACCCAATCTCCGGAAATTATAGCCGATTCAGCCAATAGGGTTTACCAGCAAGGTCATTATGCCGAGGCAATTACCCTTTACGATTCGGTCATCTCCATGGGCTTCGAATCAGCTCCGTTATACTATAATCTGGCCAATGCACACTTTAAAGATGATAACCTGGCAGAAGCTATTTTATACTATGAAAAAGCTAAAAAACTGGCCCCTAATGATGAGGATATTCTTCACAATCTAACGCTTGCCAACCAGCTAACTATTGATAAAATAGAAGCAGTCCCTGAATTGTTTTATAAAAAATGGTGGAAAACCCTATCCAACATGTTATCTGTCGATGGCTGGGCCATATTTTTTCTGGTGACCTTCTTTTTAACGTTGCTGTTAGCTGCCTTCTTTTTTATGTCGCGTAAAGTTGCTATTAAAAAAATCGCTTTCTATGCAGGTGTCATTGCCCTGTTGTTTTCCGTTCTTTCATTGGTGTTGACGATTGAAAAATATCAGGACTACCATAATCGCCAGGAAGCGATAGTTTTTGTACCGTCATTAACGGTTAAAAGCACCCCGGATAAAAAAGGTATTGATCTGTTTGTAATCCATGAAGGTACCAGGGTGACCATTCGCGATGCTGTGGGCGAATGGTATGAATCAAAATTGCTAATGGCAGCATTGGTTGGATTAGAAAAGATGCCATCCGGCGTATTTGAACTGCTTTTTTGTATGGTGTGAATTGCTAAATTTGAAGCTTGTTTTGATGTTTGTTTACCACTTGCTTCAAATAATGATTGATTTATGCAAAAAATGCTGTTTGGTTTTGTGGTTTTGGTGTTTCTGTTTTCTGCTTGCCAGGAGGAGACATATCCCTTAGTGCCTGAAAAAGTCCGACAGGTAATCTTTTTCTCTGATGTGAATTATATTGAGTTTGTAGAGGCTATTAATCAATTCAGAAAACCTGAAGACAAGTCTGAAACTTCAGGCATTATATTTCCTTATCGGGAATATGCCAAACAATGGTTACCGTACCTACTTGCTGCAGGATGCTTTTGGAAGGTATGTAGATTATAATATTGATGATTTTTCCGGCTATGAATCAATCGTAGTTTTCCGCGATTCGCTGGAAAAAGCTGTCGGGCCTCTGAAATTTGTGAGACACTATAAAGCAGCAGACCAGTATTTAGTGCGGGCAGAAGAAATGGTACAACATGTTAACCATAGTTTTTTGGTCTGGAACCAGACTTATCCTGAAGGAAAATATGATTTTGATTCTTTTTGTAAATGGATTTTGCCCCCACGGGTCAATCAAACCAAATGGTACGCCTGGGACAGTATCTTGTCATCTTGTCATGTGATGAAAAATATGTCGCTTCAGCATCAGAATATTTTTGAGGATGCCAACTATCTTATTAATCAATTCAGGGATTCATTTGATTATAATCCGCTTTATGTCGAAAATCCGACAGATTTGGAATGGGAACGGCTGAGAAAAACAAAACAAGGCCGTCTGGAAGATGTTTTGTCATTAATGGTGATGGCATTGCGCTATCAGGGTATCGCTGCCACGCTTGATTTTATTCCTGTCCCCCTGGAATCAATTGATACTGCCTTTTGGTGGATTGTGGTGAAAGCCCCTTCCGGCAGCCAGCAGATCTTTCATCCTTATGCCTCACAACTTAAGATTCCGACACATTTTCCAAAGGTATTTCGTCGCGACTACAGAAGCTACAACGACCCCTTGCCCGACAAGAAAGCCTATAAAAGCCTGAAATACCACCACCTGGCTGATGGGAAGTATAAAGATGTTACGTCTGAATATGTCAACACATTCACATGGCGTGTGGCTAAATCAAATGTAGCAGGGTTCATGATTTTGAACGGGTTTTTCTGCATGTCAGATATAACCACCAATGGATTCCGGTTGATTTTTCCTTTTATCAGGATTCCCTTGCGTTTTTTCAGGTTGCTGAAGGTTATCCTTATGCTTTGTTGGATTCTGCAGGGAACATGCTGTATCATTTCAGCCGGTGGCAACTTGATGAATGAATCCCTTTTTTCATTAGCAGTCCTACAAATCCAGTTTTTTTCTGATACGTTTGGGTAGGGCCTCTTTGTGAACCATGATGCTATGGTATTTAGTTTTACAAATGATGCCGACATATTCAGATAGCCTCCAAAATCATTGCTATCATCATTCCACGAATTTTTTGTTTTATAATACCACGTGCCATGCTGGTCCTGAACGATTCCCGTCAGGTGCATCAGGTGGTCGTCTGTTGCCGAATGATTCATAAAAGCTTTTTGTCTCATTTCGCGGGTTATTGATTTTTCTTTTACAGGTTTATCAAAACTGTAGAGACGTTCCTGTTTTTCTTTTTCGGTAAGTTCCTGCCACCTGGTTTTTTCCGTACCGGTCATATCAGTTAATTCGTCTTCAGGAACAATAGCCACACCGTGGTTGTGAGAAAAACCCTTATCGCTGACGTCGCCATCCCAGCATACGGAATAACCCTGCTGAAGTGCGTGATAAATAATGTGCATCAAATCTTCCAGGGGCACATTAAAATAATTATCATAAGTCCAGTTGTCAGGGATTTCCAGACGAAACGGCTCGTAATAAGGATGATGGGTATAGGAAGTGATTTCAACATAATCATCCGGATTGAAATCCAATGCATTTGCCCATTCCAATGGAGTATAGGTCATTCCCTCCACAATGATTTTTTGTGGCACTTTCCCCAAGTAGGCATTGGTTTAGCCCCCTATAAATCGGACTTTTGTATAGAAGGTTAAACAAACATATTATTTTCTTTTTAAATTTGCAACAGCAAGGAACAACCGACGGCGATTTTTATACCGATGGTTGATGAAGTGTTTCGGCGCCGATCATTTCTGTTTTTTCCTCATCCTCAAACCCATCGAGGGTTTTCGGCTGAGAGCAAGGAACTTCCCTCAAGCTCATATTGCCCGATAGTTTGTGATAAGGAATTTTTAAAAAATGTTTCATTGTTCTTTTTTCTTTATTTATTTCTGTTTTCACCAAAGCTTTGTTCCAACAATCCCAAAACACCATTGGTGGCAGGTTTAAAATCGAACTGTGCAGCCTATGGTTATTGTATTTCTCATAAAACAGCACAAGCGTTTGTTCAAGGTCTTCCAACGACCAGAAATTGTATCTTTTCAACTTCTGGGACAAAATAGCATGGAAGCTCTCAATATGTCCATTTTCCTGAGGCGTATAGGGATGCGTGAAAACCTGGTTCAAATGGTTTTCTGCAAAAAAGGTCTGTACAGATTTAGCAATAAAACGGCTATCATTATCATTGCGGATTTCAATCTGAATATTTCGGTTTAAGCAGTCGTATGGCTGCAAAAAATTATTGATTACCTTTTCCCAGACCTGTTTAACAAGTGCTTGTTTTATTTGATAGGCTACCTCCCAGGCAAGCACTGCCCGGGTAAACGTATCGATAATAGTGAGAACGAAGGCATACCTGCTATATTGGTTTACCCACACGTATTTTATGTCCATCTCAATCACTTGCAATGGCCCACGGGGCAATACCTTACGGTATTTAATAAAATTCCGTTGTGCCTTTTTTACCATATCTTTCAGCAACAGATTTTCCTTCATTAAACGGTATACTTTTTTATGGTTTATAATATATCCCATTATCATCAGGGCAATAGTCATTTTTCGGTAACCATATTCGGTATCCGGGTCTTCTTGTACTTCTTTTATCGATTCAACGACCTTGTTATTGGGCACTTTATCAATTTTGTCCCCATCAACTTTAAAGGTTGCTTCACTGGCTTTCCGGCCTCTTACCTTGCCTGTTGGACGATAGTAATATTGATGTTTGGTAATACCCGTGATAGATAGTGCTGTATCACGTTTCATGCCTTGAAAAATATACCTGGTTACAATTTCCTTTTTTTCTCCAAGGCCTTTTTCTTTTTTAGCAAGTCACCTTTGAGCTTGTTTTCAAGTTCCTTTTCAGCAAGTAACTGTTTGAGCAGGTTGTTCTCTTTTTCCAGTTCCCTGATACGTTTTTGCTGGGCTGGGGTCATTCCATGGGTAAATCCTTCTTCACCCATTTGCTCAAACTTTTTCTTCCAATCGTAATACGATGCACGATAAATACCATATTTCTCGAGGGTTTCCTTAACCCCATTTTCTGAAGCTTCTTTAATAATTTTAAGCTTCTCTTCTTTTGTAAAACTTCTCTTTTTCATCATCATAAAAGTACAGATTTTGTTCTATATCTTTGTCCGATGATTTAAGGGGCTAAATCACCGGCCCGGTAATATTCAATATCAGTCCACGTGGTTCGCCAGCCTCTGATTACAGAGCTGAATTTAGCCCCAAGGCCCCCATGATATGCAATATTATGCATGTCGGCTGATCCTGTTGAACGTTCAAAAAACAGAAGGTGTTGCGATTGCGAAAAAGTCATTCCTGCTACGAAAAGCAAAGCGATTGTTAATAATCCTTTTAGTTTCATCTTTTTTCTTTTTGGTTATACTTACTTGGTTTATCTGTTTTCAATTTTCAATTGAAGGCGCAAATGATAGTGCCTTTATTTTATAGTTGCAGAAAATTTGAAAAAATGAAAACGGCAACCCCAAAAATTATTTCTGTTTGAATTGGATATCTGTATGGGGCATTTCAGAAAAGCCAGACTATTTGCTTTGATAAGGGATTTTGTAAACTATTATCGGAAAACAGAAAATGCTTGAGCCTAAAATTAAAATTTGGTTCGGATGTTTAGAACTTCAAGTTATTCAGACAGGGTTATTCTCGGAGGCAAACTTTCTGCACTTATTCCAGTCTTCTTCAAAATACTTTTTAATTTTTTCCTTGTCAGATTTCGGGATCAGCTCCTGCTGGCTGGTATTGAAAGGAATCAACAGGGGCAAGGTGGAGTAAAATGTAACGCAAAAACTTATTGCTCACCTTCCTGAGTGGACTTTCTTTTTTGTCGAAACTCTCTTTTAAAATCGTATGATGATTGACCCAGCGTTTAAAGAGTAACTGTTTTTCGGGGTAGGAAGTATGCCTGGGTTTGAAGGAAATGTTGTCTGAGATTTTTGCTCCGGTGTATTGAAGTATTTTATATAAAAACGTTTTGGGATGTTCTCTCAGTTCCTCATGGAACAAGATAAGTGGGGGCTTGGAGAATCTTTGCTGAACCCATTCCAGTTTTTGGAAAAAAAACAAATCTGCTTGTTTCCAACGGCCGGTGTCGCTCTCCACATCAAAATATTTTCGAAATTCTTCATGAAATCCGTTTTTTAAGGCCCGTTTATAATGAGAGGCAATCCACTCATCGTGGCGCCGCAAAACAAGAATGATACCCGCATCAGGAAATTTTTGGGCAAATTTCTCCAGGTGATTGTAGAAAAGCGAATTGTTTAACTCGAAGGAGACCAGAATTTTTTCAGCTTCACTTTCAGCGATGATTTGATAAGCTTTTCCGTATTGTTTTTTGCTGATGTAATGAATGCCTGTGAGCTCGGGGAAAATCGTCTTTTGCAGGAATGTGCTTGCCGTACGCATCATTCCGGCATGGAAATACACTTCTGGTTTTTTCTGCCTACTCATCCGGATTATTTTATTTTTCTGAAAAAGGCCGATGCTTTCGCACTTTTCTCCTGGACATAGGCCAGGGTTATCATGAAAATGTTTAAACGTGCTTTGTTCATAGGTTTTTTGTTTGGCCGGAAATAAAAAAAGTGTTTTCCGATGCTTGCAAAGATAACAGATAAACCGAAAAACACTTTCTGTAATATCACTTAATTTTATTCATACGACTTCAGGAAGTCCAGAAATTCCGGCTTCAACCTGTCCATCTGTTTTTCTTTCCCCGTAAGTTTAAAATAATAAGGTCCCTGTTCGGTCATGAGAATCGCTGCCAGCATCATGTAACCCGGCGTATCTTCATAACTTTGCGCCATAGGAAACGGCTTTTTTTTGTAAACTCCGTTTATTTTAACCATGACTGCCCCATTTTTCAATGTTTCCTGATGAAAATTTTCGATGGATGAAAACTGATTTTCCATCTTTGAATATTGGGGGCAATCATATTTTCCCGGTTTCCGAAATAAAACACGGTTAAAGGTTCGGCCATATCACGAATATGAATTTCGGCCAAACGCATTTCTGAAGAAGGGGGCTGCTTTACCCAGCCATCGGGCAAGGTTAATCTAATTCCGTTAAGGTTTAAACTTTTCTCTTCCGTTTTTTTGTCATAAGATTCGACAACCGGATTTTGTTTCATGGCAATCCGCTCAGGCCTTTTTTTATGTCCGCAACCCGTAAAAAACCATATCCCTGTCAACCCTGCAGCTAATAGCCAAATCCAATAGTGCTTTGTTATCATTTTTTATTTTTTACATATCCAGCTTATCGACATCAAATTTCTTTTCAAATTTGGGCACCTCAGGATTTTTTGACAATTCCACCAGTCAGCGACAAATTTCTCAATATCATCTGCTCCAAAACCTTTCTCTTCGGCAGCTTCTTCCAGTGTTCCCCAAATAGGTTCACCACAACGAATACAGCGAATTCCCTGGTCTTTCAGATAATCAATTGCCGGCGGCAAGCCGTCAACCAACTCTTCAATTGTGATATCTTTTGTTATTTCCATTATGTTAAAAGATTTTTTAAACTACAATCACTCTTTATATATGCAAAGATAATGATGATATAAGAAATGATTACATTTTTCGAATATCCAGTTCATCGCCTGAAACCACATTATCATTCCCTATTACGTTGGAAATAATTTTCTTCGCTGCTTCGTCAGGAGAATAAACCTGGTGGTTATTTTTCAATTCAATAAACTTTTGTTTCAATGGAAAGGCCTGGTCAGTGCTGCTACGGATAAGCTGCTGCATATGGGTTTCAACCACGCCGGGCGCCACAGAAACAACCTTTACGGGATAAGGTTCTCTTTGCTGCTCCAACGCCAACACGCGGGCAAACATCAACAAACCTGATTTAGCCGCACAGTAGGCACCCACCTTCATAGGGATTTTGGCAGCACCACTGGAAATAAAAATCACTTCTTTCTTTCCTTTGAACTTACGGAATGCCTTTGCAAAACAGGAGGTAACCCCCATAGCTGCCGTAAGATTGGTTTGCATATGCAGGTTAAGCGCTGAAATATCCATAGCTGCAATCGGTTGCACCGGCTCCAACAACCCGGCATTGTTCACAAGAGTTACGCTATCAAACAGATGAATATCAACGCCATTAAACACATCATTTATTTTACCGGTCGCATGCTGTACATTCGACAAATCGAGCAAATAATAGTCTGAATCAACATTTTTACTCTTGGCTGATTCAACAAGGGCAGGGTTTTCTGTTCGCGAAAAACAAATCAAGTGGTGATTTTTACGAATCAGGTTTTCGGCCAGTGCAGCCCCCAATCCCCTGGAAGTTCCCGTAATGATAAATAATTTTTTCATTTATACAATTCGTTGCAATAAAAATTTAATTTTGTAATAAAACCATAATCAATGAAATGAACAAATTAAAACAGCATAATTTACTTTAAAAATCATAGACCATTTTGTAGATTTTTGAATTATTGTAATTTTGCTAATATACGAATTCACAAAAAATAAACCATTATGAATAACGCATTATATACATTCGAGCGTCCGGAAAATGAAGCACCATTGTCTTATGCTCCAGGCACTGAGGAACGCGAAGCGCTTCAAAAAGAAATCAAAAGACAAAGCAAGCTGGAAGTTGAAATTCCGCTCATCATCGGAGGTAAAGAAGTAAAAACAGGCAATTTAGGGGATGTGGTGATGCCGCATGACCACCAGCATGTTTTGGCCAAATATCACAAAGCCGGTAAAGCCGAAGTAGAAATGGCCATTGAAGCGGCCATGGAAGCCAGAAAAGAATGGGAAAACACGCCCTGGATTGAGCGTGCTTCCATAGCCATGCGGGTAGCCGAATTAATCACAACCAAATACCGCTATGTGATGAATGCTTCCACCATGTTGGGACAGAGCAAAACGCCACACCAGGCAGAAATTGAAGCCGTTTGTGAGGCTTCTGATTTTCTGAGATTCAACACATTTTACATGTCTCAGATTTACCATGAACAACCCTTGTCTGTAAAAGGCCTGTTAAACCGTGTGGAATATCGTCCGCTGGAAGGTTTTATTTTGGCTGTAACGCCCTTTAACTTTACGGCCATCGCATCTAACCTGCCATTTTCACCTGCCTTAATGGGAAATGTTTCTCTTTGGAAACCTGCTACAACTTCATTGCTTTCAAGCTATTACCTTATGAAAATTTATAAGGAAGCCGGGGTGCCCGATGGCGTCATCAACTTCCTGCCCGGCCCGGGCGCTACGATTGGCGGAACAGCCCTGGCAAGCGAATTTTTTGGCGGATTACATTTTACCGGCTCCAAACCTACATTTGATTATCTGTGGAAAACCATTGGTAAAAATGTCGGGAACTACCGCCAGTATCCGAGAATTGTCGGAGAAACAGGGGGTAAAGATTTTGTGATGGTTCACAACTCCGCACAAGTAGAGCAGGTCTGCACAGCATTGGTCAGAGGGGCCTATGAATATCAGGGTCAGAAATGTTCGGCTGCTTCACGGGCCTATATCCCCAAATCCATGTGGCCGGATTTACTTGACCAAATGAAAGCCATGGTGAAAGAAGTAAAAATGGGTGATGTAAAAGACTTTAACAACTTTATGGGAGCCGTCATCGATAGAGCGTCTTTCGATAATACCGTTGGATACATTGAACATGCTAAAAAAGATGACAATGCTGATATTGTTATTGGCGGGGGATATGATGATTCAAAAGGATATTTTATTGAACCTACGGTGATTCAGGCTTATGATCCGAAATACAAATCCATGCAGGAGGAAATATTCGCGCCGGTACTGACGGTTTATATTTATGACGATGAGCAGTATACAGAAACATTGAAACTGTTGGATGAAACTTCTCCTTACGGTCTGACCGGGGCCATCTTTGCCAACGACCGCTATGCGATCATTGAGCTGAAAACGCATTGCGTCATGCTGCCGGTAATTTCTACATTAACGATAAACCTACCGGAGCTGTTGTTGGCCAGCAACCTTTTGGAGGCGCCAGATCATCAGGCACCAATGATAAAGCTGGTTCTCATGTCAACCTGTTACGTTGGGTATCTATGCGGGCCATTAAAGAAAATCTGAATCCGCCAACAGATTTCAAATACCCTTACATGGGATAAAAAAAGCCATTGCGGGATCAAGACAACATGCGTCATGTATCCCGCATTCTTTTTTAACAAACGAAAAAATTAAATCTTATTAAATGTTTACATCATGATCAAAAAAGAAATTAAAACAGATTTTCCCATTGAGCAGACGCTGAAAAACCTTGGGCTTGACAAACCTGTTCACTATGGGGCCTGTACTGGCCAACAATGGCATGAAACCCACGGAAAAGAAATAGATTCTTTTTCACCTGCCGATGGCAATAAAATAGGCACAGTTAAACTGGCCATGCAGGAAGATTATAATAAAGTGATTGAAACGGCCCAAAACGCATTTAAAGAATGGCGTAAAATTCCGGCACCCCAAAGAGGGGAAATAGTCCGCCAGATGGGGCTCGCTTTGCGCGAACACAAAAAGACCTGGGTATGATTGTTTCGTATGAAATGGGTAAAATCTATCAGGAAGGCCTGGCGAGGTACAGGAAATGATTGATATTGCTGACTTTGCACTGGGACAATCCAGAATGCTTTACGGAAACAACACCCACTCCGAACGTCCGAACCATCGGTTGTCAGAGCAATATCATCCACTTGGTGTTGTAGGCGTTATCACGGCATTCAACTTTCCGGTAGCTGTTTGGGCCTGGAATACCATGCTGGCATTGATAGCCGGCGACACCGTTGTCTGGAAGCCCTCCTCAAAAGTGATGCTATGCGCTGTAGCGGTAATGAATATCATGCAAAAAGTTCTGAAAGATAACAACCTGCCCGAAGGTATCATCAACATTGTAGCAGGCAGCTCACGCGATATAGGGGATGTTATGCTCGAAGACAAACGCGTAGCCCTGATTTCTGCTACCGGCTCAATTCCGTTGGGTCGTCGTGTGGCCGAAAAAGTTGGTAAACGCCTGGGAAAAACGATTCTCGAACTGGGAGGCAACAATGCCATTATCGTTACAGAATCTGCCGACCTGGATATGGCAGTGAGAGCCACCATTTTTGGTGCTGTTGGCACCACAGGACAACGCTGCACTACCACACGCCGGATGATTATTCATGAAAAAGTTTATGACACTTTTGTTGACAAACTGGTCAAAGCATACAAACAACTGCCCGATAAGATCGGTCATTCGCTAAACAGCGATACCCTGGTTGGCCCTATGATTGATAAGGCTTCTGTCGAAGAATTTCAGTATGCTATGGAGCAGGTGGTTAAAGAAGGTGGCAAAATCCTGGTGGGAGGCGAAATGGTTGAGGATAGCAACCATACCGGTACTTATGTAGTTCCCGCCCTTGCAGAAGCAAAAAATGAATTCACCATTGTTCAGCATGAGACTTTTGCCCCATTGCTTTACCTGCTGAAATACTCAAATTTTGATGAAGCTTTGGAAATGCACAACAACGTTCCACAGGGATTATCATCCTCTATATTCTCCACAGATGTGAGAGAAACCGAAAAATTTCTTTCTGCGGTAGGTTCTGATTGTGGCATTGCCAATGTAAATATTGGCACATCCGGCGCTGAAATCGGCGGCGCATTCGGCGGCGAAAAAGAAACCGGAGGTGGCCGTGAATCAGGTTCCGATGCATGGAAGGCTTACATGCGACGTCAAACCAATACGGTAAACTATGGCAAAGAAATGCCATTGGCTCAGGGTATCGAATTCGACTTTTAAGCCATTCGGCAATACCAAAAACAAAGCTAGCTTTTCAGCATGCGTTTTGTTTTTCGCTTTATTTCAAC
>LZCG01000042.1_pt1 | contig 23095 bp, 25 predicted proteins | sample 768541 | NCBI WGS metagenome assembly LZCG01 (sample SAMN05200874, study PRJNA324366) | oil field metagenome | isolation source: sample BH-FW-1 from oil reservoir | place: India: Bombay High | collected 2015-07-11
ATCTCCAACCCCCGGCTGGATGAAATATACGAAACCGCCAAAAATGCCGGCGCCACCGGAGGCAAAATTTCCGGAGCAGGCGGCGGTGGTTTTATGATTTTTTACTGCCCCGAAATGACACGGGGAAAAGTAATTGAAGCTTTAAATCGCTTTGGCGGACATGCCAAACGCTATGAATTTGTGACCCGTGGACTGACAACCTGGTGCGTAAACGCCTAACAACAAATAATATGAATATTAAAAATATCATCAAAGCCTCGGTAGAGGTAAAACAGCAAATTATGGACAATACAGATTTGCTGGAAAAAATTGAAAAAACTGTCAGCGAAATGGTAACCTGTTTTCAGGAAGACGGCAAAGTATTGTTTTGCGGCAACGGGGGAAGTGCTGCGGATGCCCAGCACCTGGCAGCCGAGCTTTCAGGCCGGTTCTATTATGACCGGGAGCCCCTTTACAGCGAAGCTCTCCATGTAAACACCTCCTTTGTTACGGCTGTTGGAAACGACTACAGCTATGAGGAGATTTACAGCCGGATGGTCAAAGCTTCAGGAAGACAGGGAGATATCCTGGTAGGAATTTCCACCTCCGGAAACTCACCTAATATTATAAAGGCCCTGGAACAGGCCAATAAACAAAACATGATTACGGTAGCCATGACCGGAGAAACCGGCGGTAAGTTAAAAGACTTAGCAGACATTCTGATTAATGTCCCTTCCACGGATACCCCACGCATTCAGGAAGCACATATCCTTATCGGACATATCATATGTCAGATAGTTGAAGAAACCCTGTTCCCAAAACATAAAGCTTATGGAAGCTATCATTTAGCCGGAGCCTCGGCACCCGCCTCAGCAGTAAAGTAAACCAGCTTCCCAAATCAATGGCGCCCGTAAACGAACGCCCTTTTCTGGAATACCAGCTTGATTTCCTGGCGGCCAACGGTTTCAAAAAAGTGATTCTCGCCGTTGGTTACCTTCACGAACACATCCTTTCCCATTTTGGTACCGCCTATAAAAGTTTGCAACTGTCCTACAGCATTGAAAAAAAAAGATTGGGTACCGGAGGCGCTATTGTTCTGGCACTGGAAAAAATCAGCGACCATCATGTTTTTATCCTCAATGGCGACAGTCTCTTCCTGGCCGGATTAAAAAAAATGGCCCAACAATCGCAATTGTCCGAACTGACGATGGGCGTGAAATGGCTGCCGGACACCAGCCGCTATGGTACTGTCCGCTTCGACAGAGATGGCACCATTCTGGGTTATAAAGAAAAAGGAACTGTAGTCGATGGTGGCTACATCAATGGGGGTATTTACTATGTAGCCACATCATTTCTACACAATCTGCAACAACCCGAGGCTTTTTCGTTTGAAAAAGAGATACTTGAGAAAGAATACCTGAACCACACTTTTAAGGCTATGCCCTTTGAAGGTTATTTTCTCGATATCGGCATTCCGGAAGACTATAAAAAAGCACAGCATGAATTTAAAAAACTGGAATATTGACACTTCATGGACACTTTTTCTGGATCGTGACGGACTAATCAACAAAAGGCTTCCGGACGATTATGTAAAAAAATGGGATGACTTTACCTTTCTACCTGGCGTACTGAAAGCTATCGCCTTATTAAGCCGGATTTTCAAAAGAATCATCATCGTTACCAACCAGCAGGGTATCGGCAAAGGTATCATGACCGAGACAGACTTGCGCCACATCCATGAACAGATGCAAAAAACCATCCGCAATCACGATGGCCGTATTGATGCCATTTTCTTTTGTCCTGATTTGGCCACAAAAAAACCCAATTGCCGCAAACCGGGTAAGGCATTAGCTGTTAAAGCAAAAGAACAGTTTCCGGAAATCTCTTTTTCAAAATCCATCATGGCAGGCGATATGGAAAGCGATGTGGCCTTTGCAGGAATGCCGGAATGAAAGCCGTTTATTGCAATGAAGAACCTTTTCATTCAAAAAAATACCCGGTTGAACCTGACATCAGTGTTGATAGTTTACTTACTTTTGCCCGCTTAGTAATGCAAAAAAATTAAACTTTTGACGCCGCTAACCATACTTACAACATTCCTGATTTACACAGCACTGCTGCTGACCATTGCCTGGGTCACCAGCCGGGTTACAAGTCGCGAAGCCTATTTTGTAGGAAACCGGCAATCGCCGTGGTATGTAGTGGCATACGGAATGATTGGCGCCTCTTTATCTGGCGTCACTTTCATTTCTATTCCCGGAGAAGTAGGCAACTCAGCCTTTTCCTACATGGTTATTGTTATCGGATATTTATTGGGCTACTTCGTGATTGCCAACCTGTTGCTACCACTCTATTACCGGCTGAAGCTCACCTCTATCTATACATACCTGCAACAGCGTCTTGGATTTTGGTCTTACAAAACCGGCGCCTTCTACTTTTTATTGTCACGCTTCATTGGCGCCTCTTTTCGCATGTTTTTGGTAATTAACGTACTCCAGTTGTTTGTTTTCGACAAATGGAATATTCCCTTTGGGCTTACCGTATTAATGTTTATGTTGCTGATGATTCTCTACACCTATCGTGGTGGAATCAAAACCATTGTCTGGACCGACACGCTGCAAACCACCTTTATGCTGGCCACCGTAATACTGTCCATTTTTCTGATAATGGAAGGAACCGGATTTTCCTTCACGGAATGGATAGATAAAATCCACCACAGTGACTATTCAGCTATGTTTCATACAGAATGGCGGGGACGCACCCATTGGCTCAAGCAATTTCTGAGTGGCGCTTTCATTGCCATTGTGATGACCGGATTGGACCAGGACATGATGCAAAAAACCTGAGCTGCAGAAACCTGCGTGAAGCCAAAAAAAATATTTACTGGATGAGTGTGTCTCTGATTCCGGTCAATCTTTTGATTCTGATACTTGGGGCCAGTCTCTACCTGTTTGCCGAAGCCAATGGCATTCCCATTCCGGCAAAGACCGACAACCTGTTTCCCATCATTGCCATCCAACACCTGCCACCTGTTGCAGGTATCATATTTTTAATCGGCCTGATATCTGCCGCCTATTCCAGCGCTGACAGCGCCCTGACATCACTAACCACCTCTATATCGGTCGATTTTTTGAACCTAAACGAAAGAACAGACTGGGACGAAAAGAAAAAAACAAGGATACGATATTTGACTCATTTCATGGTTGGGATGCTGATTGTTGGAATTATTGTAGTTTTTGCCACCATTAATGATGAATCCGTCATCAACGAACTGTTTACCCTGGCAGGTTATACCTACGGGCCATTATTGGGGATGTTTTTCTTTGGGATGTTTACCAAACGGGAAGTAAAAGATTCGTTGGTTCCCTTCATTGCGCTGGCCTCACCGGCCATCACCTACATACTCAACAGCTATTCCGAATGGCTTTTTAATGGTTATAAATTTGGTTTTGAATTGTTAATACTCAACGGAGCGATAACGTTTGCAGGATTATTATTGATTAAAAAAACAAAAATTAAAAGTATCTGACTTAATTTTACAATTTAAACACCTATAAAACTATCTTTTATGGAAAATTTACGATTTAAAGCTTTAGACGTAGCCCTTTCAAGAAAGGTACATCGGCACGAAAATGGCAAGCCTGCCTCAGACTACTTTGGAGAACTGACCTTCAACCTGCGTGTCATGCAGCAACACCTGTCTAAAGAGACCTACAACAAAATAGTCAATGCTGTTAAAACCGGAGAACAGATTGACCGGGCCACCGCCGAACAGGTTGCCACATCCATGAAAGCCTGGGCTGTTTCAAAGGGAGCTACGCACTATACCCACTGGTTTCATCCATTAACAGGCTCAACGGCCGAAAAACATGATGCTTTTGTGACACTTCAGGAGGATGGCACAGCCATCGAACGCTTCCTCGGAAGCGAACTGGCACAGCAGGAACCCGATGCCTCCAGTTTTCCCAGCGGGGGATTAAGAAATACTTTTGAAGCCCGCGGATACACCGCCTGGGATCCCTCCTCTCCTGCCTTTATTCTTGACAAAACACTTTGCATCCCGACTGTGTTCATCGCCTACACCGGTGAAGCGCTGGACTACAAAACCCCGCTGTTGAAATCACTCAACGCCCTGGATAAGGCAGCCACGCGGGTAAGCCACTTTTTTGATGAGCGCGTCAATAAAGTCATTGCAACCCTTGGATGGGAACAGGAATATTTTTTGGTTGACACAGCTCTTTATCGGGCGCGGCCAGACCTGATGCTCACAGGAAGAACCCTTTTCGGACATGCATCTGCCAAAGACCAGCAATTATCCGATCATTACTTTGGCCGTATCAACGAGCGGGTAGTTAATTTTATGGAAGAATTGGAGTATGAATCCCACCGCCTGGGCATTCCCGTCAAAACACGCCATAATGAAGTGGCCCCCAATCAGTTTGAGGCGGCTCCTGTTTATGAAGAAGCCAATGTGTCGGTGGATCACAATCAGTTGTTTATGCACTTGGTAGAAAGGGTGGCACAACATCACGATTTGACAGCATTGCTTCACGAAAAGCCTTTCAAACTTTTAAATGGTTCAGGAAAACACAACAACTGGTCGATGCAGGACAACCTGGGCAACAACCTGTTGTCGCCGGGAAAAACCAAAGAAGAAAACCTGCGCTTTTTGACGTTTTTGGTGAACATCATCAAAGCCGTTCACGATTATTCGGATATTCTGCGGGGCCACATTGCTTCAGCTTCCAATGATTTAAGGCTTGGCGCCAATGAAGCTCCTCCGGCTATCATTTCGGTTTTTATCGGACAACGACTTACTAAAATGCTGGATGAGCTGGAAAAAGGCAACGGTTGGGTAGAACCGACCGGTCACGGCGACAATATCAATATCCCAAAGATTCCGGAAATTCTGCTGGACAATACCGACAGAAACCGGACTTCACCATTTGCCTTCACCGGCAACAAATTTGAGTTCCGCGCGGTAGGTTCTTCAGAAAGCTGTGCCAAACCTATGATTAGTCTGAATACCATCGTGGCCCGACAACTCAATGAATTTGCAGAAACGGTTGAATCAAAAACCGCAAATGGAGCAGACCTGAACCAGACACTGATAGAGGTGATTAAAGAGACTATCACCGCATCGAAAAAAATCAGATTTGAAGGCAATAGCTACAGCGACGAGTGGGTGGCAGAAGCCGAAAAACGCGGCCTGCCCAACATCAGCCATACGCCTCAAGCCCTGAAAACCATCGTATCGAAGAAAGCCATCGAAGTATTCGCCAAAGAAGAGGTGTTGTCAAAGGTTGAACTGAAAGCCCGTTATGCTACCAAGCTGGAGAAATACACCAAAAAAATCCAGATAGAAGCCCGCGTAATCGGCGACCTGGCCATTAACCACATCATCCCCATTGCCGTCAGGTATCAAAACACCCTGCTGGAAAATGTCAGGGGATTAGAGGAAGTGCTCGATCATAAAACATATAATGGGCTGGCTAAAAACCAGGTGCAAACCATCAAAACCATTTCGGAGCATATTCAGGAAATCAAAACCGGCGTATATAGCATGGTTGAAGAAAGGAAAAAAGCCAACAGAATGGCGGAGGAAGACCGCGCCAATGCCTATTATGAAAAAGTACTTCCCTATTTTGAAGTTATTCGCGAGCATGTCGATAAACTGGAACTCCTGGTGGACGACGAGCTTTGGCCATTGCCCAAATACCGCGAACTGCTGTTTGTGAAGTAAACCAAACTTAGCCGAAGCCAACCAGAAAACTAAGAGGCTGTCAAAAAAATTTCTTTTTTAAACGCTTTCAGATACTTTTTGCACTGAAAGGTTGAATATGAGCGTTTTTATGTGAAGCATCAATCCTTACAGGTTTTTAAAAAATCCTGGCAGGATTTATTTTATCCCGCATTACAACTTCACTTTACAGATGCCATTAAAGTTTTACAGGACATAATTCTTACTTTCGATAAAACCTATTTAAAAAAACCATTCCCGAATACCTTCAATAATTCCCCTTTATTATAGCCAATATCCCATTTGTATGCAATCGTTCGCTGGGGCGATATCAGGATAAATGTAGGAAAACCATAAGCCCCATACGAATACATCGCATTGTGATCATAGTGTTGATCTTTAGGCCCGGCTCCAAGATAAGTCCAGGTGATTTCACTGTTCTTTGCTTTTTCAGCCAATATTTGAGTTGAAATGCCTTGATTATAGGTAACAATCTCAACCTTATCATGATATCTCCGATATATCTTTTTAAGCTCGCTGACTGAAATTTCGCATGGAATGCAACCAGGGGAAGAAAAATCCAGCAGGATATACTTTCCGGCAACAGATTCCAGGTTATAAAAACTGACGGTGGTTCCATAAATGGTATTTGCAGTAAAATCGACCATTCATCACCTACCTCCAGCGGGCTTATTTGGGTATATAATTCCAAAGCATTTAAATTTGACTTAAAAGACTGACTAAAATTCATTGTTTTATATTTATCAGGGATTAAATAAAATAACTCCCTAATGGTATCCCGTGGAAAATCATTCTTAATGTTAGTAAGCAAAAGGAGGGCCGTGGCAGAATTCGGGTGCGATCTTACGAAGTTTTGGTGTGTTCATTTGCCAGTTTTTGTGCATGGGCTGCTTCTTCGCTTACCCTTTTGTAAACGGCCGAATCAACGTCCGGCTGCTGGTTCATGTAAAAAAGTTGTGACATGGCCTTCCCCCTTCTTTTGGCAGCATCACCTGCAACAGCCCGCCACTGCTCCAACACATCCTGTGTGGGTGGCCCTTTTACCTCGTAATCATCCAGGGTACCTTTTATCACCACATCGTTATTGGCAATGAATAACCGGATGACTTCCCTGTTACGTCTTTGGATGGTGTCAAAAATAATAACATAAACTAACGTAATGTTGGTTAAAGATCCTTTCAGCCTGGTATCTGTGAGGTTTTCAAGGCGATTAGTTTCATTATAATATCCATAACACTTACAATTGTCAGGAAAATCTTCCAGTTCTAAGCTGATAGTGAAATAGTCTTTCTGGGCAAAGCCGGAAAATGAAACCCACACCAATAGTAAAACCAAAATAACATGTATTGTTTTAATTTTCATAGTTAAAATGTAAAGAAAGTCCCCTTCATCATTCAGAACATCACTTAAATATTATCTTTATTAAAATGAGACTTTCTGGTTTAATTTAATATCATTTTATTCAGCAGGAGCAGGAGGTGTATAAAAAACCGCTCCGTTTTCTATAGCTTCCAATTCTGCGGGTGTAACCTTGATTTTCTCCGGACCTTCCACACCAGGTGCAAATTGTGGTACTACGCAAATTTCACCATTATAAACCACTACTATTGCACAAACTTCACTTGTGGGAGCACAATATACGCCGCCATTTGGGTGATAAGTTGCAGTTCCATAAATTAATCCAATAGGATCCAATTCTGCTTTTACACTGTTTTGATTTGGAAAAATCAAAACAAATGCAATACTAATGAGATGCTTAAAAGTGTCAACTTCAATAATCTACTCATAATCATAATTTTAAATAGTTAATAATTGTCATGTTTCACAAGGTTGTTTAAGAAAACCTGTGTTAATAATTTTTAAAGATAAAATTTTATTTTTAAATCCATCTGGTTTTTGTAAGTATCAGCAATTCCGCAACTTCAAAGTATCCCCTCTACCAACCCCGTATAGGGTTTGAGTTGCAAGCGGACTAATTTTGTATTAATGTGGTAGCATGTTGTCCGGTTGTTTCTGCCAGTTCTGTGGCAGGAGTTCAAAGAGCTTGTTAGTTTCCTGACTAAACCAAAACAAGCTATGCCATGCAAACCAGAGTAATTGGCCATTTTATTATTTTTCCCATATCATCTTTGAAAACCAAACACAAAGATTATGGTTGCAAGAAAGTAGCTGTTTTGGAATTACAACAATTAATTTTTTTACAAACCAAAAATTGAATGGTTCGGTTTATCGGGGGATATGCCACATTGTTGGGTCTTTTTTTAAAAGTTCAATTTCTATTTAAGTTCCGCTCCTTCTTGGCCAGTATTTTCTTCAGCAGCAGGTTCTCCTTTGCTATTTTTTTTAATGTTTTTTTCCTGCTGCGAAAATTTGTTTTCAAGAGCGGCTTAGCCTCTCTGGTCATATTTTTTTCCAACTATAGTAGGTTGTGGCATAAATACCATGTTTTTGCCAGGCTTTTTCAACTACACCTCCCGTTTCCACCTCTTTAAGAATGGCAACTTTTTCTTCAATACGCCATGTTCGTTTTTCCATGACGCAAAATGAGTGTTTCATATCACTAATCGGGGCCTAAGAATTACCGGGCTGACTTAATCCTTTGCCGTTCACTTTAGTGAACGGATTTGGGGAGCACACCAATGCCTCTTTGGGACTTTAGTCCCTGCTCTCCGGGTTGATTACCAGGACTAAAGTCCCGGAAAATGGAGTAGAAATTTCTGCCATTCCGTTGGTTAAAATCAACGGCAAAGAAAAATCAACACGTTAAAGAACAATATTTTTCAAAAGGTCATTTAAGGTTGATTAAAGCGGCCTGTTTGGAAAGCCATATAATTTTCCGGAAACGCGTTTATCAGACCGATTGCGGCAGCGAGATAGTTTTTCGTATTTTTGGCCTAGAAAAGCCATGATATGACAATAATTGTTTTATTAAACACACGATATATGAAACGAATCATCGTTTTTATCTTCAGTCTCCTGACAGCCTTACTGACAGTAAACGGCCAGGTTACGGTGAAACCGGCAGGAACAGAAAACAACCACCAGAACGGAATCTATTACGCACTGCCTCGTACAGTTTTGACGATAGATGTTGAACTGGAAAAGGCCGCTTTTTATGCCGGCCCTTTGGCCAACTATGCCGATGACTTTCTGGGAAAAAATGATGTCAAAACCATCGACGAAGAAACCTACCGCATCACCCGCATCAGTGTCAGCACAACACTGGAGCCCGATCCTGAGCAGTTTTATTTTGTTGATTTTAACGGTGAAAATCTGAAAGAAAAAGAAATTTTCAAAATGCAGTTGGGGCAAATGGGAATGCTTACCGGATTTAATATCCGCGATAGCCTGCTTTCCCATCCTGTTAAAGAAATGGAACTGATAAACCAGGAGCCAGAGAAAAAACCCTCATTCGACTATCAGGCCATCAGCCATACCAAAGTAGTTGAGGACACCCTTATCAGGCAGGTATTTCGTGATACAGCCCTTGTTAAGGAAAAAATTCTCAACCAGCTTTTGGTACCCAAAACCAACAAGGAAAAAGCGCGCGAAGCTGCCGAAATGATTCAGAAAATCATTCAGGATCGTTATTACCTTTCCATCGGTTACCAGGAAACTGCCTACGACGAAGGAACCATGCGCTACATGGATAAGTCCCTCAGAGAACGGAAAAATGAATATTTGGCATTATTCCTTGGTAAAACTATTACTTCTTTTTCCCACTACCAGTTTCGGTTCATTCCGGAAGATGTAACAGACAATAAAAAAATACTCTTTAAATTTTCAACCCATTCGGGAATCAGAAGTGCCGAAAGCACCATCGGCAAACCAGTGGTCATTGTTCTGTATAACGCAGGCACAACCAAAGCTATTGAACCGGAAGTAACGCAAATGAACAACAGCGCCAAAAAGAAAGGTATTTACTATCGCATTCCCGCTTATGCGGAAGTAGCTATTGAATATGACGGCGAAAAAGTATTGTCAGACCGCATGCGCATCAATCAGTTTGGCGTAGCCACTTACGGGCCCTATGCCCGAAAAATGAAATTTGGACTGGATGAGCAAACGGGCGGTCTCCATTACATTGAAGTAGAAATTGGCGATTAAAATTGAAAAATTATGTTTCAAATATCCCGGCTTAAACATACTAACAGCCCGTCCTTTTTTCTGATGGCCGGGCCTTGTGCTATCGAAGATACAGAATCACCCCTGCGAATTGCAGAAAAAATTGTAGAAATCACTGACCGGCTGGAGATTCCTTACATTTTTAAAGGCTCCTACAAAAAAGCCAATCGCTCGAGACTGGATTCCTTTACGGGAATTGGGGATCAAAAAGCCCTGAAAGTCCTTGGAAAAATCAGGGATACCTTTGATATTCCGGTAATTACCGATTTTCATTCAGCACCGGAAGCTGCCATGGCCGCCGAATATGTGGATATTTTGCAGGTACCGGCCTTTTTATGCCGTCAGACCGACATTCTGGTAGCTGCCGCACAAACCGGTAAAGTTGTTAATATCAAAAAAGGACAATTTCTTTCTGCCGGGGCTATGCGATTTGCAGTACAAAAAATAAAAGATTCAGGAAATGAACAGGTGATGCTTACCGAACGCGGCACCACCTTTGGCTATCATGACCTGGTTGTTGATTATCGTGGCATACCTGAAATGCAGGCATTCGGTACCCCTGTAGTGATGGACATCACCCATTCGCTGCAGCAACCCAATCAAAGCTCCGGCATTACAGGTGGCAAACCACAACTCATCGAAACCATCGGGAAAGCAGCTATTGCAGTGGGTGTTGACGGCATTTTCATCGAAACCCATCCTGAACCGGAAAAAGCCCTCAGCGACGGAGCCAACATGCTGCCTCTTGACAAGTTAGAAGATTTGCTGATCAAACTGAAACGAATTCGGCATGCCATTCTTTAGATGGGGCCTGATTTTGTTGCTACTGCCTCCTTTCCTGGCTAACGCTCAGGAAGACGCAGAAGAAACATCCCAACCCTGGTGGGAATATGGCCTTCATGTCGGTGCGTTTTCTGCCGACAACTTCAGTGCGGGATTTTATAATGGCACGGGTGACAATGATATTAACCGGATATTGGAAAACCAATACTATTATGAGGAAATCTACCAGGAACTGGGACAACATTTTTCCCCTGGAGAATTGCCGCAGCAGATGCGCTACCAGATAGCAGCAGTTCCGGGGCTTCACCTGGAATACCATTTCAGCGAAAGCTTCAGTATTTTTGCCCGATTGCATTATATAAAACTTAAAACCAGCGATGTTTTTACACTGAAATACGACAGTGTTTCTTACGGAACATTCGATACGTACTTTATTGGTAATATCTACGGCACCGAAGAAAGAGCTACATCGATTTGGGGATACGAAAACATATGCTGCTTCGGGACGGATTTTCCTGGTATCTGACGGCAGCCCTGAATATCAACAACACTACCGTTATCGAAAACAAAATCAACATTGGCAGCCTGCAATACAGCATCAAGACCAACTACAGCACCACGCCTTATGTGCCGAATACCCCGGTTAATGACTATCAATTCAGGCAGGGCGGTATCGGAGTGGGGCTGGCTGGCGGAGGCGGAATAAAATATCAGTTCAATAACCTCTATGTGGCAATGGATGTAAATGTCTATTACACCCAAACCATTCTTCCGGGCAGGGAACACTTTGGTATCCAGATAGCACCGCTATTCAGGATGGGCTATCGCTCAACATCCCTGCTTTAGGCAGGAAAGGCCTTAACCATGCCAGTTTAAGAGATGAGTGGCTGGTAAATTTTATCTTTAAGCCTTAAACAACTACTTCACAAAAGATTCTCCTTTGTTAAAGCCACGCAACTTGATAGCTGTCAAAAGCTTTTTAGTGGACAGGGGAAAATCCGCTTTTTGCATCCAGTCGTAATACTGAGGAGCTTTCTTGAAAACATCTTCCACACGTTGGCCTTTGTATTTCCCAAAATTAAAAACCTCTTCACCTTTGTCATTAAACACCACATGGCCGACCAAATCAGCATGGCGGCGATAATGAGAGAACTTTTCCAGGGCCTCAATATCATTTTTCACCGGAAAGGATTTTGTGCCGTTTCTGTCGATATAGGGTTCTGTAGCATACCGTTCAACCTGAGCCTTTAACACATCCAGCGTAGCCCGGGTATCGGCTTCGGCGCTGTGGGCATTGGTTAGCTCCTTATTACAGTAGAACCGGTAAGCTGCCTGAAGGGTACGCTGCTCCATTTTATGGAAGATATTCTGGACATCAATTACTTTTCGGTTTTTGACCTCAAAATCCACATCCGCCCTGTAAAATTCTTCGGCAAGCAGCGGCACATCAAACTTGAGGCAGTTATATCCAGCAAGGTCACAGTTTTTCAGGAAGTTTAGCAGTTCACCAGCAATGTCTTTAAACGTAGGAGCTTCTTTCACATCCTCATCGGATATTCCGTGAATTTTAGTGGTTTCAGGCGGAATCGGGATAGTGGGATTAATTTTCTTATTAAAAATTTCTTCCCGGGAATCGGGCAGTATCTTAATCACACTGATTTCTACAATCCGGTCTTTGCCCACATCGGTTCCGGTCGTCTCCAAATCAAAAAAGGCCAACGGCCTTGTCAAATTCAATTCCATAAAAGATAGTATTCATTCATAAAAAAAAGCTTTACTGCAAAAGTAAGACATTATACAGTAAAGCTTTAAAAAATCACAAGATAAGTTATTAAACTACCGTATTCACATCAAAGTTTTCCAGGTAGTATTTAATTCTGTCGAGATACTGACCACCCAGCGCCCCATCAACAACACGATGGTCAAAAGCCAGCGAAAGGATAGTCATGTGACGAACACCAATCATGTCGCCTGATGAGGTTTCGATAACCACCGGTTTTTTCTGAATGACGCCCACACCCAGGATAGCTACCTGCGGCTGGTTGATAATCGGAGCACCAGTCAGGTTATTGAAAGAGCCAAAATTCGTAAGAGAAAAAGTACCGCCTGAAATCTCATCAGGTTCCAACTGTTTGTTACGGGCTCTGTTGGCCAGGTCGTTAACATTTTTGGTCAGACCCAGCAGGTTTTTCTGGTCTGCATCTTTAATGACGGGAACAATCAGGTTACCGTCAGGCAATGCAGTGGCCATTCCGATATTGATATGTTTGCGCTCAATGACATTGTAACCATCAACGGATGCATTAACCCGAGGGAAATCCTTCAATGTTTTGGCAGCAGCTTCCAGGAAGATTGGGGTAAAAGTAATCTTTTCTCCTTCCCTTGCCTCAAAGGCTTGCTTAATTTTATTTCGCCACTGAACCACATTGGTCATATCCACCTCAATAAACATAGTCACGTGCGGAGAAACCTGCTTAGACATGACCATATGGTCGGCAATCATTTTTCGCATACGGTCCATTTCAATCACCCGATCGCCGCTTGCTGCCTGAACTGCCGGAGCTTCTATTTTCTGCGGGGACGGCGTGGCTGCCGAAACTGCAGGGGCCGTTTTAGCGCCTCCTTGTTGGCGGGTTTCCACATACTTCAGAATGTCATCTTTGGTTATGCGGCCGTCTTTACCACTACCCTCAATGGTTTTTAATTCCTCAACACTTATATTTTCCTCTTTTGCAATACTTTTAACCAACGGAGAATAGAAATGCTTCATATCTTCAATTCCCTTGTTGGAATAAGAGGCAATATCAGTTTCGGATGTGGGGACTTCAGCTTTATCAGCAGGGGCGGGTTCGGCTGCTGGCGGCGATTCCTGAATGGGCTCAGCAGCCGCCTCCTTCTCCTCTTCGTCGCCCTCTATCTCAATGATAGCTATCAACTCTCCAACAGGGACCGTATCTCCTTCTTTATATTTTAGTTCTTTGAGAGTACCTTCAACGGGGGATGGAATTTCAGAATCGACTTTATCGGTTGCAATCTCTGCAATAGAATCATCTTCTTCCACTTGGTCGCCAGGCTGTTTTAACCACTTGGTAATGGTTGCCTCAATTACACTTTCGCCCATTTTAGGCATTACTATTTCAAATTTAGCCATAGTTTTGATTATTGAACAGAATAATAAACGTTATAAGTTCAGTTATAACACCCCAGTAACAAAAGTTTAAAAGGAATGTTTACTCAGAACGGGAACACTTTTCTGCCAAGATTTCTAAACCCTTTGTAGAGAATATTCAGGTCGTTATAAATAGTATAGTTTCTGACATAGAGAAGGTTTAAACGCTGACGCGTATCTTCGTCCAACCCATTTCTGCCAACAGCATCAACAGGGGTTAAAACCGATGGTTTCAACCGGGGCATATTATAACTATCTGAATGTTGTATCTTTTCATAACCCACAAAACTCCACTTTCCGACAAGAATCCGAAAAAGATTTGGAATCAATCGCAATGGTTTGCGAACCAGAAAAACCACCACAGGAGAAAGCAGCAACAACAATCCCGACATCATCAAATCGAACAACCGCTTATTGCACGATTTTCGGGTTTGGTTACCGAATTTAAATCAATAATATACAAATCATCAATGGTAGAGATAGAATTGCTTCCGATAATACTGTAGCTTTTGGGCGGTGCTATTTTAAAATTCACAGATACATCGCGTAACTCATCCATTTTATCGATAATGGCATGAGCCGGATAGTCTTCCGCACTAAAAATCAATTCATCAATATCATAAATCCGGATAATTTCTTTTATCTGACTGATATCTCCAAGAAAGCCGTTCAGATTGTTGTTTTTTTCATTTACAGCCACCAGACCAATAAAATCTGACGGGCCAATAATGTTTCGCAACAGTTGTGTAATTCTTTTACTTTCTGCCTTATCGGCGATAATGGCATAACGATGTTCCTTCTCCCTTTCCAGTTGAATACTTTTGACGCCCAGCCAACGCAGCAGATAGCGAATAGCAACACCGGACAAACTACCCCAGAGGGCCCCAAAAATAATGACAGCTCTCGAAAACCTGTAATCTTCACTCAGTAAACCATACACAGCAAGAATCAGGATAGTGCCCAGCAGATAGCCCCTTAAAATCTTATACATTTTAATGGGTTTGTCATAGCCACCGCTTACAAACACAGAAAGCAACCATACCAGAATATAGGTTGGCAGCATGATGGTTACCAAATGCAATGGAAAGTGACCGCCCCCGGAAAAGATGACATTGGATTCCCAAAGATTTTTAATAACAACCACCCCTACAGAAAGCATCGCCGCATCCAGCATGGGCAGGAACCCCCGTTTCCAGAAACGCCCCGCTATGGCCAAAGCGGCCCTGAAATATATCGCCATGTTGATAAGAAAAGAAAACAAAACGGCATTTCGCTGCGAAAAATGTTTTCGGGCAAAAATGATCATAGCATGATAAAACACAAACACATAGTTAATGCTGCCCTTCTTAGTGCTTTCGCCTTTGTAATGTATGATGCGGGTTTCAGGAAAATAATAGTTGTTATAGCCTGCTTTGGTAATACGATAAGATAAATCAATATCCTCACCATACATAAAAAAAGTTTCGTCCAGAAGACCCGTTTTATCAAGAGCTGATTTCCTGAGCAACATAAAGGCCCCTGCCAGCACATCCACCTTATGGATCTGGTCTTTGTCGAGATGACCTAAATGGTAACGTGAAAACCGGCGTGACTTGGGAAACAGACGCGAAAACCCAAAAATTTTATAGAACGACACCATCGGGGTTGGCAAGCCACGTTTGGATTCCGGAAGGAAACGACCTTTACCATCCACCATCTTCACTCCCAACCCACCGGCATCGGGATGGGAATCCATGAAACGGATTACTTTTCGAAAAGTATCTTCTTCAACAATCGTATCCGGATTAAGAAGCAAAATATAGGAACCAGTGGCAAGTCGTATGGCCTGGTTATTGGCTCTGGAAAACCCGACATTTTCTTTGTTAGCAATCGTTTTTACCCATCCAAAAGACTGTTTTAGCATCTTCACAGAGCCGTCAACCGAATTATTGTCAACAACAAACACCTCCCCGTCAATGCCTTCCATAGCTTTTGCTACAGAATGCAAACACTGCATCAGAAAATGCTTTACATTATAATTAACAATTACTATCGAAAGCTTCATAGAGAAACTATTTGCCGCCAAAAATACGATTTATTGCTGCATCGATAAAATTCCTGACTGTTTTCAAAAAATTTTGTTTTTATGAGCCTTTTTCCATCAAACTATTTAAATCAATTCTTAATAATTATTATTTTTGCCTGTGATTAATTTATACTGTAATGATTGATGAATCTATAATAAGACAAACTGTTGAAGAGATAAGACCCTATTTTCAAAAAGATGGTGGAGATCTGGAATGGATCAACTCCAAAAAAGATGTTGTTTACCTGAGACTGACCGGACGTTGCCGGCACTGCTCACTCAACAACGGCATTACCCGCAAAGGCATTGAAGCTATTCTCAAAGAAAAGGAACCTGCCCTGGAAAAAGTTATCATCGAATAATTTTTTCTGACTTTTCCTTTTATCTGAAATCGCTATCTTCGTTGTTCTGTTAACAAAATATGATTACACCATTTTTTACCATTGCCATTCAGAAACACCAAATGCTGGGATTCACGGCATTGCCTTTTTTTGCCTTTTATGAAAATTCCAGCGGATTTTATCAGATAGAAAGCAACATCACCCTTCGGGACAAAGAATCTGACAAGCTTACGCAACCTCAGGCGGAGGCTGTAAAAATGTGTGAAACATTTTACGACACCGAAATTTTGAGACGCTTTGCCCGCACCACCAAATTTAAGGGAAAAAATATCTGGGAATTTTTTCGGTCTTTGCCGGATGGCTATCTCGAAAATTATATTCAACCCTTCATCTCAAAAAAACTTGGAGAATTATTGTTGTTCTTAAAAGACACAACCATTCCCGTCTTTCTGCGAGAAAACCAGGCCGGAACCAGTTTGCTTAGCCAACAACTCTCCATCTCAGAAAAAGAAACATATCCCGAATTTAATTTTCACTACACCAGTTCAGGAATTCACTATCAATTACAGTTACGGCAGGAAGATTCATACCTGTCTTTGCAGGATGGACAGCGTTTTCTGCTCACCGAATCACCGCTGTGCAGCCTGGTTATCAAAGACCAGATTTATTTGATTCCGGGATTAGACGGCAAAAAACTAAAACCATTCCTTTCGAAGAAAAATCTTTTTATACCAGCTGATTTAGTTGAAAAGTACATGAAAAATTTTATTTTCAAAACCTTACAAAAGCATCATGTGGTCGCTACAGGTTTTGAAATTAATTATTCAGACATGGCGCCTCAGCCCATATTGACCCTTACGCGTGACCTTAGAAACCAAACCTGCTTTCGGCTAACTTTCCTTTACGAAAAAAACGAAATTGACAACAACTATCCTTTTTCGAAAATAGTAACCCTAATTCACCACCAGACGTCTTATGGTTTCAGGGTTTATCATCGCAACAGACAAAAAGAGCAAAAAATTATTGAGAAGCTACAAAACCTGCACCTCCATGAAACCGCCGGATATTATTATTTGAAAGAGAGCAACCCTCTCAATATCATAAACTGGCTGAACAATTGGGCAGCAGCCCTGAAGGAATTCGGATTTTCCATTCATCAGAAAGATCTGACAACAAACTATTACATTGGCAGCTTTCAACTACGGGTAAGAGCCGAAAGAAAAAACGCAGACTGGTTTGACGTCTATGCGCTGGTCGAAATTGACGACAATACAATTCCGTTTTTATCATTCAGAAACTATATTCGCCAAGGCAGGCGGGATTTTATGCTGCCCGACGGTAAGGTATTTGTTATTCCTGAAGCATGGTTTGAGCGCTTTACAGATGTAATGGCTTTTGCCACCAAATCTAAAAAAGGGGATGACAACCATTTCCTGCTACGGCCTTATCATATACCCCTTCTCAGTAAGGCAACACAACAAAAGCTGACAGGTGATGGTCTGGACAGATTGCAACGCTTTTTTGAAAGCCCCATTCAAACAAATGTACCCGTTCCGGTATCCTTGAAAGCCATATTGAGAAATTACCAGCAAGAAGGACTTTCATGGCTAAAACATTTACATGATAACAATTTTGGAGGATGTTTGGCTGATGATATGGGTTTGGGGAAAACACTTCAGACTTTGGCGTTGATATTATTAACCAAACAAAATATACCTTCACAAACGGTTGAAAATGGTCAGATGAATTTATTCGATTCCAGGCCCGTTAGCATAATCCCAAGCCTCATCATTGTTCCTACTTCACTAATTCACAACTGGGCCCTGGAAATCCAAAAGTTTGCCCCGACATTGCGTTGGTTGACTTACACCGGCAAACGCGACCACTTGCCACGAAAGTTCAACTCCCATGACATCATCATCACCAGTTACGGTATTGCACGTAATGATATCGCCGTACTGAAAAAATACTCATTTCATTATGTTGTACTTGACGAAAGCCAGTTTGTAAAAAACCATGAAAGCAAAACCTATCGTGCTTTGCTGAAACTTCAATCTGCCCACAAGCTGGTATTGACCGGAACACCTATCGAAAATTCTCTGAAAGATTTGTGGTCGCAGTTAAATTTTTTAAATCGCGGACTTTTGGGAACACATCAGGACTTTGTCGAGCGGTATGTCATTCCCATCGAAAGATATCAAGACGAAGAAAAAAAAGAAAAGCTGCAACACCTCATCCGGCCATTTTTATTAAGAAGAAAAAAATCAGAAGTTGCCAAAGAATTACCCCCTGTCACGGAGCAGGTATTATGGTGTGAGATGACCGAAGAGCAGGCAGATCGATATGAACGTTACAAATCAGGCATCAGAAACAACCTAATCGACCAACTGGAAGACCAAAACCTCCATCAGGAGCAGATGCAGGTTCTTGAAGCCCTGTTACGGTTGCGCCAGATGGCAAATCATCCGGTTTTAGCCGATGAAACCTACAGCGGCGATTCCGGAAAATTTGATGAAGTAGTCCGGATTGTCAGCAACATTGTAGCGGAAAACCACAAAATTTTAATATTTTCCTCTTTTGTACAACATCTCAAGCTGTTTGCCCATAATTTTGAGCAACAGCAATTGCCCTATTCCATGCTTACAGGAGCCACGACAGACCGACAATCGGCTGTGAACAACTTTCAGCAAGACGAAAATAAACGGGTCTTCCTGATATCATTAAAAGCAGGAGGAACCGGGCTGAACCTGACCCGGGCCGATTATGTAATACTACTGGACCCCTGGTGGAATCCTGCCGCTGAACAACAGGCGCTTAGCCGGGCACACCGCATCGGGCAGGATAAAAAAGTTTTTGTATTCAAAATGATAACCCGAAATACTATTGAAGAAAAGATTTATGCCCTTCAGCAAAGAAAAACCAAACTGGCCGAAACATTTGTCAACAGCAATAATCCTTTTAAAAACATGTCAGCCGCTGAAATTCAGGCATTGTTTGATTAGACATTCTGCTTTGTTAAAGTTCCTGAATATCCCATGATAAGCACCAAAACGATCGTCACAATTTTAGACCAATCCACGCTGTCATTTACCATAAAATACAGGCTCATGGCTACGGGTAACAAAGCTACCATAATGCCATGTTCCAGGGCATAACCTGCTTTTTTAGTAGCTTTCGCGTATATAAATAGACCAACAGTGCCATGATTACACCGGCAATCATGTAGTACGTCGCATGATGATCGAGATACATACTTTCGATGGTCATGCTGATTTGCTGCTGAATTTCTGCCTGGTCTGTTCCCTGCGAACCCAGTTGAAATCCCATTTGAAAACCTTTGGCAATAGCCGGAACCATCCAGACAAACAATCCGGCGATAACAGTTACAAAACTGTTTAACAAAGCTGTTCCCCAATGAAAACGTTTAGCTTGATCATTTTCCATAAAAGTTTGTTTTTGAGTTTATCGCTCTAAAGTAAATGTATTTGAAAAATCAAACTTATTAACATAGAATTAATAAAAACCTACGCAGCTGCTATTCTTCCACATTGCGACTGAATCAGGGGGTCGAACTCGAAACAGGCAATGTTTTACCATTAAAGTAGCGGTGGCCATTCAATGCAAAATCAGCCACAAAATCAGCCAATTCATTGGCTTTTAAAGGAGCTTTGATTCCCGGGAATGCTTTCTGAAACATTTCGGTTTGAACAGCACCAAGTGCCAGGTTATTAACAAAAATCCGGCGGTCTTTCCATTCTTCAGCAAGCACTTCGCCCAAAACAGCCAAAGCCCCTTTACTGGCGCTGTAGAGGGAAAGACCCGGAAACTTGGCACTTCCCTGATATCCGCCCATACTGGAAATATTTACTACATGACTATCAGGATTAAATAAAGGAAGAACCGATTGCAACAAGTTTACCACACTTCGGAAATTAACATCAAACATCAAGTCATAATCTTCCGCAGTAAAAGATTCAAAAGGCTTTAAAACCAACCTTCCGGCATTGTTGACCAACCTGTCCACCTTTCCCAGATATTCTTCTACCAGGGGTTTCAGTTCGTCCCTGAACATTCCTTTCACTAAATCGAAGGGAAAAGGAATAATGCGGGCATCAGGATTAATTTTATAACATTCCCTTTTGAGCCTTTCCAAGGCTTCACCATTGCGCGAAAGCGCAATAATTCTATGGTTCCCGTCGGCAGCAAATTTTTTAACCACCTCATAACCAATGCCACGGCTTGCCCCTGTTACAATAATATGCATAATGGATACTATTTGGTTTTTACGATTCCTTTAAGATGCAAAACGCTAACCGGATTTGTCGGATCATTTGTAATCACCGTAACCCGCAGGTCTTGTTTGTCATGTTTTCCAAAACTATTGAAGATCACTTCTATAGTTCCTGTTTCTCCGGCGCTAATCACTTTTTTCTTTGGCTCAGGGGAGGTACATCCGCAACTTGCTTTAGTAGCTCTGATAATTAAATCCCGTTTTCCTGTATTGGTAAAAGAAAAAGTATGGGTAATCTTGTCCCCCATGTTGATGGTACCAAAATGATAATTCATTTTATCAAAAGTAATTTCAGGCGCATTTTTTAGTTCCTCAGGGGTTAATTTTGAAAAATCTTCTTTAATATCCGGGCTGACTATCAATCTTTTTTTAGCAAACTTATCATCGTTTGTTTGCATATAGAAAAAATCAAAAGTGGGCCCAAAAGTGTTCTTTACTTTTGTATCGTAAGTAACCGCCAACTTAGCTTCCGATTTAGGCGCTACTTTTTGAGGAATCATTTCAACTTTCAGAAATTCCGGCAGGTTATCGAAACGATACGCCAGTTCATGCTCCATATCATTATAAAAATAGATGGTATCGGTTTCTGTCTGAGGATAGAGTATTCCATCGCGGAACCCATACATCAGCCGGGTGGCATGAAACCATATGTTTCCCTGTTTAATGGTATAATAGCGTTCGATAGAAATATTCCCGGTGCGTTGCGCAAAACCACCGTTAGCAAGCAAGATAAACAGCAACCATGTTCCAATTTTCCGTATCATACTAATTTGGATTTGATAAATGATTAATTGATTTATTTTCATTTTTAACAAAAGGGGCAATGGCTCGTTGATAAACTCCCTGCATATAAGCAATGGCCATACCATAATTTGTAACCGGCAGTCCGGCATCAATGGCCGGTTTCAGGCGGTTCAGAATTTGTTTTTGAGTTATCACACATCCACCGCACTGGATAACCATGGCGTAGGAATGGATATCATCAGGCAAATCGTTTAGGCCCGAAACCACCAAAAAATCCAGTTTTTTACCTGTAAACTGGCTCAGCCATTCCGGAATTTTCACCCTGCCAATATCATCGCAGGTCACTTCATGGGTACAGGATTCCAGAATAAGCACTTTATCGCCATGCTGCAGTTGTGACAGTTTGGGCGTTCCTTTCAGATAATCTTCAAAAGCGCCTTTCCGGCGGGCCAGCATAATGCTGAAACTGGTCAGGGGAATGTCTTGCGGAATGGAAGCATCAGCTTTCCGAAACACCTGGCTGTCGGTCACCACCAGGGCAGGTTTGGGTTTCAAACGGGCTATCAGGTCATCCACTTCATGCTCTTTCACCACAACGGCAATGGCATCATTGTCAAGAATATCACGGATAGCCTGTACCTGGGGCAAAATCAGGCGTCCTTCAGGGGCTTCAGAATCAACAGGCGTGATGAGCATAACCAAATCGCCACCGGCAACAATATCTCCAAGCAGAGATACTGATTTATAGGCGCTTTCGGGCATTAATCTTCGTATGGCATTAACAATTGCCGCCGGATTATTGTTTTGGGTTACAGAAAACTCAATTACCGGAACCTGGTAGTTTGCTTCCAACTTGGATTTGAGCGTATCATTAAGCGGTATTTGATCGCTTTTGTTATGAACCACCAGCCAGGGCACATCGTAGTAACGGAATTCTTTAATGAGCTGCTGTTCATGCCGTCCAAACTCATTATTTACGATGACCAGCAAAGCCAAATCGATGGTTTTTAGCGCTGCCAGACTTTTCCCGATTCTCCGGCCACCTAAATCCCCTTCATCATCAATTCCGGCAGTATCAATCAGGATCACAGGTCCCAAACCCATAATTTCCATCGCTTTTTTTACCGGGTCGGTGGTGGTTCCGGCCACTTCCGAAACAATGGCGGTTTCCTGTCCTGACAGTACATTGATCAGGCTGCTTTTGCCATTGTTGCGTCTTCCAAAAATTCCAATATGTGGTTTTCCGTCCTTTCCTTTTGCCATGTTATTCGAAAATATCTTTCACAATAAAATCCAACTTCAACAGGTTTTTAATTTACACCAATTTTTCGGGTTTTTACATCTCCCGTAATTGCCATTCCGCATTGGCTGCTTTAACAGAGACAACAGACCGCTTCATTTTGTTCGCCGGTTGTTCGGTTTTTTTGTTACTAAGAAAAAAAATCAGAAGCATGATAACAAATGGGCTATTCATGACTTTCCGATGACTGTCATAGTATGTTGTTTTGAGAATGAATCGGGTTCCTGAAAAATCATTTTCTCTTTGCATAGCATGTGATTTAAAACCAAAAATACATCTTTATCCTTAAACCTATAAAATTAAACTACAAAAGAATAAAAAGTTAAACAGCTGGTTTTTGTATTAGTAGCTATGATGAAAAAACTATGATTTATGAATTACGAATTACGAATTCAAAATTCATTGCTTCTCTCATGCTCACTCACGCAGAACGCCAGTTGGGTCTATTGGTAACCTGTTAAACATAACACAATAAAAAAACAACAAAACTGTAAATATCTATTTAAGATTTTTACCTTTGCCACATCAAAAACTATA
>LZCG01000043.1_pt1 | contig 23036 bp, 24 predicted proteins | sample 768541 | NCBI WGS metagenome assembly LZCG01 (sample SAMN05200874, study PRJNA324366) | oil field metagenome | isolation source: sample BH-FW-1 from oil reservoir | place: India: Bombay High | collected 2015-07-11
AGCATTCCAATTCAACCGGTTATTACTAACCAATATTTTAATTATTCTATCGATTTAAAGCCTTTTATTACGAATGATTCTTTTTGACTTATTATTTTACAGTATGGGATAATGATGAAATCAACGGTTATAAAGCCACAAAATCAAATCCATTAACCTTCAGGAAAGACCTTATTGACAGCCTTAAGCAACAAATAAACAACGCTCTTTCGCAAGCCATCAATGACTTTAGTGAGCATGAACAAACTTTAGAAAAATTAAACAAATCTGTTGAAAATCTGAAAGAACAATTAACCAATCAACAGCGATTAGACTGGAGCACTAAAAATAATATACAAAATCTTTTAGAAGCTATTCAAAAAGAGAGGATAACACTCAAAAAGAAATTATCCGAATTACAACAAAACCGATTATCAGGAGAACAATATCAAATGTCTGATCCGGATATTAGCCGAAAGCAAAAGCAATTGGAAAAACTTATGGCGGAAGTACTTGACGAAGATTTTAAAAACTAATGGATGAAATTTCAAAACTGATGGAGGAGTTGGATAAATCAGGGTTAAGTGAAAAACTTAAACAATTGGAACAGAAATCCAAATTTTTTAAAAATCAGTTAGATAGAAATATTGAGTTGTTTAAACATCTTAAACTTGAAAAAGACATCAAGCAGTTAGCTGCAGAACTTGATTCTTTATATCAAAAGCAAAATGTTGTTCAACAGCAAACCAAAGATGCTAATAGCCGTGATATTGAAAAATTTTCGTCGCAACAGGAATCTCTTAAGAAAAAATTATCTAAAGCTGTTGATAGTTTAAATAACATCCAGCAACAGGGCGAGGAATTACAGCAATCTCTTTCTACTGACCCAATTCGACAAATGCTGGATAGCCTAAAAAATAAAATGTCTGAAGCGACACAATCATTAAGAAAACATCGAAAGAAACAATCTGTAGAGCAGATGGAGCAAATTAAGCAAGGTTTGAAAACCGCCTCCAATGGTTTAAATGACATGCTTAATGCCATGCAACAGCAATCTTTGGGTGAAGATGTGGATAGGATTAAACAGCTACTTGAGAATATTATTGATCTTTCCCAGGAACAGGAGGCCTTAATGGATGATTTTAATGATATGAATAGTAATAATCCAAATTATTTATTTAAAGTCAGATCGCAGTTTGCTGTAAAAGAAAAAATTTCTATCATAAAAGATTCTCTTATGGCTGTTGCCCGACGTCAGCCGGCAGTAAAAAAGTTTGTTTTCGATGAACTTCAACAAACTGATACTCATTTAGGTCAATCCATAACCCTTTTAAACGATGGAAGACTACACCAGGGAAAAACCCATCAACAATATGTTATGACCCATTTAAATAACTTATCTTTGCTATTGGCTGAGTCCTTAAGGCAGATGGAAAAACAGATGATGTCGTCAGGACAAGGTAAAGGCAACAAGGGAGGTAGCAGTCAAAAACCAAGCGTTAGCCAATTGAGAAAAATGCAGCAAAGATTAAAAAATAGTCTTGAGCAAATGCAACAGGGTGGAATGAAACAAGGTGGTAAAGGTCAATCAGAAAAATTTGCACGGATGGCAGCTCAGCAAGCCGCAATACGTCAGGAATTACAAAAATTGCAGGAATCAATGAAAGCACAGGGAGCTACTGCTAAGCAGTTATTTCAAATAGCCAAGGAGATGGATAAGTCTGAAACCGATTTGGTTAATAAAAGAATTAGTGAGGCTCTTATAAACAGACAAAAACAAATCGTAACAAGATTATTAAAGTCTGAAAAAGCACTACGTGAGCAAGAAAAACAAAAAGAAAGAAAATCTGAAACTGCAAATTTTAAAATTCAGGGAAACCAAACTGATTATTTACAGTATAAGAAGCAAATAAGAAACGAAGAAGGAATTTATTTTAAGGGTTTTCCGGAAACCAATCAATATTATGAGAAGCGTATTGATAACTATTTAAATAATAGAGATAATCAAAAGAATGACTGACAAGCAATACATTGACATTAGCAATCATTTGGCAGAAATAAATCGAATAGAAGGATTTATCGAAAATTTCTGTTTACAGGAAAGAATTTATGATGAATATTTTGGTATAATTTATCATTCTCTTTCTGTTATTATCGAAAAACTCATGCAGTTGAATGAAGGTAGAGAAGGGTATTACCGAATATCAAAAGCTGATTTTCAAAGTCATGTTGATTTTATTATTACAGCAAGTTCCGGGCTTACTATCTATTTTGAATTATCGGCAAATCAACCCACTGATATTGCCATCCAAAGATTAGTTGACAAGTTATCCTTTGAGGACGATGTTACACTTCGTTTATCTTATCATGTGAAATCGATACACCGGCAGGAATATTTCAGAAGAGATGAGTTGGTTAAAAAGTACCTGAATAGTTCTGATAAAGTGAAACGTAAAGAATGACTTTAGAATTTTTTTTTCACTCAGATTTTCAACTAACCAGGGAGGAAAAATTCAAAATTTATAAATGGTTTGAATCCATCGGAAATCATTTTAGCATAACATTCGGTCATTTGTATTTCAACTTTCACACCGACCTTCAGTTGTTGGAAATTAACAGGATTTATTTAGATCATGATTATTTTACAGATATTATCACCTTTGATTATGGAAAAGGCAACATTATTTCGGGCGATATTCATATCAGTGTTGAGCGTGTAATAGAAAACGCCCGGGTCATGGCCTTAAGTTTTAAGGAAGAGCTACATCGTGTCATGGTGCATGGGATATTACATTTAATTGGGTTTAATGATGCAACTGATGAAGAAAAAATGGTAATGCGTCAACAAGAAAACTATTGTCTATCTTTGCTGTCCGAAATTATTTAGAAAATATCCAAATTAATATGTTTCACGTGAAACATCAAGATTATGTTACAGGATTATGACGTGATTGTCGTAGGTGCAGGTCATGCTGGTTGTGAAGCAGCAGCAGCGGCTGCAAGAATGGGAAGTAGTACATTGCTGATTACCTTGTCGCGAAATACCATTGCTCAAATGTCATGCAATCCGGCTATGGGGGGTATTGCCAAAGGTCAAATAGTTCGTGAAATCGATGCCCTGGGAGGACTGGCCGGAATTGTTACCGATAAAACCATGATTCAATTCAGGATGCTTAATAAATCCAAAGGGCCGGCCATGTGGAGCCCCAGAGCGCAATCCGACAGAGCGCGTTATTCGGAAGAAATGCGACTACAATTGGAAAATATTACGGGGCTGGATATGTGGGAAGACATGGTAATGGATTTGATTGTAAGAAATCAAAAAATTACCGGTGTTGTTACACGTTTAGGACTCACGGTTTATGCCAAATCCGTAATCCTTACCAATGGGACTTTTCTTAATGGCATTATACATATTGGCGATAAAAATTTTGGTGGTGGCCGGATTGGCGAAAGTGCCAGTAAGGGATTGACAGGCGCATTGGTGAAACTCGGTTTTCAATCCGATAGAATGAAAACCGGTACACCGGTTCGGGTTGATGGCCGTACCATTGATTTTTCACAACTCGAAGAGCAAAAAGGGGATGCTCTTGCCGGACAATTTTCCTTTACCAAAACCCCGCCTCTAAAAAGACAAAAAAGTTGTTATCTGGCTTATACAAGTCAGGAGGTTCATGACATCTTAAGAACAGGTTTCGATTTAAGTCCTATGTTTATTGGAAGAATTCAAGGGGTGGGGCCACGTTATTGTCCTTCTATTGAGGATAAAATTGAACGTTTTAGTGAAAAAAATTCCCATCAGCTATTTGTTGAACCCGAAGGATGGAATACTATTGAATATTACCTAAATGGATTTTCCAGCTCCCTTCCGATGGATGTACAATACAAAGCTTTACATAAAATACCCGGATTTGAGAAAGCTAAAATTTTTAGGCCTGGTTATGCTATAGAATATGACTATTTTCCACCAGACCAATTGCAATATACCCTTGAAACCAAATTGGTGGAAGGTCTTTATTTTGCCGGACAAATTAATGGGACAACGGGTTATGAAGAAGCTGCTGCCCAGGGTATCATGGCCGGGATTAATGCCCACCTTAAAATACATCAAAAAGCCCCGTTTATTTTACGCCGCTCTGACGCCTATATTGGTGTGTTGATTGATGACCTTATCACCAAAGGGTCGATGAGCCCTACAGGATGTTTACCTCCCGCGCTGAATATCGCATTTTGTTACGGCAGGATAATGCTGATTTACGACTGACAGGCTTATCACACAAAATTGGACTGGCGGATGATGCCCGGATGATACGTGTTAAAGAAAAAGAATTGCGTATCGCCGAAACGGTTTCGAAATTTAAAAAATTAAGCCTTCAACCCAACGATGTTAATCAGTTGCTTGAAAAGAAAGGAACTTCGCCGATTCAGCAAAAAGTTAAAGCCATTGCTGTTTTATTACGTCCCCAAATTGAAATAACGGATTTGGTTGGGGCTATTCCGGAGCTTACCCGGTTTTTTGAAAACAATTTGGATAAAGATAATGAAAGTCTTGAAGAAGCCGGTATCCTGATGAAATATGAGGGATACATAAAAAAAGAGCAGGATATCGCCAATAAATTACATAAATTTGAAACAGTTGAGCTAAGTAAAGATACGGACTATTGGCAATATACATCGTTATCTTATGAGGCCAGAGAAAAGCTGGCGAAAATAAAACCAACTACTATTGGGCAGGCAAGCCGGATTTCAGGCGTTTCTCCTGCCGATATAGCAGTTTTGATTTTGCAGGTTAACCAACAAGGGTAATTTTTGATTGATATGTTTCACGTGAAACATCGGGAGTGAATGAAAAAACGATTGTTATCGGTTATAGGTGTTTTATGGGTGATTATCATTGTTGTTTACGGTGGTCACTATCGGTATCTTAACTCTTTATATTCTCCGGTAACGATTCAGCAATCTTTAGAACAGTCTATAAATAATGAAATAGTCGATTTTGAAGCCCATTCTCCGGTTTTTAATCAAAACAATAAGGAAACCTGGTTGAATTTTTGTCAAAAAAAACCTTTTCGTGATGTGGTGATTTTTGAGGGTGATTCCTTGATTTTTTATTCCAATAATGAATTGATTATTTCTGATAAACTGTTGTTCAATACAGATTCTTTGGGGTTTTTAAAAACCCCGAATCGGTATATTGTCGCCAGGCCTTTCCATGTTTCAGATTCTGTTTTTACCGCTTTTCATCTGATTAGCATTAAAACAGATTACAATATTCAAAATGCGTTTATCTCAAACCAGGTTTTGATAGTTCCGGAATTGCCTTCCGGACTTGCTTTGTTTTCTTATCCGGCACTTAATACTTTTCCCGTCAGTGTCAACCATCAAACTTTATTTTATGTATCCCTCGCAAATGCCTCTCTTAGCCAAAATCAGTTCCAATCCCTTTCTCTTGGTTTATGGGTGGTTTTTCTTTTCACTTTGGTCTTACTGCGACTTTTATATGATTATATTTTTAAACGATATTATATTTCGGGCCTGATGCGGATTGTTGGCTTTTTGGGCGATGTTATGATTCTTTCGTTCCTTCTCTTGCATTTTAAATGGCCTCCACTGGCTTTTAAATCTGATTTTTTTAACGAATCACTGTTTGTTTTTCCTGGGGTTTTTCCCAATCCTGGTATAGCATTGTTTGTAATGACGGCTGTTACGGTTGTTGTTTTCGATTTATGCCAGTTGGCCTGGCCGGTGGGGAAATCTTCTGCCCGACTAATGCGTTTGAAGGGGCTTTTTGCCTCTTTTGCCTTGATAGCGCTTTTGTTTGTGCCCTACATGGCGCTAAAAAATGTGATTAAAAATGGATTGCTTAATATTCAAAATCTACAGGGTTTGCAGTTTGAAACCCATGAGTGGGTAACAGTTGTTTTTATTTATTTGATGCTGGTAAGTGTTTTACGCGTTTCATTGAAGATACTTTTTTATCTAAAAAAAGGTTTTACCCAAAGCCAAATTTTTTTTTGGACTTATGGCTTTTTTCGCTGGTAATTGTTTCCATTTTACTGTTTTTATAAATGAACTTTATGTCTTCATTTTACTTGAGTTGTTGTTTCTTTTTCTGTTGGTTTGGTTTAGAAATAGAATAGCACTGGTTAGCTGGGTTATTATTGTTGCGGCTGTCACAACTGTCAATTATTTTGTTGTTTTTGAATCTTTACGACAGCAACAGGAAAAGCAAAGTATGGTTGTTTTATCTGAATCTTTGCTCAATCAGCGGGATAAAATTTTTGAGATACAGATTAAAAATACGCTTGAAGTCGTTAGGGCAGATTCGGGTTTTATAAGTATGGTACAGCGTCTTCGCGATGGTGATTTATCAGAAAAATCTTTTTTATCAACATTTCAAAAAAAATATTTTTCTTATTTCAGGGACCGTTTTGAAATATCAGCTACCTTATGCGCGCCTTCTACGCTGTTAATTGTTGATGATTTGGAACAACCTCAAAATTGTCATAATTTTTTTAAAAACATGATATCTCTTCGGGGGGAGAAAACCCTTGCCGAAGATTTGTGGTATATTGATTCCGGTGAACCGTCTGCCAATTATTTGTTAACTTTCGACTTGGGAAATGATTTACAGATTTTTGTGGATATTTACAAAAAATCCCGTCCGTTTGCTCTGGGTTATCCTGAACTTTTGGTAGATGATGATATGCCCCGAAAAATTGATCCAGTCTATTCTTATGCCATATACCGGGACAGCCTTCTTGAAAGCAATAACGGAGATATCAACTATCCTTTGCAGCTCTCTCATCTCAATCAAAGGGAGATGGCGCAATATCATCATTTTGTTTTTCCTAATGATGATTCAGTGGTGCTGGTTATTTCACGTCACCGCATTGGGGCTACTGCCTACCTGGCAATTATTACCTATTCCATACTTTTTGGTCTTTTAGGGTTTATCCTGTTATATCTGTTATTATTTTTGAATTTTAATCCCGGCTTTTTTAAAAAATTCAGAACCCGGCTTCAGCTATCATTGTTTGCTATTGTTTTTTTGTCTTTTGTGGTCATTGGGTTTTATGTTTTTAAAAATTTGCAGTCACAAAACGACAAGCTACATAAAGATCATTTGCGCGACCTTTCTCATTCCATTTTGATTGAACTGGAACATAAATTTGCCGGCTACGATAATATTCGGGATGCAGAACAGGCGTTTCTTCTTGAACAACTTATTAAATTCTCTCAGGTCTTTTTTGTTGATATCAATGTTTTTGATTTGGATGGTAAGCTTATCGCCACCTCACGGCCTCAGGTCTATCAGGAGGGCATTATCGATAGTAAAATAGCTCCCAAACCCTTTAATACCCTAAACAACAGAATCTATCGGATATCTATTTTTGATGAGTGTATTGGAGATTATAATTTTATTTCTGCCTATTTTCCTATTATGAACTATGACAATAAAGTTATTGCTTATGCCAATTTGCCTTATTTTTCCAAACAAAAACAGCTCTCTCAGGAAATATCTGTCTGGTTGACGACCTTTATCAATATCTATGTCCTGCTCTCTTTAGTCGTCTTCTTTTTTATTTGGCTTATCTCTAATTATGTTACTAAACCTATGCAGACCATTAAAAATTATCTTGCTGCCACAAAAGGGTTAGAGCATAACAGTAAAATAGAGGTTTCCCGAAATGATGAAATTGGTGAGTTGGTTAATGAATATAATTTAATGATCGATAAACTTGAAGCCAGCGCTGCCTTACTTGCCTCGCGTGAACGCGATATTGCCTGGAAAGAAATGGCCAGACAGGTGGCCCATGAAATTAAAAATCCCCTGACACCCATGCGGTTATCGGTTCAGCATTTTTTACGGACAACCCGGATGGAAACAGAGCAGGATAGATTAAAACTGAAACAATTTGCTGATAACCTGATTATACAAATTGATAACCTGGCCGAAATTGCTTCCACTTTTTCTGATTTTGCCCGTATGCCGGATATTAAACCGGAACCTGTTGACCTAACCCGGTCTTTGAATGATATCATTGCTCTGTATTCCGCTTCTTCAGAAGTACAGATTCAATGGAATGCCGAAAAAGAAGCTTATTGGGTGTTGGCGGATAAAAAGCAATTAGACCGGGTTTTTATTAATTTGTTCTCCAATAGTATAGATGCTATGCGTTCACGTAAGCATCCAAAGATTGATATTGTTTTGCGGGACATCTCCCAGGAATATTATGAGGTAATTATACGTGATAACGGGACAGGCATCCCTGAGGACATTCAAAACCGTATATTTGCGCCAAATTTTACCACCAAAGGGAGTGGGGCAGGTTTGGGACTGGCCATTGTTAAAAATATTCTTAAAGGCCTTGACGGCGATATTCGTCTGGATAAAACAGATGAAGATGGGTCCACTTTCGTGGTAAGGTTAAAAAAATATTTCCCCAATGAATGAACGGCAAAATCCAATAAAATCACTTGTTGGCGATACAGCAGTTTATGGACTTGGAACTATTGTTCCCCGACTGTTAAACTACTTATTAACACCTTTTTTTACACGTATTCTGATCCAATCAGAGTATGGAATTTTGACCGAAATGTATTCCTATGCGGCCATCTTGCTGGTTATTCTTACCTATGGTATGGAAACGGCTTTTTTTAGGTTTAGTAAATCCCATAGCGCTGATAAGACGGTTTACAGTACGGCTTTTAATTCCATTTTGATTACTACCGCTATTTTTATTGTTGCTTTGCTGTTTTTTTATCAGGATGTAACGGTCTGGCTAAAATATGATGCTTCCGAACCTTATTTGCTCTATATTGGATTGATAATAGCCATGGATGCCCTCGCCGCCATTCCTTTTGCTTATCTCAGGCAGCAGCATAAAGCCTTAAGGTTCTCGCTGATTAAACTTTTTAATGTTCTGATAAATATCGGTTTTAATGTATTGTTTTTGTGGTATCTTCCTATGATATCCATTAAAAATCCCGATGCTTTTTTGTTGCATTTTTATGATGATTCTTTGGGAGTTGGTTATGTGTTTTTAAGCAATGTCATTTCCAGTGGTTTTACTTTACTTTTGCTTCTGCCTGAAATTTTGAGAGTTCGCCGAAGACTTAAAATACAACTACTGAAGCGAATGTTCCGGTATGCCTATCCTGTGGCCATTATTGTTCTGGCGGGAATGATAAATGAAGTTGCGGATAAACTTTTGCTGAAACATCTGTTACCCGATACCGAAAATCCCATGGCCCAGTTAGGAATTTATGGAGCTAATTTTAAGCTGGCAGTTTTGATGTCGATTTTTATCCAAATGTTTCGTTTTGCCGCGGAACCTTTTTTCTTTCAGCATGCCGATAAAAAGAATGCCAGGATTTTATATGCCCGGGTAATGAAATATTTTTTCATTTTTGCCTGGGCTATTTTTCTATTGGTCACCTTGTTTTTGGATGTGTTTAAGTATTTTATTGACAGTTCCTATCACAGCGGTTTATCGATTGTATGGATTATTTTAATGGCCAAACTATTTCAGGGTGTTTTCTACAATCTTGGTGTTTGGTATAAACTAACCGACAAAACATGGAATGGTGCTGTAATGGCCCTTTCCGGCACAGTGATCACCATAGCACTTAATCTGCTGTTGGTTCCTTCTTTGGGTTATGTGGGGGCAGCCTGGAGTCAGTTCTTTTGTTATTTTGCTATGATGGTAATTTCTTTTTTATGGGGTCGTCAGGTTTATCGTATTCCGTACTCGCTAAAACGAATGGGGTTTTATGCGGTTTTTGCCATTACATTGTTTTTAATTCATCCCTATATTCAACTAAAAAGTTTTGTCGGTAATATGTTTATCAGTAGCTTTTTATTAGGCTTGTTTGTCCTGGTGGCTTTCCTGGTTGAAAGGAAAACAATTTTGGTTAATGAGCCCAATTAACTTGTATTTACTAAAAAAATTATGTTGCATCACGGAGCTCGATTGTAATAAAATTTATTGGAATTTCATCATGTTGTAAAAAATGATTGGTTTATAGCAGTTCATCATTTCAGTCATTAAGGTTTGTTATACGATGTAAACGTTTTATTTTATTGTAAATGTTTACTTTTGTCGTTCATAAAAAAACATAGCCTTGAATATTCGAGTTGTTAACAAATCCAACAATCCTTTACCGCAATATGCTACAGCCCATGCGGCAGGGGTTGATCTTCGTGCTTTTATTGAAGAGCCTGTTATTTTAAAACCGTTAGAGCGCATGCTGATACCCACTGGTCTTTACCTCGAATTACCTCCGGGAACTGAAGCCCAGGTCAGGCCCAGAAGTGGTCTTGCTATTAAAAAAGGCCTTACGGTGCTGAACAGTCCCGGGACAATTGATGCAGATTATCGGGGTGAAGTGAAAGTGATTTTAATTAATTTGTCGGAAGAGCCGGCCCGGATAGACCCGGCTGACAGGATTGCCCAGATGGTTATTGCCAAACATGAAACAGCTTCTTTTGTTGAAGTGAAAATGTTGAATGAAACCGTGCGTGGTAAGGGCGGTTTTGGTAGTACCGGAAAAAAATAAACTATGAAAAAATATTGCAGCATAATAATCATTTTGGCAGCTTTGCTTGCTTTTTCTTCTGATTTGAGTTCTCAAGTCCCTCAGGCCCTGACAAAGGCCGAAAAGGTAACGGATATGTATCTGGATGCGGTTAAATATCGGTTGACCGGAAATCCCGAAAAAGCCCGCGAAACCCTTCTTGAAGCCATTACACTAAATCCCCGACATCATCCTTCTCTGTATGAATTAGGGCTCATTCATAAACAATTAAAACAGTTGCCCGAAGCAGAAAATTATTTAAAACAGGCGGTTGATTTGGCGCCAAAAATATTTGGTATAAACTTGAATATGCCGCTGTTTTGCAGATGATGTCTAAAAATCAAATGGCATTGGATGTGTATGAGAGTATTTCTGATAAAGTAAATCGCAGAACCGACCTTTTATTTGAGGTAGCGATGTTGCAAATGAAATGTAATCAAAAAAGGGAGGCCATAGAAACTTTCAACAAAATTGAATTGCTTGAGGGCCCTATGGAGCAGTTGATAATGCAGAAATACAGGCTCTATCTGGAATTGGAAGACATGGAGGGTGCAGAAAACCAGGTAAAGCTTTTAATAAAGCATTATCCTGACCAGTTAAAATATCAAAATCAACTTGCTAATTTTTATGTTTTTGCCAAAAAATATGACCAGGCAGCAGCCTTATACCGTAAAATTAAAAGCCGTTATCCCCACGACCCATATATTGATATTAATATGGCAGATTTATTTCGTAAACAGCAACAAAAAGACAGCGCTTTTATTTATCTAAAAAAAGGTTTCCAAAACCCAAATTTGTCATTAAATTCCAAAATTAAAATTCTGAGTGCCTATTATTCCATGGAAGAAATTTATCATGACCAGAAAGCTCAGGCTTTTACTTTGGCAGAAGTTTTGGTCGGAACCCATCCCGATGAAAGCAAAGCTTATAGTATTTTGGGCGATTTTTATTATAGGGATAACCAGATTCAACCGGCTACACGTAATTTTAAAAAAGCCATAGAATTGGATAGTGCCGGTTTTTATAACTGGGAAACCTATATGAACCTGCTGCTTCAGCAATCGGCTTGGAACGAGTTGATAGAAACCGGCCGTGATGCCATTGAATTATTTCCTATGCAGGCAACACCCTATTTTTTTGCCGGAATAGGGGCCCAGCAACTTAAAAAATATCATGAAGCGGTTTCTTTTTTGAAAGAAGGGATTCCTTATGTGGTGAAAAATGATCGCCTCAAAGCTCAATTTTATACATCACTGGGTGAAGTTTATAATGAACTGAAGATGTACGAAGAATCAGATATCAGCTTTGAAAAGTCGATAGAACTTTTCCCCGATAATTCCTATGCCCTCAATAATTACAGCTATTATTTGTCTGTCAGGAATGAAAAGTTGCAAAAAGCTGAAGAATATGCCAAACAGGCTGTAAGACTTGACCCCGAAAACACTGCTAATATGGATACCTATGGTTGGGTTTTGTTTCGTCTTGGCCGTTATGAAGAAGCCCGGTTTTGGATTGAAAAAGCCGTGAAGGGCGATGACAACCCAAGCGGCGAAGTACTGGAACATCTGGGGGATGTTTTTTTTGAATTAAATGACGTGGATAAAGCTGTCAAATACTGGAAAAAAGCCCTTAAAACAGGCAATGCTTCCGAAAAAGTAGAACAAAAGATCAAAGAAAGAATTAGAATTCAATGAAAATTATTAAAACCCTCCTGCCGGCTTTGCTTTTGTTGTGGACTTTGTTAATCGTATCATGTAAATCAGAACGGGTAATTTATAAAGCCCCGCTGAAAGAAATCGGCTATACTTTTTTGTTGAACCAGCTGGAAGCCCATGAACTAAAATTTGATAGTTTTAAAGCCCGGGTTACCATTCGCTTCATTAATAAAAGCAAAAAATCGGTTTTGAATGGTCAGATTCGGATGAAGAAGGACAGCCTTATCTGGATTTCTCTCGCCCCGGCTTTAGGCCTTGAGATGGCCCGGCTGATGATTACGCCTGATTCTATTCATGTGATTGACAGGGTACATCACCAGTATTTTGCTGAAAGCTATTCGTTTGTAGAAAACTATTTAAACAGCGCTGTTGATTTTGATATGCTTCAGGCCTTGTTGATTGGTAATGATTTTTCTTTTTTTGAAGAAGCCCAATGGAAGTCCTCCATAGATGGCGGTTTATATAAACTGGCCACGGCAAACCGTACAAAACTTAAAAAATATAACTACTCCCATGAAGAGTTTGCTATCCCTATTCAAAACACATGGCTTGACCCGAATACCTTTAAAATTAAGAAAATTATGGTGAAAGAAGCCGTTTCGGAACGAAGTAAAAAACTGGTAGCAACCTATGATAAATTTTTTATAATCGATAAACAGCTGTTACCGCTTAATGTATGGTTTGATATTCGTGCTGAAGAAAATTTTGATGTCATGGTTGATTACTCTAAAATTGACCTGAACAACAATATTGTTTTTCCTTTTCGTGTTAGTTCCAATTATGAACGAATTTATCCTTTCAGCCAATGAATAAACAATTTCTTACTTTCTGGTTTCTGATGGCCTTTCTTACGGCATTAGGACCGTTGGCTTTTTCTCAGCAAAATAAGGAATCGTTGAAGGAAGAAAAAGCCCGGCTGGAAAAAGAAATTGCTTTAACCTCCCGTTTGCTTGAAGAAGTCAAACAAAATAAAGTTTCTTCCATAGAATCCCTGGTTTTGATAAACCGGAAAATAGATCAGCGCGAAAAACTTATCGACAATATCAGTCAGGAAATTCAATATTTGAATAACCAAATTGTGGCCAATCAAAAACGCATTAGCCAGCTGGAACGTAAGCTCGAAATCCTGCGAAAAGAATATGCCCGACTTATCAGAGCAGCAGCGCGTAACTCACATCATCTTAGCCGTTTGATGTATATTTTTTCCTCTGAAGATTTTTCTCAGGCCATGAAACGTTTGAATTACCTGAAACAGTATGGTGACCATCGTCGAGAACAAACCAACTTGATTCAACGCACGCAGGACAGTATCAAAAATAAAAATGAACGCTTGCGTATGATGCGAACGAAAGAAATTACTTTGCGTAGCCAGCAGGAATTGGAAAAACGAAATCTTATCGACGAAAAGGTTTCCAAAAATGAGGTGGTGAAAAAATTATCAAGTCAGGAAGAAAAATTGCTGGCATCTATTCGTCAAAAACAACGTACGGCTAAAAAACTGGAGAAGGCTATTGAAAATATTATTGCTGAAGAAATTGCCCGTTCACGTGAAGCCTCTGCATTAGCGGCAAAAGATAAGCCTGTTATTAAGCGAACATTTGAATTGACTCCGGAACAGGCCGCCCTATCCGATAATTTTCATAATAACCGGGGAAAGCTTCCCTGGCCTTCAAGAAAAGGTGTTATTTCAAGTACTTATGGAGCCCATACCCATCCGGTTTTAAAATATGTGAAAGTAAATAATAATGGCATAGATATTTTGGTACCCAAAGGTTCTCGCGCCAGGGCGGTTTTTGATGGCCGTGTAACAAATATTATTACTATTCCTGGTCAAAATTGGGTGGTCATTATTCGCCATGGTGAATATCTTACAGTTTATGCCAACCTGGTGGATGTGAAAGTCAGGGTAGGGCAGGAAGTGATTACCACACAGGAAATTGGAACTGTTTTTACGGATATCGAGGCCAATAAAACCGAGCTGCATTTTGAGATTTGGAAAGGAAAAATTCGACAAAATCCATCTTATTGGTTGAGTAGTTAAGGGAATGGTTATTATTTTTGATGACAGAAATTTAGTTTACGGGCAGAATTTGGTTTTTTTATAGCAGATAGGAATGAAGCGAATGAAGAAAATTTTTTTGAAGGTTTTTTTATTAAATATGGTTATTTTAAGCGCTGTATCGCAGGTAACCGCCCAGTTTGACCCAACCGGCATTGTTCTACAAACTCGTATCCTGATGAATATGGATTCTCTGAATATGGATTTTTCGGATGCTGACACAGTAAATGTTGATCAATTAGACAGCCTTGTTAAAACAAAAATCTGGGGCCGTCAGGAGCTTGTACGGGATTCGGCAGCGATGAACGTTTATAATTTTCCGGCAGATTCTGTTCCGGTTTATTCCGATTCAGTTTATGAAGCACGCCTTAAAGAACTCGGAAAATATACCCCAATCAATCTGCCTTACAACAAAGTTATTCGTCGCTATATTGACTTATATGCTATGAAAAAACGTGATTTAACATCCCGGATTTTAGGTTTGGCCCATTTTTATTTTCCCCTGTTCGAAGAGGTTTTTGATAAATATGATTTACCCCTCGAGTTGAAATATCTTGCCGTGGTCGAATCGGCTTTGCATCCCACAGCTGGTTCGCATGCCGGAGCTAAGGGTTTGTGGCAGTTTATGTATCATACAGGTAAAATGTATGGCCTGCAGGTGAATTCTTTTATTGACGACCGATATGATCCTCTGCGTTCCACCGAAGCAGCCGCCAGACATCTTAAAGACCTGCATGATATTTATGGTAATTGGGCCCTGGCTATGGCGGCTTATAATTCTGGTGCTGGTAATGTGAACCGTGCTATTCGCTATGCCAACGGGGTGAAGAGTTATTGGGCTATATGGCCCTATCTGCCACGGGAAACACGCGGTTATGTGCCCGCTTTCATTGGCGTTATGTACGTGATGAATTATGCTACCGAACATAATATCTATCCCTCTGATCCGGGTTATCTTTTCCATGAAGTGGATACGGTAAGGGTCACCGATGTGCTTTCTTTTGACCAGGTTGCCGAAAAGTATCAGGTACCTTTAGATGATATCCGTTTCCTGAATCCCAGATATAAAAAAGGTATTATCCCCGCTAATGACGGGAAAACACATTATATGAAACTTCCATTTGATGTGGCCACAAAATTCCTTGCCGACAAAGAAGAAATCTATGCCTATAAAACGGCCAGGGGAATTGCCAAAGAAAAATTGCTGAAAGAAATTGAAAAGGCGAATTCCAGAAGGTTGCATATTGTCAGAAGCGGTGAAAATCTGGCCTTATTGCCAGACGTTACCGTACGAGTGTTTCACGTTTGATGGCTTGGAATAATTTGCGTAGCTCTATGATTTATCCCGGCCAAAAACTGGTGGTTTATCCCGGAAACCAATTCAGTTCTTCCGGAAGTGACCAGCTGGCGAAATCTTCCAACGGACTTCATGTCGTCCGACGGGGCGAAACGCTGGGCCTTATTGCCAGTCGTTATCATGTCCGCGTCAGTCAGTTGAAAACATGGAACAATTTAAGAAGCAATTTGATTCGGGTGAATCAAAAGCTGTACGTGAAACCGCCTTCAAATACAGAATCTACCACCAGTCATCAATATTATACCGTCAGGGCGGGCGATACGCTGTGGGAAATTGCCCAAAGGTTTCCCGGAGTTTCTGTGACAGATTTGAAACGGTGGAACAATATTACCAATACCCGAAAAATCTACAAAGGACAAAAACTACGAGTAACGCCTCAAAACAGTTGATTTTAAATTTATTATAATTTATTGAAAATATCAGCCAAACTATTGCGTTTCTTTTTAAACCTTACTATTATGAAACATCAAACGCGAACTTTTCTGTTAATTATGGTATTGACGGCAGGCCTTATTTCCTGTAATACCAATCCAAATAAAAACAAGGACAAGGATGACAATAAATCTCATTTACCTAAATCAGTCGGAAAAACATCCGAATTGTTGGTGATAATGAACGAGCCCTATTGGAATGGTAGTATGGGTGATTCTGTCAGATCCTGGTTTGGTCAGGATGTACCCGGGTTGCCACAGGTAGAACCATGCTTCACTACTCCCAATGTGAATATGAGTTTGCTCAATAATCGTATGTTTAAAACCCACCGGAATATTTTCATTGCTGATATTGATGAAAAATATCAGAAAGCATTTATTGAAACCAAAGAAGACCTTTGGGCCAGCCCTCAGCGTGTAGTCAGGGTGAATAGTCCCGATTTGAAGGGCTTTAACAAAATGTTTGATGAGTACCGCCAGGCTTTTTTAACTTTGTATCACAACAATGAAATTCGCCGCATACAAACCACTTTTAAAGCCGGCGAAAAAATCAGCATACGACAAAAACTGATGCGCGATCATCAGATTTCTATGGTTTTCCCCGAAGCTTTATGATTGCCAAAGAATTTGATAATATTTTGTGGATAAGAAAGGAGACTCAGACAGAGAGTCAGGGGCTTTTGATTAGTTTTGAAGCCTATGAAAACAAATCGCAATTTGATAAAAAGAACCTCATCATGCGTCGGAACGTACTTACCCGGAAACATATTCCTGGCCCTACAGAGGGGTCCTACATGAAAGTGTCAGCTTTTTATGAGCCTGATTACCGGCAGTTTTCTTTTCATGACAACTTTGCTGTGGAGATGAGAGGCCTTTGGGATGTTGAAAACGATTTTATGGGCGGCCCGTTTTTAAGCTATAGTTTTTATGATGAAAAATTAGAAAAACTGGTAACGCTCGATAGCTATGTTTATGCTCCTGGCAGTGACAAACGGGATTTGCTGTTGCAGATGGAGGCCATCATGAAAACCTATAAATCTATTTTGAAGAAATAGTTTTTCAGTAGCTGTTTATCGGTGTTGTAAATCTGAAAGCAGGAAAATGGTCAGGAATTGTCTAAAATCTTCCCGGAGCCATAACCGGAATATTTGTTCCCGTGTTTGGACTATTTTATTCCGGCATAGTTCTGATAAATAGATTTTCTCCATCTATCACTTGGCTGTTCCTTATCAGATAAAAATAATAAAGGAAATCCGGCCATGAAACTTTGTTAATAGTCGGGTTTATTGACATTTTCATTGAATTGATGCGTTGCCATCGTGAACCCAACTAATTTTTTTCTCCTGTTTTTTTAAGGCATCGTTCGCACCCGGAGGCCTTTTTAGTTCTAAGGTATTGTTTTCAGAATATTTTCCGGAACATCAATGTATTGGTTTAGCAGGGCTGAAGCAAAAGTTTTGCCCTGGGCATCAATCATGAGCGATTTGGTACCGCCACCATCCAGCGAATGGTCTAAAAGAAAATTCAGCGAATGCAGATTGTCAAGTTCAAATCGCGTTACTTTTCCTTTACAAAGGTTTCCGAAAATGTATTTTATTCTTTCTGCTGTCAAGTGGTCTTTAATAAAATGATAGATGTTTTCATTGCGCGCTACCACACCTATGTTGACCATGTCTCCTTTATCGCCTGAGCGGGCCATACAAATATCCATAAGCCGTACTTTACGGCTTTGCGGAAATGTTGGTGGTTCATAATTATCAGCCGATTCACTTATCTGCCTGGGCGATTCCGTTAAGGCCGTTTCTGTTTCATATCCGGTCGTTGAAGGAATCATCTCCTCAAGAAGAATTTCTCCTTTTTCATCCAGTATTTTTACCTGTGTTTCCACCAATGATTTGGGAATGAGCGTTGGCCAGTAGGTCATCACGCTTTGTGGTTTGGGACGTCCTCCGGTTACCGCAACACCCGGAGGGCCACTCAGGATTACTGGTGCAATATTTTCGGCAAAAAAGCTAAGTTTTTCCCGGTCTTTGTCATAAACTGTAAAACGCAACATGATTTCATTGGGTTCATGTCTGGGCGATAGGTGGCCTTGTGCTGAATCATAGCCGATATATTCGGTGTTTTGTTTCTCAAAGTTCATATTAAGACGTTGCCAGAATATTTCTTCAAATTTACGGGCTTTTTCGAGGGCCTCAGGCGCGCTGATGATGACAGAGCCCGCGCCTTATATCCGTCGGCATAAGCCATAGAAACCTTTAGAAATGGCGTAGCAGGCCGTCCTTTTATATCCGATACTCTTACGCGGTTTTCGCCGTCAGAAGCAATCCGGATGGTGGTGAAATCTACAATCACATCCGGCGAAATGTAGTTTTTGGGATCTCCCATTTCATAAAGAAGTTGTTCCTTGACAGTATCGGGGTTGATAAGTCCTCCCGTATCAGGATGTTTGGTCATCACAAAGGTTCCGTCGGCTTTAATTTCAGTTACCGGATAGCCAAAATTATCCCATTTTTTTACTTTCTTCCAGTCAGTATAATTTCCACCGGTCGATTGGGCGCCACATTCCATCATATGCCCGGCAATCAGTCCCGAAGCCATTTTGTCCCAGTCATCATAAGCCCAGTCAAATTCATAAATCATGGGGGCTATCGAAATAGAGGTATCCGTAACCCTTCCGGCGATGATGATTTCGGCGTCCTCTTCCAGGGCTTTCACAATGGGTTTCACCCCCAGATAGGCATTGGCACTTTGTACACGGTCTTTAATCGTGCTGAAAGGTTTTCCATCTTCCATATCCTCAAAGGTCGCTTTCGAGGGATAATAATCGTTTAGAAACGGATAAATGTCGTCTCCTTCAATTACAGCAATCCTAAACTGAATGCCCTGAGGTTTTAAACGTCTGATAATTTCCCGGGCACATCCCAACGGATTCATGCCACCGGCATTGCTGATAATCTTTACCTTTTTTTCTTTGATGAGCGCTGCGTTATCCACAATCTGTTCCACAAAATCTGTAACATATCCAAGTTTTGGGTTTTTTAATTGCTGCTTTCGCAGAATGCTCATAGTAATTTCTGCCAGGTAATCCGAACTGATATAGTCCAGCGGACCGCCTTTCAGTTGTCGGCGGAGGGCTGAAAGGTCATCGCCCCAAAATCCGCCTGCATTACCTATTCTAATGAAGTTTTTCATGTTGTGATGGGTGTTTTGATTTTTCGTTGATTTCTATCAGTATATCGCCACTGCTGACTTGTGTGCTTTGTTTCACGTGTATCTTTGCCACGGTTCCTTCTACCCCGGCTTTCAATACATTTTCCATCTTCATGGCTTCCATAATCAGTAATTCATCTCCGGGTTTGATTTTTTGTCCTTCCGTGACTTTAATCCCGACAATTTTTCCATGCATCGGAGCCGCTACTACATTTCCAGTGTTGGGCTCAAGTGCGGTATTTCTGGTATAAGCTTGTGATTCATCCAGCACATTACTGCGCGTATAATTATATTGATGGCCATTAAAATCGATAATCATATGAGTGCCTTTTGATGAAAAATAAACGGTATGGTGCGTGTTTTCGATACAAAACTGTAGTTTGTTTTCATTGATGTGATACCGTTTTGCTTCAAAGGTCTCTTTTTTTGTTTTGAAAATATAAGTGTGAGGTGATTTTTGGTGAATTTCAACCCGAATATTTTGACCATCGTCTTGTTCTGATACTGTAATCGTAAGTAAATCACGCCAAAGCCCGATTTGTGTCCAAATATTGTCATTATGCCTGTCAGATAGTTCAACAAGCAAATAGGCGATTAGGGGAATGTGTGTTTTTGTTTTTCTTTTCGGTTTTCATTAGGTCAACAATGGCAGGGGTTTCCCGGTCGCAATAGGTGGTTGAGATGCGATTTTTAAAAATCATCCGACCCGGCCAGTTTTTTCAGGTAACTGATATTGGTGTGGATGCCATGAATTTTATAGGAATCCAGCGCTCCCAGGAGTTTGCCGATGGCTTCTTCACGGGTTTTTCCGCTGACAATAAGTTTGCTGATCATGGGGTCGTACAGCGGTTTGATTTCTGTTTTTCCGGTGATGCCGGAATCGATTCTGACTTCCTGTTCCGGTTCTTTGTATAAAGTCATTTTCCCAGGCGAAGGTAAAAATTGATTTTCCGGATTTTCGGCATAAATCCGGGCTTCGATGGCATGGCCTTCCTGTCGAAGGTCCTGTTGTTTAAATGAAAGTTTGTTGCCTGATGCTACCAGAATTTGTTCCCTGACGATATCAATTCCGGTTACCTGCTCGGTAACCGGATGTTCTACCTGAATACGGGTGTTCATTTCAAGAAAATAAAAATTTAAATGTTTATCTACCAGGAATTCGATGGTTCCGGCATTCACATAACCAATACTGTGGGCAATCTTTACAGCCGTTTCTCCCATGCGGTGTCGAATAGCGTCAGTTAATGTTGGCGAAGGGGATTCTTCAATGATTTTTTGATAGCGTCGCTGCAGCGAACATTCGCGTTCAAAAAGGTGAACTGCCTGCTCATACTGGTCAGCGATGATCTGTATTTCGATATGGCGTGGATTCTCTAAGAAACGTTCGATGTAAACCGTTTCATCTCCAAAATAGGATTTAGCTTCGCGCGAGGTGGCTTCGAGGGCTGCCTCCAGGCTTTTTTCGTTTTCGACAATTCGCATCCCTTTACCACCTCCACCGGCTGCTGCTTTCACCAGTAATGGATATTCCAGTTCTGCGGCTTTTTCGAGCAGGGTTTCTTTGCTGCCAGTATATCCTTCGAGTAATGGAACACCGGCGTTTTTCATTGTATTGCGGGCTTCTATTTTGTTTCCCATCAGCCGGATAGCTTTTGGTGGGGGACCAATGAATACCAGTCCGGCTTTTGTTACCGCTTCCGCGAAAGCCGCATTTTCGGCCAAAAACCCATATCCGGGATGAATGGCTTCAGCACCCGATTTTAAGGCCACATCAATTATTTTGGCGCTATTCAGATAGGTTTCCGATAGGTCGTTGTCGCCAATCCGATAGGCTTCGTCGGCCATTTCAATATGCAATGAATCATGGTCTGCTTCTGCATAAACGGCCACAGTTCTGATACCTAAAGATTTTGCAGAACGGAAAATCCGCACCGCAATTTCGCCCCGATTGGCTACCAGTATTTTTCTGAATATTTTCATGTCTGTTCCTTTTTTGAATCCTGAATCCAGTTGGGTTTGCGTTTTTCCAAAAATGCCGCCATACCTTCCTGACCTTCTTCCGAGGCCCGGATGTCAGCAATCATTCTTGCTGTTTCTGTAAAAGCGGTGTCCAACGACCAGTTGTTAGTCAGGTTGAACAACAGTTTTTTACCCATTTTCATGGCTTCCGGGCCCGATGTACGTAGATTGGCGATTACACTTTCTACATGCTTTTCTATTTCATTTTCATCAAGAGACCGGTTTACCAGTTGGTATTTTTCTGCTTCCTGTCCTTTGATGCGTCTGCCAGTCAGCATCAGGTCGCGGGTGCCATACTCGCCAACACGTTTGACCACATAAGGAGAAATGCAGGCCGGAATGATGCCGATTTTTACTTCGCTGAGCGAAAAAACAGCTTCATGCGTAGCAAAGGCAAAATCGCAGGAAGCAAGCAGTCCGTTGGCCCCCCCAATGGAGGCTCCGTGAACCATGGCAATGGTAGGTTTTGAAGAGGTATAGATGGTGTAAAAGCATTTTGACAAATTGTAACTTTCCCGATAGTTTTGTTCATACGTGTAACCGGCTACGTCACGCATCCAGTTGAGGTCTGCTCCGGCACAGAAAGATTTTCCTTTACCGCGCAACATGATAATCCGGATGTCGTCATGCGTTTCAAGGGCTTCAAAAATGTCAATAATCTCTGAAATCATCTCTTCGTTGAAAGCATTGTGAATGCGAGGCCGGTTGAGCCATACAATGCCAATATCTTCCTTTTTTTCAAAAAACAGGGTGTTGTATTCTTTCATGTGTTTTTAATTCACTTTGATTTACATTCGGTAAACGCCGTTTTGTGGTTCTCCGAAAGGTTTGTTCAGGGAAACAGACAGCGCCATTCCCAGTATCTTACGGGTATCGGTGGGATCGATAATTCCATCATCCCAAAGCCTGGAAGTGCTATAGAAAGCTGAGCCTTCGGTTTCATATTTTTCCAGAATTTCTTTTCTGATTTGTTCCTTATCTTTTTCGGCTAATTTTCCCCCTTTTGCTTTAAGCTGGTCTTCTTTGATGGTTATCAATACATTTGCGGCCTGTTCACCCCCCATAACAGAAATTTTGGCATTGGGCCACATAAACAGAAACCGGGGTTCGAAGGCACGTCCGGCCATGGCATAATTTCCTGCACCAAAACTACCTCCGGTGATAATGGTGAATTTTGGTACATTGGCTGTTGCAACAGCATGAACCAGCTTGGCCCCATCGCGCGCAATGCCGCCATGTTCATATTCTTTTCCCACCATAAATCCTGTGATGTTTTGCAAAAATACGATGGGAATTTTCCTATGCTTACAGAGCTCTATGAAGTGGGCTCCTTTTCGGGAAGTTTCTGAAAACAGAATACCGTTGTTGGCAAGGATGCTACAGGATAGCCCATGATGCGTGCAAAACCGGTTACCAGCGTAGGGGCATAGCGCTCTTTAAATTCGTGGAATTTACTGCCATCAACTATTCGGGCGATAATTTCGCGGGCATCTACCGGTTTTTTAAAGTCCAGCGGGGCGATTTCTGAAAACAGAATACCGTTGTTGGTAAGGATGCCTACAGGATAGCCCAATGATGCGTGCAAACCGGTTACCAGCGTAGGGGCATAGCGCTCTTTAAATTCGTGGAATTTACTGCCATCAACTATTCGGGCGATAATTTCGCGGGCATCTACCGGTTTT
>LZCG01000044.1_pt1 | contig 22832 bp, 22 predicted proteins | sample 768541 | NCBI WGS metagenome assembly LZCG01 (sample SAMN05200874, study PRJNA324366) | oil field metagenome | isolation source: sample BH-FW-1 from oil reservoir | place: India: Bombay High | collected 2015-07-11
GAATGGTGTAACTAACCTCGTAGGCCCAGGTCTCACCTGCTCGAGCAGGTCATCCTGATCCCCGCCGGACTTGCTCACCAATGTGGCAGCACCGGCGATGTTGTCGCTCACCGTGACGCTGCCCACCGGCGAGCCGTCGCTCCCTTGCGCGTGGCTTACTGCGATCGTGTAGGTCACCTGCTGTCCGACACTCGCACTTGTAGGACCAGTCTTTACTACCTGAAGAACCGGCTGATCGTCCATACAGACGATTGTTACGTAGACCGTTGCCACTTCGGCGGTCCCACAATATCCGTCCGATACCGTATAGGTAAACGAATCGCTTCCACAGTACTCAGGGGCAGGCGTATACTGCACTGTCCCATCCGGATTGATAGAGGCAGTCCCGTGAGAGGGCGGGGCCACCGAGATCACACTGAGTAAATCGCCATCTGGATCAGTATCGTTTGCCAAAACATCCACATCGACCGCGCTGTCTTCGTCCGTAATGGCCTTGTCATCCACGGCGACAGGATCATCGTTGATGTCAATGCTCCAACTTGCGGTATCTTTGACATCAGGATGACCCGGCGGATGGCCAATCGCTGTTGCCGTATTGACTAATGGATCAGGATCGCCTGCCTGAATCGTGTAAGTGCGGTCAAATTCCACCACATCGCCGGGCTGAAGGACTCCGTCCCAGATTTCATGATCCCCGGAAGGATTGATAAGAGGATCGTAGACGTGCGCACCGGTGTGAAGAACGATGTCGCCACAGTTCTCTACTCGGAAGTGGTAAGTCACTTCTTCCCCGACACATGCATGTGTGGGACCCGACTTCTCAAGATCAATGCACGGATGGATACACGCTGGGCCGGTAGTGGTGCCAAGACAGATTATCTGACCGGCCTTTATTCCTGCATCTACGCTTCCTTCATTCCAATACCCATACAGAGTGATCGTGAACGTCACCGGAGAACCGGGCTCAACCGAGCTCTCAAACTTGATTCCTCGCACACCGGTTGTGGGATCAGTACCAAACTCCCAAGTCCCAGGTCCGGCAGATACGATGTCTCCTTCTTTGATGCAGTCAGGGAGTCCCAATACCCAGTGACTGATTGCAGGATCATTCGCTGCGGAGACTCGATAGGTGAACGTCGTGTTGTTGCCATCGTAGTTGCTGCCGAGGTACTCGACACTGTAGTCATCACAATCGGGCACTCGAATCTCCACCGAGCGGTTGTCCTGGACTGGATCCGGTGTCTCATCGCTGGTTGCGCTGGCAGTATTCACAACTGGGCCTGGCAGATCGTCGTCCCCAATCGGCCCGTACGAGCCACTCACTTGTGCATCGTCCCCGGGAGAAAGCGTTCCCATATTCTGATTAATGGCAAGTTTGGTATCGACGATGGTAACGTTATGTAAATCCACGTTTCCGGTGTTAGTGACGGTAATAGTGTAGTGGATGGTGTCTCCGTAGTTTACAGGACCAGTATCCCCGGTTTTCTCAATGGCCAGCACTGGTGCAGCGCCGAAGTAATGGCTAACATCACTGTCGCTGTATGGGGTGCTTTCGTAATAACCCGTTACCGTGCCGGTATTCTCATACTGCCCAGCCACAGCGATGCCCGAAGCCGTGCAGGTCATCGACTCTCCGGGCTCCAGCTCATCCTTCGGGCAACTCACATCAACGCCCTGGTCATCCGTGACCGTGATGTCGGTCAGGCTCACGTTGCCGGTGTTCTGAACAATGTAGCGCCAGTAGACCGTGTCACCCACCGGGATGCAGGGACCGGGTTCCGTGTCCGCATCGTACCAAGTAGCTCCATCGGCCGAGGTCTCCTTAGCAACGAATCTGATTTGTGGCTCGGGCACGAGCACGGACGTAAGGCGTCCAACGAGGTAGGCCACATTTTCTTTCTGTTCCTCAGTAATAAAATACGGGACCGGCGCCCCCCCGGGTAACTACCTACAAATCCAACAATCTCAAGGGTATAGAGTTTGTCTCCGAGCCGGTAGCTCTCTTGGGGATATGTCAAGGGGAAATCGACACGGTCATCACACGGCGTGCTCGACTGCTGCCATGACGGGCAATGCCCAGGGATGTTCGGCGTCTCCTCGAACTCGAGCCTAAAAGTGAAGGTGGGGTTGGGAAGGATGGGAGGTTGGGTGAACTCCAAGGCCACTTCCAGGTCTACCCATTCCGGAATCTTTCCATCGTCATAAATTGGACGGTTATGATGAGTAAAGGTACCGATCAGGAATTCTTCGCCAGCGTCGAATGATTGCGAGCCGGTTCCCTCAAAGTCAAACCCGCTGCGTCCCTGCCCTGTTGACTTTCCCCAACGGATCTGGCTAGTACCGATTCCGTCTGGTACGGGGTGCGCCGATGTCCAGATTCCCGAAGTTCCCGCCAGTTCAAAGTCAGCTGCATCGATCGTCCACCCCAAGCTCAGGACTAGGAGGAATAGAAGAGCCAAGACAAAAGCGACCTTGGTGCTTAACCTACGATGTCCTCGAGAGCGTGAGAGCGTCACACTTCTCATGTTTTCATCTTTCCCATTTCGTCTATAAGTGTGCATTGCTCGCCTCCACTTGTCCTCCTCGTTATTACATTTCAATCATCTGAAAATCTCATGAGAGGCTTATAAAGTTTCAATCTATTCTCCTAAGTACCCGGTTTTTGCATTGTTTCTTCCTTCCTTAAAAAGTCACCAACTCATCGGGAAACTCGACCGTTTGCAGGTCGAGCACGACTTTCTGGCCTTCCAAAACTTCCACACGGCCAAAGGGCACATAATCAGGTAAAAAACTGACCTTCACCATAATCTGGTAATGGCCCGCTGGCAGAAGGAACTGAAGCTGATCATTTGGGGCTTTAACCGTTGCCGCCGCTACCTCTCCTAACGTCTTCTCTACGGGGTCAAATGTGAATATGGCCACTTCCTCAAACCAGCGCAGTAGCCCGCTATTACCGTCGGTGATGGTAAGGTTAAACGTAGCTGGTCCTTTCGCTGTTAAGGGTATTCCCCACAAGAGCACAAGGATTCCTACCAAAAACATTAAACGTCGTCTTTTCATCTTTCACCTCCGTTTATGCAATATGATAGGCAGCTGATTGTTGACCGCTGGCAATTCGGGGAAGAAAAACCTGCCATGTACGGCAAGCGCTTGGATTTGTGAAACAGGAATCGATAAGAAAGATCCCGCGGTCCTCTGCCAGTACACATCTCACCCTCCTCTTTTCGAGACTGGCAGCCCAGCGGCCTGACGTGAGGTCTGCGGCTTTGCGCCCTGCCCTCGCGAGCAGTTTGCTTTTTTCAGCCCGCTTCCCTTTGAGTGGAAGCCGGCGCTCATCAAGAAATCGGATTCTAGAGCGCCTGATTCTTATCCTTCCCTGTTCCTCCCTTGAATGATCAACGCGCGCTCGATCGCCTCTTGCTCGACAAGATCCTCGTCAAGAAGGATGTCGCCGAGAAGCTTGTCGGTGAATCTGGTCTTCTGGAGTTCGAGCCCCTTGGAAAGGTCGGCGTGGGAGATTACTCCCAGGTCGACCAGGATCTCGCCAATGCGTTTCTCGCGCTCGAAGTATTCCTCCAGAATGGACAGAATCACCGCTGAACGGCTCTTGCGCTCCCGGCGGCCCTTCATGTCTACCTGCTTGATCACATAACTGTCTGCGTCACTGTAGTAGATCGTCGTTTGCATTTTCCTCTCTGCCTCCTAGTTTCTTGTTTTGCGCCTCCCGGAAACAAAAAACCGAGTTGCCATCTCTTCCTGGCAACTCGGCCACCATGTTGGCTGTTAGCCTCTAGTGGTTGGTTCTTGTCCAAGAACTAAAAGCCAACAACTGAACTGGTCCGTAGTTTTGCGTCCCTACCTCACGGCAGGTTTGCCTTTTTCAGGGCGTCTGAAGTATATAAGTTCAACTACTATATCACAACCGTAGCACGTTGTCAAGCGGGTGAATCTGTCCGCTCGATGACAGACCCGGAAAGTTCAGAGCGGGTTTATATAACAAGTTCCTCTCATTTCCGGCAAGGTAAGGGAGTGGTAAGAAATCAGCTGTCAGCAATCAGTTATCAGCTAGTCAGCTGTCAGCTAAAAGCACGCCGAAGCCATATTCCTTAATCCCATTCTTCTGTTACCCATCACCCATTACTCATCACTACTGCTCTAGCGCCTTTGCGGGATGGGCTGACCCCACCTATACTAGACGCGTTATGTCAAAATCCACTCCGATGATGGAACAGTACCTGCGCCTTAAAGCGGATCATCCGGATGCGATCCTTTTCTTCCACCTGGGGGATTTCTACGAGGCGTTCTTCGAGGATGCGGAGATCCTCTCGCGGGAGCTTAACGTGGTCCTGACCGCCCGCAACGGGAACCCGATGGCCGGAGTCCCGATCCGGCGGGGAGAGGCCTATGTCAATCAGTTGCTGAAGCGAGGCTATAAGGTGGCGATCTGCCAACAGGTAGAGGATCCACGCAAAGCGACCGGTTTGGTAAAGCGCGAGGTGGTGCGGGTGGTCACCCCGGGGACGACGCTCGATGACGGTACCCTCGAAACGGGCGAGAACAACTACCTGTGCGCGGTATATCCGTCCTCACCGCAAGGGCCATTCGGTCTGGCCTCCCTCGACCTCTCAACCGGCGAGTTCTCCTGCACCGCAGCGGACGACGCAGAAACACTTGCAGGGGAGATCGCCCGCCTCTCACCGAGTGAAATCCTCCTCCCGGAGGAGTCGTGGGAGGAGCTGCAAGAGATTCTTCCCCCGGCAGCGCTTACTCCGCGTGTGGGAGGGACGTTTGACGCCGGCCGGGTTCGCAAAGAAAAGTTCGGCCTCTCCGAAGGATCGCTCCGTGCCGCCGGGGCGATCCTCGCCTACGTTGAGGAGACACAGAAAGGTTCAGTCTCCCACATCCGTCCGCTACGCGGCTATCTCCTCTCCGATCAGATGGACCTCGACCCGTTTACTGTGAGCAGCCTTGAGCTCGTCAAGCCGTTGCGTGCGGGGCAGGAGCGGGGGACCCTCCTTCACGTCCTCGATCAGACGGTGACGAGCATGGGAAGACGCCGGTTACGCCGGGCGATCCTCTCTCCCTCGACCGACCAAGCGATCATTGAGGATCGCCTAGACGCTGTGGAGGCGTTGGCGCACAAGGAGCTTCTACAGCAGGAACTGCAAGGGACGCTCAGAGAGATGCACGACCTGGAGCGGCTGATCGGGAAGCTGGGGACGCGACGGATGCGGCCGCTCGACCTCCTCCTCCTGCAGAAGACCCTGGAAGAGATCCCTGTAGTCACGGGGAAGCTTGTCGAGGTGGGGGAGGACTCCTCTCTCCTAACGGAGATCCGAAGTCTGCTTCAGGAGGAAGCTCTCACCCGCTGTGTAAGAGCTTGGCGGGGATGCTCGTGGAACAGCCGCCGGTCGATGCGCGCGATGGGGGTCTGATTCGGAAGGGGTACAGCAAGGAGCTCGATCGGTTACGCGATGAGGTTCGCACGCTCCGCTCGCAGATCGCGACGCTCGAACGAAGGGAACGCGAGGCTACAGGCATTCCATCCCTTAAGGTAGGCTACAACAGGGTCTTCGGCTACTACTTCGAAGTGACAAAGACCCACCTGGATAAGGTTCCCGAGACCTATCACCGCCGCCAGACTCTGGCCCACGCCGAACGGTTCATCACCGAGGAGCTGAAGGGATACGAGGAGCGGATCGCTCTCGCTGAGGAGCATGCCAAGGCACTCGAACTCGATCTTTTCGAACAGGCGCTCGCCAGACTCGCCGAAGAGATCCCGCTCCTTCAACGGGTTGCCGATGCTCTATCGCAACTCGACTTCCTCCTTTCGCTCGCTGTCGTTTCTCGTCGTAACAACTACGTGCGCCCTCACTTCACGGGTAAACACACAATTGCGATCCGCGCAGGGCGGCATCCGGTCGTCGAACAGGTTGAGGAGTTCGTCCCCAACGACCTCATCCTTGAGGAGGGGAAGGACCTTGTCATCCTCACCGGGCCGAACATGTCTGGAAAATCAGTGTATTTACGGCAAAACGCTTTAATTTGCCTAATGGCGCAGATTGGGTCGTTCGTCCCGGCCAAGGAGGCGACCCTTCCTATCGTCGATCGTGTCTTCGCCCGCGTCGGGGCGAGTGATATGCTCGTGGAGGGGATCAGCACCTTCATGATGGAGATGCTCGAGGTGGCGACGATCCTCGAACGGGCAAGTGCGCGGAGCCTTGTCATCCTTGATGAAATGGGGCGGGGGACGAGCACCTTCGATGGTGTCTCCATCGCCTGGGCGGTGGCGCACGAGTTGGCAACGCGGGTGAAGGCGAAGACCCTGTTTGCCACTCACTACCAGGAACTCACCCGTCTGGCGGATGAGGTTCCTTCGATCGTTAACTTGCACGTCGCGGTGAAGGAGCTCGGCAAGCAGGTTGTCTTCCTCCATCGCGTCGAGCCAGGAACGGCCGAGGGGAGCTACGGGGTGCACGTCGCCCGCCTCGCCGGCCTCCCCGAGCGGGTGACCCAGACCGCCGATCGCATCCTGGAGGAGCTCCTTGCCGAAGCCCCCCTCTCCCGCCTCGGGGGGAAGAACGAGCGTGTCGAAGAGATTCCTCTCTTTGGAGCGGAGGATCATCCCGTGCTGAAGAAGCTGCGCAGGCTCGATCCGAACCGCATCACTCCCCTGGAAGCCCTCGAACTCCTGGTCCGGTTCAAAAAAGAGCTGTAAGGTCGGGGAATACCCGGATGATAGATCGAAAACGGGGTTTCCCAGGCCCCTCGTCCTCCTCGAGCTAAGACCTGAACGCTCCTCCTCTTCTTTCGGCTTCTTTGCCCTCGTTCTGGACCAAGAGCGCTCATTGCCATGGGACACGAAACACGATACCGTATGCGCGGGGCGCTCGTGGGAGAGAAGAAGAATCTTGTGATCGTTGGTTATTATGGGTTCGGGAACCTCGGGGACGAGGCGATCCGCATGGCCTTGAGCACAGCTCTGAACGATTGCGACGGGTTGCAGCCGATCTGGCTCGTCGCTCGTCCGCATGAACCGAACGAGGTGAGCCGCGCGCATCCGCTCGCCACCTTTACGGCACTTCATCGCTCATCGGCCCTCCTGTTCGGCGGCGGCGGCTTACTACAAAACAGGACGAGCAATCGCTCGCTCTTCTACTATCTCTCCCTCATCCTCCTCGGGCGGTCCCTCCACCGGCCGGTCTTCCTCCTTGGGCAGGGGATCGGCCCGATCCACGGCCCGTTTGCACGAGCGCTAACACGCTTTGCGCTCTCCAGGGTGCAACATATCGGTTGTCGCGATCAAGGGAGCCTCGATCTCCTGCAACGGATAGGACGTAATGGAAAACTCGATGGAGATCTCTTCTTCCTCACTCCCCCATGGAAAGGAGACGCGAAAAAAACGTGGGATGACCGAGTGAGGATCGTCCTCTCACTGAAAGGGATGCAGGCCGCGGAGGAGACCACGGTTGAGCGACTCGTCGAACTTTTGGAAGGGCTTCATGCGAAGGAGGAGGCCTCGTTCACCTTCCTCCCCTTCTTCCCAGCGGAGGATCATCCTCTAGCCGAGTCGATCACACAGCGGCTCACTTTCCCGTGCCGGATTGTCCTCCCCGCTTCGGTCGAAGGGGCGAGCGCGGAGATCGCAAGGGCCGATCTTCTCATTTCATCGCGTTTGCACCCCCTTGAGTTCGCCCTGCGCACGGGGACGCCGCTGCTCGCCATCACCGAGGATCCAAAGATCGAACGGTTCATCGAGGAAGTACAGTCTCACGGTGGTCCTTCTATCCTGCATACTGCATCTCCATCGATTGAAGAGGTCCGCTCTCTCCTTGACGATCCACCGGACCGGGAGGCTCTCCGGGGGGTCTACCGCAGGATGCACGAGGAAACGAGGGCTGCGGTTGCAGCGTTTCTTGAGAGGTTGAATACTATCTTATGGAGGTTGATGACTGAAGCGAAAGCCCCGATTCACTCTCCTGTTCTCTGTCGAGAGGTCGTCTCTCTCCTCGCCCCTCGCCCCGGCGGGGTGATCGTCGATGGGACGGTCGGCCTCGGCGGACACGCAGAGGCCCTGTTGCAGCCGAGACGAGGGGTCATGGTGATCGGGATCGACCGCGATGAGGAGGCTCTGTCTCACGCGGCGCGGCGCCTTGCTCCGTTCAAGGAGAGGGTCCACCTCCTCCATGGGAACTACCGCGATATCGCGCAGCACCTCGCCTCTTTAAGGATCGGGAAGGTCAGTGGTTTCCTCCTCGACCTCGGCCTCTCCTCACTCCAGCTCGATACAGCCGACCGCGGGTTCAGCTTCCGCCACGATGGGCCGCTCGACATGCGGATGGATTCCACACAGCGAGTGACCGCCGCCGATCTGGTAAACCACTCCTCGGAAGAGGAGCTCGTCCGCATCCTGCACAATTACGGAGAAGAACGGTTCGCACGGCGGATCGTGCGTGCCATCCTTGCGTCACGGGCGAAAGAGTCGATCGAAACGACAGGGAAGCTCGCGGAGATCGTGCGTGGTGCAATTCCAAGACGGTTCCATCCCCAAGGGATCGATACGGCGACACGCACCTTCCAGGCCCTGCGGATCGAGGTCAACGAGGAGTTAAAGAACCTAAAAGAAGGGTTGGAAACGGGGTTTCAATCTCTTGCGCCCGGCGGGGTGATCGCGGTGATCAGCTTCCACTCCCTCGAGGATCGGATCGTCAAGGAGTTCTTCCGGTATAAGGCGCTCTCCTGTACCTGCCCGCCCGACTTTCCGATCTGCGTCTGTGACAAAAAGGTAGAGGTGGAGATCCTTACCAAGAAGCCGATCCCCCCACCCCTGAGGAGATCACGAGAAACCCTCGTTCCCGCAGTGCCAAGCTGCGCGCCGCGCGGAAGCTCGAAGTACGTGCCTGAATTTTAGTCTTTATTCTCAGCTCTTTGTTGGTTCAAGTGGATAGCGTCCTCTGATTTCGGTTCGCACGGGACGGATGCCGGTTGCGAAGCAAGACCGGAGGTCAAAGAGAATTCACCACGAAGAGCACGAAGGACACGAAGAATGGAATGCGATGAGCTGTAGAATCGAATAATTTGGCTCTTCGTCGTTTCGCCTGCCTGTGCCGGCGAGGCAGACAGGCCTCCGCGGGGAAAAAGCTGAGGAAATATATCGCGCAGAGCCGCAGAGGATGAAAGAAGAAAGGCGTTGCTAAGGCCGTGTGTTCTGTCAATGGCTTTAAGAAGACTTTTCTCAGCGCCTGCCTGTCCTTCGGGCGCAGACAGGTCCCTGCGGGAGTATGGTTTTGAGGATGCTGTAATGTTCCGCCTGCCTGTGCCGGTGAGGCAGACAGGAGTAGGTTATCCTAACGTTCGAGTTGGTGTAAACAGCTACTCGTAAAGCCGAGCGCGTCTACGCGGCAGCATGGCTGGGCCGGTTACCCACGCCAAATAGCGAGGAGCCAATAATTTTAAGGCGCAGTCGCTGATCTACATGAATCTGGCGGGGGTAGAGACCGGACTCCTGATCAACTTCAATGTCACTTCGGGGGGTGTAGTAAACAGGACCGGCTACTACACCCCCCAGTCTCCGCGTCCTGCTCTTGCGCCCTCTGTGGTAAGCGGGCAGAAGCCGTTACCCATTCAAAACAATAAGGAACGGTTTTGGAGGATACTCTGTACCCTGTGTCAGAAGGTTCACAGTCCTTTATCGCTATAAGATTCTCGCGGACCATCCTATAAGAACGGAAAAAATAGGTATCTCCAAATAGTTCTTCTCTAATTTTCTCTTTTGCATCCTCATTGTAGTTCTCGTCGTGCCGTATCTCATTGTACCGCAGCATCTTCTCTACGAGTTCCGGTTTCGCTTCCCTCATTACGTTCTCCAGTTCCTTGTATCCTGATATCACTTTACGCGCAGCAAGAAACTTGTAGAATTCTAGGAAGGAGGCATACACGTCATTTAGTATTTCTTCATCTATATCACTAGTTTTAAGGATGAAACGGTGCATAATCGAGACGAAATTCTCTCTTATCGTGTCTACATCCTCATAGAAGAAGAACGCAGAGGTATGCAAGTCCCAGATGAATTTCATAATATACTTGAGAGTGAAGAGGAGGTCGTACTTCTTCGCCGGCGTATACTGAGGATTACGTATGAGGTTAACCTTAAAAGCCTCGATCCTGTCGTAGTTGTACTGCTGCACTTCTTTTCTGTATCCCTCATCATCGGCGGTTAATTCTTTGAGTTTTTTATAATCTGTACCCCTTAATAGATACGTCTCCCAGTCCTTTAACCGCTCATTTTTTAGCAGCAATTTGCATACATAGTAGTTGTTTACAGTGATTTCATCTGTTCGATCCAATTCGAGCGATCTTTCTAGCGCGTCCTTTGCCGCATGCAAGTTGCCACGCATCATCTCCAGCCAGCCCATGTTGCAATGGAGGCGGTGGTCTGAAGGGGACAATTTGAGCGCCTGCTGTTGGTTCTCAACAGCCTTGTCGAGATCGCCTAGATATGCATAGCAAGAGGCAAGATAGTCATATACCTCCCCTTTATCTGTCGCAATCTCCAAAAGCTGCTTGTAGTATTCGATTGCCATCTCGAATCGCAGATACTCCTCGAGCAGATCGCAGACACTGCGGTATGCATCGAGGAGCTCCTCTTGGTTGAAGTGTGTCCTCAGCGACTGTAGCCCTCTATCTATGAAGCCCCTTGCCATCTCGTCCTTCCCCTCTTGTATACTCCTATACCCCAATTCGAGGAGCACAGGGTAGTACTCTGGACAGTCGCTAAGAATCTCCGTTAGAAGATCGATCCTCTCCTCCCCAGTCAGAGGTCTTCCGAGTAACGGCATCACATCCTGGGCAAGTATGCCGGTATAGCGCCAGTCTGCAGCCTGCCACGCCTCTGTCTTCTCGATGTCTTTCTTCTTTCTCCTCTCCGCGTTCTCATCGACGCTACGGTCCTTCTTTCTTGCCATTCGCCCTCCTTAGTTAAATGCGAGTATCGCGGCAACGGCTTACTGTACCAGCCGCAACCTAAAACATCCAAAAAACGCGGCTCTTTTTTGAGAAGGTAATCTAGTTCGCCTTTTGCGTTGACAAATGTCCCGGATCCCGGTCCCGTTCTCCCTTATCGTGAGGGAGAAGATGGAACGTCAGAGGATAGGGACGATCAGTTACCCGATTGGGCAAACCCGGCGGCGGGTACGGACAGAGGCCTCTACCTGGCCTCATACAACTATCCTCGTGCTGCTGGTGGCGCTGATCATCGCCGGGCTCTCCCTCCTCTATCTCTGGCAAGGGACAATGATCCGCGACCTGACCGCGCAACGGGAGAGCGCGCAGGCTACCCTCACCTCAACTGAGGAGGTGAACCGTTGGCTGGAATTCAAGATCGATCAGGTGTTCTCGTTGGCACGTGTCTCCCGCATCGCCCGCGAGGAACTCCACATGGTCGAACCGTCCACCATCCACTATGTACAGATCGATCCCCCGCAAAAGGAGACCGGTAAGACTGGGCGGCGCGTCCTCATCCTTGCACTGATCCTCGCGGCGGCGGCACTCCTCATCGTCGGCCGTTTGGTCGAACTCCAGGTGGTGGAGCACGAGCACTGGCTCGCCGCTGCGTCTGCCATGCAGGAACGCACCGTTGAACTTCTCCCCCGCCGCGGGACAATCTACGATCGCAACGGCGTCCCTCTCGCCTTCGATGTGAAGGCGGTCGCTATAGCAATCGACAGCTTCAACATGACCAAGCCGGAGACTCTCGTCACCATCCTGAGCGAGGAACTCGGCAGATCGAGGGAGGATCTAAGAGCCCTTCTCTATCGTCAGAGTTACTTTACCTGGATCGACCGCACGGTCGATCTGGAAGCGGCGAAGGCGATCGAGCGTCGCGCCAAGGACGCCTTCGCCTACGGGTTGATCTTCATCGATACCTGGAAGCGCTGCTACCCGCAAGGGACGCTCGCCTCCAACATCATCGGCTTCGTAGGAACGGACGGACACGGACTGGAAGGGGTAGAACTCGCCTTCGATGAGGTCCTCTCCGGGGCCTCAACGACCATTCATGTCCTCAAAGGGGCGGACGGACGGACGTATCGCACCGAGACGATCGAGGAGGGGGCCCCGGGGGAAGATCTCTATCTCACGATCGATAGCCGCGTGCAGTTCGCCTGCGAGGAGGAGATCGACAACGGTGTAGCGCGCTTCAGGGCGAATACCGGGTTCATCGTCCTCCTCGATCCGGTTACTGGGGATGTCCTGGCGATGGCGCAGGATCGCCGCTACGACCTCAACCGTTTCTGGACCTCAACCGCAGAGGACCGGCGGAACCTGGCGGTCTCGTTCCTCTTCGAACCAGGCTCGTCGTTCAAGGCGTTCACCGGCTGGCGGCCCTCGATTGCGGAGCGGTCCGCCCGGAGGACACGTTCAACGGGAACGACGGGATCCGTATCGCCGGACACACGATGCACAACTCAGATAACGAATCCTTCGGGACCGTCACCTTCGCCAAGATGATCGAGTACTCGATCAACACCGCGATGATCCGGGTCGCGCAAAGGCTCGGGGAAGAGGGGGCTCTACCGCGCCCTCGTCTCACTCGGGTTCGGGGAGAAGACTGGGATCGAACTCCCCGGCGAAGAGAGAGGAATCCTGCGCGACGTCAAGGATTGGTCCAAACTCGCCCTCGCCGCCACCTCGATCGGCCAGTCGGTCGGGGTGACCGGGATCCAGCTCGCCCGGGGGATGGCCGCGGTGGCAAACGGCGGTCTCCTCCTCGCCCCACGGATCGTTCAGGGGGTGGGGGAGGAGGGGAAGACGGCCAAGGAGCCACTCGTCCTGCGGCGGATCGCTTCGGAAGAGAGCTGTGCCACCATGCGTGGGTTGCTGCGGAAGGTTGTCGAGAGCGGGACCGGAACTTGGGCAAACCTCCCTGGGTTCGATGTCGCAGGAAAGACGGGGACAGCGCAGAAGGCCATACCGGGTCGCGGCTACGTCGACGGAAAGTACACCTCACTCTTCTGTGGTTTCTTCCCCGCAGATGAACCGGCCTACCTTGCACTCGTCGTCCTCGATGAGGTGAAGACGACCCCGGTGTGGGGCGGGTACACCGCTGGAGCGATCTTCCACGACGCCGCTTCGCGGGTGGTGATGCTCGAACACCTCCCTCCGGTGGCGCTGCGCTAACCTTCAAGAGGGAAGCACACCTTGTGGTCAAGCACTCGCTACGACTTCGCTCATTCAAGCTATGTGGCGCTTGTCCCTTTAGGGCAGCAGGAGTGGTTGTTACTGATTGAGGCGCTTCGCATCGCCTAGGAACGAGTTGGCATCTGGTCCAGGAGCGATACCAGATTGACAGAACCCAGCACTCGCGTTGAAGCTCATATCCACTTGGCGGGAAGCAAGCGTGGATCACGCGCTTCCCCTTTCCTTGGACAAACTTAACAGCGAGGAGGGAATCTGCATCTGCGGAGACAAGAACCGCCGTATCGTATGCATCATCCCATGCCAGACTGATCAGATCCGTTGCAAGCCCCGTGTCGATATCCTTTTCTCCCGTACGGGGCCTAACCGGCTCTCCACAATTTGTTAGCTGATCTTGCTACCATTGTGCGGAACACCTGTCATCGCAAGGGAGGGGGAGAGGACGAGCCAATGTTCACCATCACCACCCAACCCAACGCCAAGCGGAAGCGAGCATTGGCTCTGCTGGAGACCATCACGGTGTAGACAGAACGCTGCACCATGATTATCGCTCAACCTCTCATCTTAGGGTATCAGTTTCTTGTCATCAGGTTTCCATGGGTTGTACGAAAAGGGCAGGCCAGGTAGAGGCAGGCATGTAACCGACCATCGACCGGGGAAACCTACCCGGCCCTTGACAAAGCGGGAACACCAGAAGCAAAGATCTGGTCCCAATATGCCTTGCAGCACAGCACTATTCGAAGTATCGTATGGAAGGAAAGCACGGCGGCTAAAATGGAGAAAGTAGTTTGAGTGAGTTCGTTGAGCGAGTGCGGGATTTGATACAAGCTGGTGATGTTCGAATATCTGAACATGGATACGATGAGCTAACAGAGGACGGGCTAACAGCAAGAGAGGTGTTAGCTGGTGTTCAGGAGGCAGAGGTTATAGAGGAATACCTGAAATACCCGAAGGGACCTTGTGTCCTAGTTTTGCAGAAGAGCCGAATGGGCGAACCGATTCATGTTGTATGGGGTATCCTGAAAGGTCATGAGAAGCCTGTGGTCCTTGTCACTGCTTACCGCCCACATCCAGAGCGGTGGGACAAGACATTCACGAGGAGGCGATAACAATGAAAGAACGGAAAAAGTCCAAGTATGTGCATGAAGGACAATATGTGGCTGAGGTAGAGGTGGTTTTGGTGGAGGACGAGACCAGCTGGTCTCCCTATCTTAGAGTAGAAGATGCCTATAAGTTGGACAACGTAAGGGAAGCTCTTCGCAGGGGAGACTTGGAGTCAGCTGCGAAATTTGGGCGAATATATGAGCTCCATCCGGTAGCACCTAAGTAATGGCATAACAGCTACATCAATACGGACTGGCAATTCCGCCACGCTCCATTCCCAGCCGGTTGTACGAATCATTGGCCATCTATTTGCATTTCTGAGAGGAGTAGAATGCAACGAGGTCGGGGGTCAGGTCGGGGGTCGCGTCTTTATTCTTGGTGTTTTGGGTAGGCGGATGGAGTCTGTGGATACGAAACGGCGACCATCATTTCAAGAGGCCGATCACTGCGGATCGCGGTAATCCTACACCTTCTCTAGCTATCAGATCGAAGTGGTGATCAGCGTGAATCAGGTTACAGCCGTTTTCCGCGGCGATCGCCACAATGAGAACATCTGCTGACGGCACGGTTATCCCTTTTCGCCTCAGACCGTAGGCGAGATAAGACGCACTCTCCCAAGTTTTGGAGGTTACTTCCAGCTGGACCAGCGACTCCAGGTCCTGCTTAAGCTCTTTGTATTCCTTTTCTGTTCTTGTTCCAGCGAGAAGCTCCAATTTGATGATCCCGGTTGTCGCAGCTCGGTTTCCCGCTATCAGGCGGTCGATTTCGTCCCGGCCACGTGCAGGGCCTCCCTCCCGCAGGGCTAAGATCCAGGCTGAGGTGTCGATTAAAGTGAGCCTGAGAAGATCCTCCTTTGCTTTCCGCCCGCGGGATTTGATCTCCTCAGTTTTCATCCCGTCTCATCCTCTCCAGATCGTTCAACGAGAGGTCGAGTCGCAACTTTCCGAGCTTGCCCCTCAGCCTCTCCCGTCGTGTCTGCCGGATTAGTTCCTGCAAAGAGCGTTGGATCGCCGCACGCTTGGTCTTTACCCCCAAGAGGTCCATCACTTCCTTTATCAACTCATCGTCCAGATCGACGGTCGTCCGCATGAGCATCACCTCAAGGCATAAATTATACGCATAATTGTATGCCTAGTCAATACGCCTGTGCTCGACATGTGGAAACAGAAAGAACAGAAATTGGCGCTTCGAAATCTCTCTACCCGCTTCTTCCCCTCTCAACAGCGGCCTCATCCGTCCCACGAACTCTTCCGTTCCAAGCAGGATTCCACCTTTCACATCATCCCAGTCGTTCTCCCGTCCTCTGGCCATAATTACAGCAAATTCTATGAGTTCCTCCTCAGGAGAAAGTGGTTAGGATGCTCTTTATTTCATCCAGCTTTTCTCGTAATAGTTCTTTCGTCTCTGCTTCCACGTTTAACCGCAGGAGCGGCTCTGTGTTTGACGGTCGCAGGTTGAGCCACCAATCGGGAAAATCGACGGATAGTCCATCGAGACGACTGATCTCGCCGGCGGAGAAACGCTCGGCGACAGCTCCATCGCCGCTTGTTGGTCGTTCACCCGGAAATTGATCTCGCCCGAGTGCGCGTACTTACGCAGCGGAGCGATCAAGGAATTAAGCGATTTGCCGGAATCGGCGAGGAGCTTTATCACAGTCAGCATGGCGAGGATCCCGCTTTCGCAGTAAAAGAAATCGGAAAAGTAGAAGTGGAAGGATAGTTCCCCTGCAAATAGTGCCTTCTCCTTCCGCATCAGCGCTTTGATGAACGAGTGGCCGACGCGCGTCTTTACCGGCCGCCCTCCATGGGCGCGCACCACCTCTGCGACCACGCGGCTTGAACGCAGGTCGTAGATGATCGTTCCCGGCCCTTGTTCATCCAATAGATGGGAAGTGATCAAAGCCGTCAGCAGATCACCTCGCAATAGCTTTCCGCTCTCGTCTAGAAATGCCACTCTGTCGCCGTCCCCGTCGAACGCTACCCCCAACGATCCCGGACTTGCTGCCACCACTCGGCGTAGATCCTTCAAGTTCTCTTCTTTGAGCGGATTGGCCTCATGGTTGGGAAACCTGCCGTCGGGTTGAAAGAACAGTCCTTCGTATGGGATGTGCTGTGTCGCCAGTACTTGGGGCAGGATGGCTCCGGCCATCCCGTTTCCAGTATCGATGATCACCTTGCGATCGAATGTGAGGGAAAAGCGGCGGGAGAAGAAATCAACGTAGCGTGCCTGCACGTCTTCCCGTCGCACAGTGCCTTTCTTCTTTCCTCTATGCTCACTGGAATTCCCGGCTAGATCGCGGATCTTCATTAGCCCCGATTCTTCGCTGATCGGTATCGCCTGGGGGCGGACAAACTTGAATCCGTTGTAGGCGGCTGGATTGTGCGACGCGGTGATCATCGCTCCTCCGGCGGCGTCTAGAGTGTTAACCGCAAAATAGAACATCGGGGTGGTGCTTCGGCCTATATCGACTACGTCCCTGCCTGCATCCCTCAGGCCGCGAGTGAATGCGGTGAACAAAGCGTCCGAGCTTTCTCGCATGTCCCGTCCTACCACAACTTCTCCGGTGGGCCCGAGCAGACCGCTTGAGGCAAAACCCATACCGATTCGGTACGCGGCTTCCTCATCCAATTGATCTGGATATATTCCACGAACATCGTAAGCTTTGAATAACGATTGATCCAACCGTTCTCGCCTCCCACAACTGGGTTATCACCTTAGTATTCGCTTGATCCGAGCCATAGTAACCTCCACCGGATGGTGGTGCAACCGGTATAAATCCCACTAAAATCCATTATGGACAGGCTCTATTCTCTGTTTCAATAAGTGTTTTTGCGTGTTATACTGTAAATCGGTTATCGTTTATTCGGTCGCGGTGGCAAGGCAAGATCAAGAGCCGCGATGAGTAAAAAGGGGGCACAAGATGCGAGAAAAGACGCGACACCAGCCGTTGTTTCATCGTTACTCAGGAAATCCTATCCTCTCTCCTGAAGCTTGGCCGTACCCGGCAAATGCGGTGTTTAATCCCGGAGCGGCGAAACTGAACGGAGAGACGATCCTTCTCGTGCGGGTCGAGGACATGCGCGGATTTTCCCATCTTACGGTGGCGAGAAGCAAAGATGGGAAAACAAATTGGCGGGTTGAAACACAGCCAGCCCTGAAGCCGGAAGCAGACGTAAGGGAAGAGAAGTGGGGAGTTGAGGATCCACGTATCGTTCAGTTGGAGGAACGCGGCGATTATGCCATCACCTACGTTTCTTTCTCCAGCAGCGGCCCGTTGGTTTCCTTAGCGTTGACCAAAGATTTCGTGAATTTTACCCGCATCGGTCCGCTCGTCCCGCCGGAAGATAAAGATGCATCGCTCTTTCCCCGCCGGTTCTCCGGACGGTACGCCCTTATTCATCGGCCGATCATCCGGGGTGAGGCGGATATTTGGATCTCATTTTCCCCTGATCTTGAGCATTGGGGGGATCATCGGGTTCTGATCCCTACACGTCCGGGTTGGTGGGATTCCCGTCGTGTGGGCCTCGGCGCGCAACCGATTGAGACCGAAGAAGGATGGCTCATCATCTACCATGGAGTTCGGGAAACCGCTTCTGGAAGCATCTATCGAGTAGGGCTTGCTCTCTTGGATTTGGAAGAGCCGTGGAAGGTACGCCGGCGAAGTGATGAGTGGGTTCTAGGCCCACGTCAACCGTACGAACAGCTGGGGGACGTGCCACGGGTAACGTTCCCGAGCGGCGCGATCTTTGCGCAGGAGGAAGGAACCCTCTACCTTTACTACGGAATCGCTGATACCACCGTAGGGTTGGCCACGGCGAAGATGGCGGACGTCCTGGATTATCTCCTGGCGCGGCCTTCGTCTTCTTGAGGTGGGGTTACGATGAGGGTCGGGATGCTCGCGCCGATATCGTGGCGTGTGCCGCCGCGCCATTATGGCCCATGGGAATGGGTGACAAGCCTGCTTACCGAAGGGCTTGTTGCCCACGGAGTGGATGTGACTCTGTTCGCCACCGGCGATTCTAAGACATCCGCCCGATTACGGTGGGTGTGTCCCCGTCCCTATTCCGAGGATCCACAACTTGATCCCAAGGTGTGGGAGTGTCTGCATATTTCCGAAGTGTTTGAGCACGCCGGTGAATTCGATTTGATACATAATCACTTCGATTTTCTGCCCCTTACTTACTCAGGTTTGGTGCAAACACCGGTCCTCACTACGATTCACGGCTTTTCCTCGCAAAAGATTCTGCCGGTGTATCGCAAATATAATCACCGCACCTACTACGTGGCGATCAGCGAAGCCGACCGGCATCCGGATTTGGAGTACATCGCCACCGTTTATCATGGCATCCCGATCGCTTGCTACAAGTTCTGTACCGGGCCTGGCGATTACTTGCTTTTCCTCGGACGCATCCATCCCGATAAAGGGACCTACGAGGCGATTCAGGTAGCCCGCCGGGTGGGAATGCCGCTCATCATTGCCGGAATCGTGCAGGATGACAGGTATTTTCAAACTAAGGTAGTTCCGTACGTGGATGGAGAGAAAGTTAAATATTTCGGTCCAGCCGGGCCGGTGGAGAAGGTTGAGTTGCTGCGGCATGCGCGTGCGCTGCTGCACCTGATTAACTTCGACGAACCATTTGGGTTGACGGTGGTCGAAGCGATGGCCTGCGGCACACCGGTTATCGCCGTCCGTCGAGGGGCGATGCCCGAGCTAGTTAAAGACACGGTGACAGGCTTCCTTGTCTCCGATTGGGAGGAGGCTGCAGCAATGGTAAAAAATATCGATGGGATTGATCGAGCGCGGTGTCGCACGTGGGTGGAAGAGCGGTTTACCTGTGAACGGATGGTCGAGGATTATCTGGAGGTTTATAGGAAGATATTATCGGGAAAGGAGTCAGTATGATCGGTCAGAAAAGTGTCATCAAACCCATACAGGTTTCGTTTATTGGTACTTATCCACCACGGCAATGCGGAATCGGGACCTTCACTCATGATTTGGCACAAGGGATTTCTCAGTTTGTCGGGGAGCCGCTTGGAAATGGTGAGGCAGTGCGTGTAATTGCGTTGAGCAATCAACCCCAGGGCTACAACTACGGTCCGGAGGTTCAGTTTGAAATTCAGGCACAGCGGCGGGACGATTACAAGAAAGCGGCCGATTTTCTCAATCTGTCTGATACTGACGTCGTCTGCTTGCAGCACGAATTCGGCATCTTTGGCGGGGATGACGGAAATTACATCCTCCATCTGCTTGACAATCTCACTCGTCCGGTTGTGACAACGTTACACACCGTGCTCAGAGAACCCACCCCTGGGCAGCGCGAAACCTTAAGAGCTGTCTGTGACTCTTCCACCTTCGTTGTGGTCATGGCGCAGAAGGCGATCGAGATGCTGGTTGATATCTACGGTATCCCCCGGGATAAGATCACCCTTATCTATCACGGAGCTCCTGATGTTCCGTTTCTTGATACCGCCTACACAAAAGATCAATTTCAAGCCGCCGGGCGGGAGGTGATTCTCTCATTCGGTTTGCTCAACCGAACAAGGGGATCGAGGTGGCAATTGAGGCGATCTCTCAGTTGGTGGATGAATTTCCTGATCTCCTCTACATAGTACTTGGCGCGACTCACCCTGAGGTGAAACGGCGATTTGGTGAGGAATACAGGCTCTCATTGGAACGGTTGGTGAAGCACAAGGGGCTGGAGGAACACGTCATTTTCTATGACCGCTTTGTAAGCTTGAAACAGCTGATCCAGTTTCTCGTTGCCGCGGACATCTATTTGACGCCCTATCGATCGAAGGAACAGATCACATCAGGAACCCTGACCTACGCACTTGCTGGTGGCAAGGCGATTGTGTCCACCCCCTACTGGTACGCTGAGGAGCTGCTGGCCGATGGACGCGGAGTACTGGTACCGTTCCAAGACCCGGAGGCGATTGCAGAGCAACTGCGCCGGTTGCTGCGGGATCGATCGGTCCGGGATGCATTGCGTAAACGGGCGTATCAATTTGGCCGTCAGATGATCTGGCCGCAAGTAGCCAGTGCGTATTTAACGCTGTTTCAGCGTGCGCTGCAGGAACGGCGTAGATCAGCGGTTGGTTGGCGGATTCACAAACAGACGGGTGAATGGCATTCTCTGCCTGAGGTCAAGCTGGATCACCTTCGAGCGCTGACCGATGATACCGGTATCTACCAACACGCCCTGTTTACTGTACCGGACCGCCGTTACGGCTATACCACCGACGACAACGCCCGCGCTATAGTGGTCGCTGTCCGGAATTGGGAACTGTTCAAGGACGATGCCGTCATACCGCTACTTATGCGGTATCTGTCGTTCGTTCATTATGCGTTTGACAAGGATACCGGGCGGGTGCGGAACTTCATGTCCTACGACCGCCGGTTTATCGATGGGATCGGGTCCGAGGACTCACACGGCCGGACGTTATGGGGGCTCGGAGAGGCTATCGCCTCTGCTCCCACCAAAGAGATCCTCGGGTTCACCACCCAACTCTTCCAGCTAGCTCTTCCTGCCTGCACATCCTTTACCTCGCCTCGCGCCTGGGCTTACTCCATCCTGGGGATACTCGCTTACTTAAAGAGGTTCGGCGGCGACCGTGAAGCTCAACGCATCGGTGCTGAACTGGCCGAACGGCTCTGGAAGACTTTCGTCGATAACGCAACGCCAGATTGGCCGTGGAATGAAGAAAAGGTCGCCTATGGCAATGCCCGCCTTCCGCAGGCGCTTATCGCCGGAGGGGAGTTCTTAGGCAACGACCAAATGCGGGATACCGGCCTAAAGTCTTTAGAGTGGTTGTTGGAGGTACAGACAAACCCTCAGGAGGGGCATTTGTCGATCATCGGTAACAACGGTTGGTTCCTGCGAGGAGGGCCGCGAGCCCGTTTTGATCAGCAACCGATCGAAGCGGCAGCGCTCATCGACGCGTGCTATGAAGCGCTTGAAGTGAAACAGGATCCACAATGGCGTAAGGGTATCGAACTCTGTTTTGACTGGTTCCTTGGGCAGAATGACGTACACCAGGCTCTTGTCGACTTGCACACAGGTGGTTGCAGGGATGGGTTACACGCCGCGGGAGTGAATCAAAACCAAGGAGCCGAATCGACCATTTCCTGGCTGATGGCGCTTCAGCGACGCCATAAAGTTTTGCACGAGAGGCCCCTCACGGGATAGCCGGTGTGTGGCGGATCTGCCTTGAGCTCTCTATATCGTGTTTCTAACGTTCAGTGAGAGGGGAGTTGCTCTTTCCCCTCATAGGGAATATCCGCTGGATACCCCCAGCTTGCTGGAGGGAAGAAAGCGAAGATTCGCCGCAGGCGAATCGGTTTGCTGTTCACACGGGCTACATGAGCTCTGTCAGGAATAAGCCTCTCAAGGCGCAGCAATGGTAGACCCTATACGCTCAAACGTCGATCGCGAGCAGTCCGTACCGGGTTTTCTAATAGGGGGTAGCGCCCATGAAAAACAGTCAAACCTGCACCGCCCGTGCTCGAAAGCTCAGGCACGAGGCCACCGAAGCGGAGAAGCTCCTTTGGTCTAAGCTCCGAGCCCGGCAGCTCTCCGGAGTAAAGTTCCGACGGCAGGTTCCCATCGGATCGTACATCATGGATTTCGTAAGCTTTGAGAGGCGACTCGTGGTGGAGATCGATGGTGGCCAGCACGCCGAAGCAGAGAGCCAGGACTACGATAAGCAGAGGACTACCTGGCTCGAGAGCCAAGGTTTTCGTGTGCTGCGCTTTTGGAACAACGAGGTCTTGACCAACCTTGAAGGCGTGCTGACTCGCATCCTTGATGCGTTGTAACCCATCTTGAGTTCTCCACTTGAGCCCCCTCCCCCTAACCCCTCCCACAAAGGGGAGGGGAACTGTGGGGTAAATAGCCTGGGGAACCAGTCCCTCCACCGTTTCCTCCCTCTCCCTTTATGGGAGAGGGTTGGGGTGAGGGGAGATGTGGAGTACTATGACTGCGAGCTTCCATGTGTGTACTACATACTAAATGAAATTAACTAAATAATCTTACGAGGGGGATGAAAAACGGGAGGAAAGGGGTCAAACCTTGTTTCTTGCCCTCTTCTCTTCTTCGATGTGTTTCACGATACGGCTCAGAGTAGAAGGATGCCGCCCCAGATACTTCTGAAGAGCTGTCAACGTACAGCCCACCGCTTCGTGAATCCTCTCGTCGCGCATGTGTCGATCTCCCTCAACGCCATCGAAGATCTCCTCTAACGAGCGGCGATCTGCAAAGCGCTGGCGCTTCGAGATCTCGCTACCCGCTTCTTCTCCTCTCAACAGCGGTCTCATCTGCTCCGCAAATTCCTCGGTCCCGAACAGGATCCCACCCTTCAGATCATCCCAGACGGGAATACCTTGCCCCTCCTTCACAAAGCGGCGATACGCAGCACGTGCGCACGTCAGATCATCGTCGAACTGCGACAGGATCCAATCCACGGTCAGGAATCCGGGTGGCTCCGCTTCCCCCACCGTGGCACGATAGCTACTCCATCGATACTGCCGCGGATGG
>LZCG01000045.1_pt1 | contig 22575 bp, 36 predicted proteins | sample 768541 | NCBI WGS metagenome assembly LZCG01 (sample SAMN05200874, study PRJNA324366) | oil field metagenome | isolation source: sample BH-FW-1 from oil reservoir | place: India: Bombay High | collected 2015-07-11
AGGTAATCTCAGAATTCGAACTTGAAGAGCACAGAAATAAGAGGTTTGATGACCTCTCAACCGGAAACAAGCAGAAAGCCAATCTGGCAAGGGCCTTTTTGAATGATCCCGAGGTCGTTTTTCTCGACGAACCAACTGCGAATCTCGACCCGGACATGGCAAAGAAAATACGGGAGATGATTTTGAGGATAAAGGAGGAGAGGGGCATAACCATTGTTCTCACCACCCACAACATGAAGGAGTCCGAGATGCTTTGTGATAGAATTGCCTTCATCAAAGATGGAAAAATTGTTGCTGAGGGGACATCCAAAGAGCTGAAGAAGTACACGAAGATGAGCGAGAGGGTGATTTTGAAGCTCAACGGGAATGTTGATAAATTGCATCTGCATATCCCTACAGGGTGGATGGAAACTCGCTCATCGTATTCGTCGAAGATGCTGAGAAATCCCTCCCGTCAATCGTTGTAAAGCTGGCAGAGCAGGGTGTGTTTGTCGAATCGGCAAAAATGGAGGAGATAACTCTTGAAGACGTCTTTATCGAGCTTGCAGAGAGTTCTTAGCGAGGTTCTCGCATTTGCCTACAGAAATTACGCTTTAACGAAAAACGAATTTTACGCGATATTTGAGATGCTCTTCTGGCCGATGATAAGCCTGATCTCGGTTGGATTGCTCGGAGAGTTTCTCTACCTGGAAAAGGGGGCAGTAGCGTTCATACTAATTGGTGTTATTACGCTCAGCGTTATTCAGATAGCCCAGATTGACGTCACGTACGTGATGCTCCTCGACATGTGGAGCATGAGCCTGAAGTACATTATAGTCACTCCCACACCCTTCTACCGGATGGTTACTGGAGCGTGGCTTTTCGGCTCGCTGAGAGGTGTTCTCTCGCTTGCACTCCTAATTCTGCTGAGCGCATGGCTCTTCGGATTCACACTTGCTCTTCCTTTAACGGCAATGGCTGCCTTTGTTTTGGGAATACTGCTCAGCGCAATGCTCATCGGTATTTTCAACTGCATTCTGATTCTGGTGTTCGGAAGGAGGGCTGAGATATTTGCCTGGACTCTAAGCGCTATAGTGATGCTTTTCTGTGGCATCTACTATCCTGTTACGATTCTGCCCGAACCTTTTCGAACGCTCGGTCTTCTGATACCGATAACGCACTATCTTGAGTTTTTCAGGTCATTCTATGGATTTCAGACAGTCTTTCCAAATCCGCTGGCCATAGCTTTTGCTGAAACGCTGGTATATCTCGTGCTTCTGCTTGCAGTTGCCGAAATCAGCATGCTGAGGGCCAGGAGGACTGGGCTTGTAATGAAGCTCTCAGACTAATCTCTCGGAAAGGATTATATACTTGAAGGGTAAAATACCATCAGATTCAGGTATGAAGCGGGCGAAAAAGTTTAAGGACTACTTCGAGGACATAAAGCCTGTTACGGATGAGGAGCTTGAGGAGCTTTTGAACGAGCCTCCGAGAAGGAGGAACAGAGGAAATTTCAAAAAAGCAAAAAAGGAATTTTACCGGGATTTCTAAACAAGCCCAACTAGCTCCTCAAGTGCCCTCTTCTTGTCTTTGGCCTTAACAATCCCGCTCGCAAGTAGCACACCCTCTGCTCCCAGTTCCAGGCTTTTACGTAATCTTCATGAGTGGTTATGCCTGCCCCACAGAGCACTCTGACGCTCTTGTTGACGTTCTTTGCAGCCTTAACGGAGTCTCCACAACCTCGGGCTCTGCCTTGCTTACTGGAATACCGCTTCCTATCAGTTCAGGTGGCTCCACAGCAACGAAATCCGGACTCAAAGCTGCCGCTGCAGCTGTTGTTGGAACGTTGTTGGTGCAGACGACAGAAGTGAGGCCAAGCTCCCTCAGCCTGCTCACGTTGAACTCAATGTCGCTAGCTTAAGCCTTCTTTCCGAGTGGTTGACCAGGCTTCCCTTTGCCCCATATTCGGCAATCATATCTGCGTTGATTCTCCCCGTGTGGCTTCCAAAGCCAACGGCGTCAACATGCTGGGCGTAAACATCGATGTTGACCTCTCTTGCAATTACGGGAAGGTCGAGAAAGGAGACAGCTATGCCAATATACTCGTCACACCTCGAAGCCACATTTTCAGCAATCTTTGCCAGCTCAAGTGCCCTTTTTCCAAATCCTTCTTTGTATGCTTTGAAGTTGATGATTACAACACCCATTCTACCACCTCAGAAGTCGGTCATAATGCGGAACTGATCCGTGTCGGGCTTCATGTGGCTCATGAACTTCCTCACAGCCCCCTCAACATCTCTGGCCTTCGTTACAGCCCTTCCCACAACGATGATGTCCGCTCCAGCCGCAATTACTTCCTCAACGTTTTCGGGCCTTATCCCTCCAGCAACAGCAACGAGAACGTTGAATTTCTCCTTGATCTTTCCGGCAAGCATCCACGGAGGTTCTTTGTCTTCGCTGTCGATCGCTCTGTGAAGCTCAACGACATCGGGCAAAACTCCCGCTTTTTGAATTTCCTCAAGCCTCTTAATCGGGGCATCAACGTTCATCATGTCAACGTAGCTCAGAATTCCTGTCTTCTCTGCCTCTTTAATTCCCTTAACAATGGTGCTTGTGGGGGCAAGTCCTGAAATCACCACCGCATTTGCTGTTGCATCCGCAGCCATTCTTGCCTCAAGGTTACCCACATCAAGCGTCTTCAAATCGAGGATATAGAAGGCATCCGGCTTTACCTCTCTGAGCTTGAGGATCACCTCACAGCCATATCTCTTTGCAAGAGGAGTTCCAACCTCGAAAACGATGTGGTCGCTGTCAGGAATCTGCTCAAGAACTTTCAGCACCTCACCAAGGTCTGGAATGTCGATGGCAATCTGCAGATAAGGTGGATCCCAGAGCTTTGTGAGCTTCCTTCCAACAAACGGGTGGAAGCTGCGGTCTTTCTCGTAAAGCACGGTGTCAACATCCGGGAAGCTCTGCATTGCCCTCTTCAATGCAAGCTTTGTGGCACCGTAGTTGTAGTAGTAAATTTTGTGCTTGTTGCTCGCATTTGGATGAATGAAGACGCTTGCAATAACGACATAATCGTCAGCCTTCTCTTTTGGAATTATTCCCTCCTCAACAGCATCTGCTACGGCCTTAGCCACAGCAGCCTGAGCAGGGCCAAAAATCAGTTCAGCCTGATGCATGTCCTTAACCGTTACTTTAGGAACAATGACTGCTGGAGGCTTCGTAATCAGGTTCGGTCTGAGGACTGCAAGGAGTGGTGTATGACCGGCTGAGAGGTTTGCAAGGGCGTTGGCAAAGGCAATTCCTGCGGGGCTATCTTTAGTGCCGATTATCAAATCAACGTGAGCCACTTCAAAGCCCTCTCCGATAAGAGCCTCACCTATTCTGAACTCCATGCCCCTACATCTCCAGATATGTAATAAATTTTTTGGGAATGGGCTTAGTTGAGAGAAACTTTGAAGCATGCACCAAGATGGCCTGCCACCAGAATTTTAAATCCCAAGCCTTCCCAAAAACTTACTGCCAAGTGAAAGTCTGTAATCTTTCCTCACGAGCCTCTCAATCCCCGGGTTGCCAACAACCTCTATTTCCTCCTCCCTGACACCAAACCTCTCCATGGCATACCTTATGTGCTCCACCTCCTCTTTCGGGCTGAAGCCCATGAGCTTTGCGGAGATGACGTCAACGGCAACGACATTATCACCCGCAACAAGAACACCATGTTTCACCGGCTTTGGTCTCATTTCTGAGTTTGTCCCGCCAATCACACCTCCACGATGGTTAAAGATGGCCGCATAAATCCAAGCAAGTCAACGAGCTTTCTGTGAATTTTTGGATGCATGTAACCGCGGGCTTCTTCAGAAACCCCATGTTGTTTTTTATTCCAAGCGTAACCTTGGTGAGGTGATGAACCTTCATCTTGGGGATTGAAACGTACCCCTCTTTCTTCGCATCCAGTGCCGTTCTGGCAACATTAACCTTCTCAAGAACCTTCCCACCAACATTAACCTCAACAAATTCGTCCTCGTTTAGATTTTTGCACTCAGCAAAGCTAATCAACCCAAAATCGACGAAGCACTTTGAAGCAGACTTTTTGTAAAATCCTCCTTCAATGATGGCTGGTTCAACTCCGTGCTCCTTCGCAACTTCCACCACAGCTTTCACAAGCTCGGGATGAGTGATGCAACCATTCTCGGGATTGTCATGCTTGAGGAAGTTGGGCTTGATGTACCTGAATTTTGGATTGAAAATCTCAAAGGCTTTCTCAACAAATTTGCGGGCATCTTTGTAGCTCTCGACTCTCTCAACAAGGACTTTCATGCTGCCCGTACAACCAATTATTTAAATTTTTTTCGTTAAGCAAAACTGATATTAGCGGAAATCAAAAAAGCTTTCGTGGAACTGGGAATAGTCTACAGCGGCGAGTTCGGAAAGAGATTTGTGAGCAATCTCGCCTATCCCTACCTCTGTCCTACTTTCGGAGCGTGTGGAATAAACGGATGCGACTACTGCAAGAGCTACGATTTCTCCTCGAACATCGTTTATGCAAAAGAGCTTGCGGAACCTCACGAAATTGGCCTTTACGTCGAGGAGCCGGAGAGCTATTTAGAGCCCTTTGAGTGTGATGTTGCGATAGCAGTGAACGTTCATCCAGACATTCTTGTGTCCCTTCCTGAAATTGCCGATTTCAAAGCCCTGATCGTCCCCGCATGCAATCAGAACTGGTGTCTTCCCGGATTGAGGAAGCAGCTTGCAGAGAAATGCAGCGAAATGGGCATTGAGTTTGCCTCACCCAAGCCCTTCTGTTCCCTTACCAGCACCTCTAGCTTGATTTCCGGATTCATCAACCAATTTAGAATGGGCAGGCCGGAGTTCAGAGTTGACAGAAGTGGAGATGTGATTAAAAAGGTGGAGGTAATCAAAAGCGACCCGTGCGGTTCCGCATACTTTGTGGCAAAGAGGATGACGGGCTACATTATAGAGAGCAAAGAAGAGTTCTGGAAGGAGATACACCAGCACCAGTGCGCCTATCCTTGCATGGCAAGCATGGACAGGGATATTGAGCTCAAAGAAGCCCCTTTCCATCTTGCAGGCTACATAATGGTTAACCAGTTCAGCACTGCTGCTGGAGTGGAGGCTGAGGAGTTTGTTCCCGAGCACTTCAAGGAAATTGTCTGTCGAGTTCGCTGAGAATTTCTTCAATCTCTTTTCTCGTCTCCTCTATCGGTCTGTTTGTGTTGATGAACTTCCAGCCCTTCAGTATTGCGAATGCCCTCTCCCTCACCTTCCTGAAGTCTTCAATGTTCTCGAACATCTCACTCTCGCTCCTTTTTGCAACTCTCTCCAAGCAGACCTCCGGCTTCGGCTTCGAGGTAGAACATGTAGGGGGAAGTTGGGAGTAAGGAGCAGAAAAACCTGTAAAGGAGTTTTGCAAACTTATCCGGCAGGTAAAGCACTCCTCCGAGATACCTGACGAAAATAACAGTTTCAGCTTTTCCGTAGTATCTCAGCAGGGAGTAAATTACGTCGAAGAAGTAGAAAATCGCTGCCATGATGTGGAAAAATTTCCCTCTTCTGAGAAGGCTCGCTTTCGCGACTCTGCCGAAAAGAGAGTTGGAGGGGTGAGTTCTTACAATGACCCTCCCTTTTTCAGCATACCTCCGCCTTATAAACTCCGCATGAGTGTCTTTGCCGGCACCATCCATTCCGTCGATAACTATGAACCTCATGTCATCCAGAAATACACTATCGCGGTTAAAATTGAAACGCTCAGATTGTCCAGCCCCTTTGGAGTTACAGCCTCAACAAACGTTGCGAAAGCTGCCAGAGGGAGCAGTACTGGGCTTACTGAACCATGATAGTAGAGAGAAACCGCTGAAAACGATACAATGCATCCCAGCAACATAGCAATGCTGCCCTCCAGGCTTTTCTCGTCTCCGAAAATCCTGAACTTTCTCTTTCCGTGCTTGCTCCCGACCAGAGATGCCAAACCATCGCCATACGACATCGCCATTATTCCAACAGCTATAACATCGGGATGGTCAAAGAAGAAATAGGCAAGAACAGTCCATGCTATTGAGTAGTAAACGAGTCCGAGCCCGTGACCTGCAACACTTGTCCTGCTCGTCAGCTTAATGGGGGAGTGGGGGCTCATCAGGAAGGTGAGGATGACGAAGGGGAAGGCAGCAAGAAAGGTCATCACGAACCTCGACTCAAAGAACGGAAGAATGAACGCTATGTTGCCAACCATTATGTGTAGAAATTTTCTGCTCAGCACTTCATTTTCACCATCTTTCCGAAATAAGCAGAAGGACTGCTACATAGCCGTAAACTGAAATCAGAGGAAGTAAATCAGACATCTGCAACCGATTATATTAAGCATTTAAAAACTTTTTGAAAACAGTTAATAGCAGACTCCGCATAGCTGAAACGATGAGATACGAGGAGCCGGTTTTCAGACCGCCAAGTGAAGCATTCAGCCTCATAATACAGGCCACAATTGGCTGTTCTTGGAATAAATGCACCTTCTGCGGAATGTACAAGATGAAGAAATTCAGAGTCAGAGATATTGAGGAGGTAAAGGAGGATTTCCGGCTTGCAAAGGAGATTTACGGTGATGTGAGGAGAGTTTTCCTCGCCGACGGAAATGCCCTTGCTGCTGATACAGACTATCTCCTTGAAATTGCCGACTACGCGAACAAGCTCTTCAACCTTGAAAGGATAAGCTGCTACGCCACGCCTCAGGATATCTTGGAAAAGAGCAAAGAAGAGTTGAGAAAAATCAGAAAAGCCGGAATTAAGCTTCTCTATGTTGGAATAGAGAGCGGTGATGATGAAATACTTGAAAAAATAAGGAAAGGTGTCAGCTCTGACGAGATTGCAGAAGCCTGCATGAAAGCCCACGAATGTGGCTTTGATTTGTCCGTTACTGTTCTGACAGGCATAGGGGGAAAGGAAAGGAGCTACGAAAACGCCAGAAATACTGCAAGGCTGCTGAACCGCATCTCTCCCAAATACACAGGAGTTTTAACGTACATCCCCGTTCCAAACACACCCCTCTACGTGAAAATCAAGAGAGGAGAGTTCCTTCTGCCAAGCCCGCTTGAAAACCTTCTCGAACTGCGCTGGATGGTTGAGAGAATTGAGGCAAGAACCATTTTCCGCTGCAACCATGCCTCCAACTACCTGCCGTTGAAGGGGACGCTGCCTGAGGATAGGGAAAAGCTGCTAAAGGCAATCGACTATGCCATAGCCCATCCAGAAGTCCTGAAGCCCGAGTGGCTGAGAGGGCTTTAAAAACTTTAAAAAATCAAAAAATTTTAATTAAAAGATTCCGCAATTTTCATGAGCTCCTCTTTTGGCAATTCACCGCTGATTGCTACCTGAATCCCATTTTTCTCGATGTAAAGAACCGATGTTCCCAGAATCTCGCAGTAGTATGCCTTTTCACCGTTGACATCCACTTCCTCGCAATCATCGGGAACCTTTGACTTCTCAGTCGACTCAGTGATCGAAAGGAGCTTTTCACCATTCGAGTACGAAAGAAAACCATCTCACCCGCCACACTTACGCTCTCAAGCTCGTATTCAGCGGTATAGGATGGCACAAGGATTTTGAAGCTCACCTCATTCTGGGCTTCCTCAATGCTGCTGTATTTCTTAGGGAGTTTTATATCCAATTTTTCAACTTCTGCACCCTCTGGTGGCTTGAACTCGAAGAAGGCATCGTCGATGCCAGTATTGAAGCTCAGGTTCCTGTATTCTATGTACATTTTGAAATCTCCGAATTCTGTTTCCCCCTTTATTGGGAACCAGAACTCCTTGTCAACCCACATTCTGGTGTTGTTACCCTCATCACCCTTCGGCTTTAAATTCAGAACAAAGCAGTCTCTTCCGGAAACCTTCTCCTCTCCAAGCAGTTCGACATCGTAGCGTTCCAGAAGGTCTTTGATTATGGTTGTGTAGTCCAGCTTGAGCGGTGTGGATTCCATGGACATGTTCGTCTCAAGAACCATTACCTTTTTGTTTTTCTTGTCGTAGCTCCACATTACACTGCCATTTGACACAACGATGGAATTTTCGTCCTCCATGTACAGCTTGGACGGTTTCTTGTAGATGTAAGTGTAGTTGAGTCTCATCTCACCCATCGGCCCTTCAGCTACCGCGAGAACATCTGCTCTCAAATCCTGAATTTTCTCTTCCTTTTCCTGCATTTTCTTCGCTATCTCTTCCGCGCTCATCTGAGCGCAACCTGCTAAAACCAAAGCTGCCAGAATAAAAGCCAGCAACCACCTCATAATGACAAGTCAATGTTTAGCATATAAACTTTACTATTTGCTAAATCCACACAATAATTTTGATTAACATCAAAACCTCTACCCTCGGTGTCGCTTTCAACTTTTACTTCAGAAGGGAAAAAAACATTATTTACCTTGACTAAACTTGTATATGGAGTGGAATGAGGAGGCCAGAAAAATAGTTGAGCTGCTGAAACTGCGCACACCTCCTGTTGGTGTAAAATTCTTTGAGGAGAAATATGAGGCGGAGAGGGCATTTAAGCCTCAAAGTACGGAATTCAGATGGCAGTGTGTCAGGCCATAGCCTTTGCTCGCTATCTTGGCAGAACTGTCGTTCTTGAAGCAGAGGATTTTGCATGTCCCCCGGCTATGCTTATCTACGGCGTTGCAGACTATGAGGGAAGTCTGAAGGACATTCTGGTTTCTGCACAGTGGCTGAAGGATGAAAGCTGTGAGGTTGCAGAGCAGAGACTTCCGCTGGGGAAGTACAAAAGCTTCGTTTTTGGAGACATGACAAAAATGGCTGAGGAACCTGATGCGGTGATAATTTTCGGAACACCAGTCCAGATTGGGAGGCTCATTCAGGCAGCAACCTACTTCGGCGGGGCTGTCAAGGCAAATCTGACGGCAAAAACAGCTTCATGCGCCGAGGCTCTGTTTCCAGCTTTAAATGGTGAAGTTGCAATTTCCGTCCCCGGCGCGGGGGACAGGGTTTTTGCCGCAATTCAGGAGACGGAGATGATTTTTGCCATGCCCTACACCATGGTTGAGAAGATAATCGAGGGGCTTGAAAATGCCGGAAGGGGGGCTAACATCAGCTACCCGCCAACACCCTTCCTGATGTTCACCCCACGCTTCCCCAGGCAATACAGGGAGATAGCGGAGAAGTTCAGACCCGTTTAAGTGCTGTGACAACGCCATGACACCTGCATGCGGTGGCAACAACAATCCTCTCCCTTTTTTCAGCCTGCCTAATCATCTCTGCAAACTCCTTCCCCTCAATCGCTCCCAAACCCGGTTCAAGCTGCTTGCTGACCAGTACAAAAGCATCAGGGTAGGCAAACTGCACGAGGTCGTGCATCGGGCAGGGCTTTCTTATTTTCGTTACAGGGCAGATGTCGGGGGCTGAGCATTTTTCCAGGCAATCAGCATCCCTGTTGTAGCTCACAACAACACTCCCTCTGCCTGCTGAGACAACCACCCTGGCTGGTAGATTGGCTATTATACAGTCCAGCACGTCATTCCACGGTTTTAAGTTAAATTTCAACCTTAAAGCCTCTGCTGCAACGTGAAGGGGGGCTGTTGGGAAGATGTATTCCGGCTCAAGGTTGAGAAGGGGCAGGATAAGCTCAACTCCCCCTCCAGAAAATACTTCCCTTCGCCTTTAATTTCGTCGGCACTGCTTACCTTGACCAAATCAAGCTCCTTCATCGCGGCACATTCCGGATTTCTATCGAGAACTACGTAACCTCTCGACTTCCTCTCAAGAAACCTCGCAGCCTCAACTCCGTATCTCCCGCCACCCACAATTATATCCATCCTACCACCTGAAAGGTGGCCTGACAATCCTTATCTTCTTCCCGTTCCAATCCACCTCTTCGACGAGCCTCTCTCCAACCCTCTCCTCAATTTCTCAACCTCCTTAAGGCTCATCACCTCAAAGGCTGGAACGTCAGCGCTCTGGAGCAGTTCAACCGCTTCCTCAGTACTCATCTGCTTAAGCTTCTCCTGAATGGCCCTCCTGACCTCTTCGTATCTCGAAAAGCTCTCAACGAGTGAGATGTTGAAGTCAAGGGATAGGGCTGAGCACAGACGCCTCCAGAAGTGCTCCTCCGCAATTATACCAAGAGTGATGTACCCATCCCTCGTCCTGTAAATCCCATACGCAGGATTGCTTGAGAAGGCTGGCAAAATACCCAGTCCGTTGAGGATTGAAGACGTGTGGATTGGAGCAGAAAAGAGAGCGGAGTGAAACATGCTTATGTCGATGTACCTCCCCTTTCCTGTTCTTTCTCTCTCAAGGAGGGCAGCCAGAATGGCTATGGCCGCGTAAACGGCAGAGGAGAAGTCTGCCAGCTGCAAATTCGGGTCTCTCATCTCCCTGCCCATTGCAGAGATTTCGAGAATGCCCCCAAGTCCAAGGCAGTTCAAATCATGCGCTGGTAGATGGGAAAGCCTGTTTTCCTGTCCGAAGGCTGAAATGGAGCAGTAAACAATTGATTCGTTTACCTTTTTGACGCTTCCGTAGTCAATCCCGAGCTTCTTCGCCACTCCCGGTCTGAACCCCTCAACCACAACGTCAGCCTTCTCAGCAAGCTTCATGAACTCATCAAGACCCTCCTTTGTCTTCAGGTCAAGGAAAACGAATTGCTTGCCGTGGTTCATCGCTGCAAAAACGGCGTCAAGCATCCTTCCCGTCTCTCCACCAGGCGGCTCAACCTTTACAACCTCTGCACCGAGATTCCGCAGAATCTGGCAGCAAAAGGGTCCGGGATAAAAAGCTGCAACCTCGACAACTTTAACATCTTCAAGCATGACAGGTTTAGCTTTTGAAGATTTATAAAGTGCGTGATTTACTTGCTGCATGTATCAGCTCAAGTGCATTGAATGTGGGAAGGAATGGGGCGATGACAGGTACACCTGTGATTGTGGAGGGCTTCTGGAGGTTGAAATTAACCTCGATGAGGTTGATGTTGACTTCAAGCTTGATGGGAGCAACATCACAGTCTGGAAGTACCGCTCCCTCCTTCCGGTCAGAATTAAACCTGTCACGCTGAAGGAGGGTGGAACTCCCCTTTACCGGGCTGAAAGGCTGGAGAAGGAGGTTGGGGTAAGGAGGGTGTACGTAAAGCACGAAGGTCTGAATCCCTCTGGCTCCTTCAAGGACAGGGGGATGACGGTTGGTGTCACCAAAGCCTTAGAGCTGGGCAGAGAGGCGGTTGCATGTGCCTCCACAGGCAACACCTCAGCCTCACTGGCAATGTATGCAGCCAGGGCAGGGCTTAAGGCTTACGTTCTGCTTCCAGCAGGTAAGGTGGCGCTGGGAAAGGTTGCTCAGGCTCTAATGCATGGGGCTAAAGTTATCGGCATTGATGGGAATTTCGACGATGCCCTGAGAATTGTGAGGGAGGTTTGCAGCAGGGAGCCAATATACCTCCTGAACTCCATCAACCCCTTCAGACCTGAGGGGCAGAAAACCATTGCCTACGAGATTGCAGATGAAATTGGTGTGCCTGACAGGGTAGTTCTGCCTGTAGGGAACGCTGGAAATATCTCTGCAATATACAAGGGATTTAAAGAGCTCAAGGAAATTGGACTGACAGATTCAATGCCTAAAATGACGGGAATTCAGGCAGAGGGGGCTGCACCAATTTACAGGGCGTTTAAGGAGGGAAGAGAGGACATAGAGCCGGTGGAAAACCCGGAAACCATAGCAACGGCAATCAGAATAGGCAACCCTGTGAGTGCGAATAAGGCATTGAGGGCTATATACGATACGCAAGGGCTGGCGGAAATAGTCAGCGATGCTGAAATCATAGAGGCACAGAAGTTTTTAGCTGCGAAGGAGGGCATAGGAGTTGAGCCTGCCTCAGCAGCAAGCGTTGCAGGGTTGAGAAAGCTTGCAACCAGCGGTATGCTCGACCCGGATGAGACCATTGTTTGTGTCGTAACAGGAAATCTGCTGAAAGACCCGGAGACAGTGGTGAAGGTTTGCGGAAAGCCGGTGACTGTTGAGGCAAGCGTTGATGCAGTAATAAGGGCAATGAGGGCTTAAAGCAGATGCATTTTTAAAGACGAATTAAATTTTTTATAATCAAAAAATTACCTTTATCTGCTTTCATTAAAAGTAATGACATGAAGCTCCAAATCATGCTGATACTGCTTGCCGCAGCACTACCGCTCTGCCTTCAGAGCGGTGTTGGGGATGTCGAAAAGCTAAACTACACGGTTAAGGGCTGCGGTGCGGAAAAAGGGGCTGGCTACGGTGTTGAGGGTTACGAGCTTTCTGATGGCACTCTCACCGTTCACATTATGAGAAACTGCTGCAGCGATGAGATTCTGGTGGAGAAGTCGGGAAACGAGTACCGGATAATTGAGAAGGACGAGGATGGAGAAATCTGCAAGTGCAACTGCATGAGCACTGTAATTATAGAGGGTGCTGGGGATAACTTCAGGGTCACATTTACTGACTTCAATGGTGAGAGCAGGGAAATCAAGCCCCTTGAGGGGGATTTTGCGGATGGTCGAGCTATGCAGAGTGCAAGACCGACAGCGATTGCGCTCCTGCGGGTTGCTCGGGTCAGGTTTGTGCAGGAGTAAACGAGAATATTGTGACCACATGCGAGTGGAGGGAGTGCTTCAACGCCTCGAAGTATGGGATGAAATGTGGCTGTGTCAACAACCAGTGCCAGTGGGCACAAAGTTAATTTTTCCTTCATCAACTTAGGGGCATGAAAATTTACGTGGTCTACAACTACGGCCAGTACAACCACCTCATCCACAGAACTCTGAGGGATTTGGGAGTGGAAACTAAGCTCGTTGAGAACACCACACCAGTTGAGCAGCTTAAGGACGTAAACGGGCTTGTAATAGGCGGAGGCCCATCTCTCGAAAGAACGGGGAACTGTGAGCTCTACTTAAAGGAGCTTGACGTTCCGATTATAGGTATTTGCCTCGGTCATCAGCTCATGGCAAAGGTTTTTGGTGGTGAGGTTGGAAAAGGGGCAATGGGTGGCTATTCTGAGGTCAAAGTAAGAATTATTGAGGATGACGAGCTCTTTGAGGGGATTCCGAAGGAAATTACGGTGTGGGCAAGCCACATGGATGAGGTAAAAAAGCTACCCGAGGGATTCAGAAGGCTTGCTGAATCAGATATCTGCAAGATTGAGGCAATGAGGCACGAAAAAAGGCCGCTTTACGGAGTGCAGTGGCATCCTGAGGTTTATCACTCCCAGTTTGGCACGGAGCTTTACCGGAACTTCATCGAGATTTGCAAGAAGTAGTCAGGCAATTAATGCTCAACCGCTCAGCCTCTCCCTCAACCTGCAGAAGGCACAGACGTCCCCACTCGCCACTTCCCCGCAAATCCTGCAGTACTTGATCTCCTCAAACTCCTCTGGGGGTCTGACCAGCCCCTAACGAAGTTTTAACAAAACCGGGCTTTTTTCTCTCAATGTCGTAAACTATCTCCTTCCACTCAGGAGTGGGGGCATGAGGACACTCCATCGGAGTGTAGGGGATGTTTTCAATGATTGCGTAGAGCATGTTCTCCTTTTCACTCATTTCGAAGAGCGGTTTTGCCCTGGCAACAATTTTCTCGTCGAAGGGGTCGTTTCTCGGCATCAGCTTCTCTGCCCACAGCTTAACTCCACCAGCAAACGTTTTTGATGTAAAATGAAACTATATCTTCAGCCGTGTGGCCTGTAGCGACAACATCAAAGCCGCCTTCTCTCGCAAACTTGTTCATGATGTATCTCTTCGATGTTCCGCATGCTGAGCAGGTTTTTCTTCTCATTCTCCTGGCCACCTCATCAACGTGAAGCCGTAGTCTTTCAGCCTCACAACATTGAGATTCAAATCAAGATATGATGAGAGTTCCTTAACGACTCTCTCCGACTCCTCAGAGTATTTCTCGATGCCCAGATCAATGTACAGCAGCTCAACTTCGTAGCCAAGCTCCTTCAAAACGGCAGCCATTGCAGAGCTGTCCTTCCCTCCTGAAACTGCAACCAGAACTCTCTCCTCTGGCTTTAAAATTCTGAATCTCTTTATGCTCCTTTTAACGAGATTTCTGTAAAATTCCGGATAGCATTTCTCGCAAAGGGCAATGCCGTATGCTTTTAAGTTCACCACTGCCCTTCTTCCACACTTCTTGCACTTCATATCAGCCCTCGATGTTGGGGATGGTTATTGACATGAGAATCGAGAAGAATACGATGAAAGCGAAGAGTTTAACGACCTTCATTGACATCTCCTCTGCCTTTTCCCCATACCTCCTCGCCAGCAGCCTGACAAAACCTCATGGAAAACTCTCCCGCCATCAAGCGGCACTGCTGGGAGGCAGTTGAAAAGGCCAACGTAGAAGTTAATCCAGCCAACCCAGTAGAGAGTGTTCAGGGCCCAGAAAAGCCATTGCGGGGCTATGAAGAGCTGTTCAAGCTCTCCGGTAAAGCCCTGAAACCTGAAGGGCATTGCGATGAGGTAAAGCCACCCTCCAATGGACTTAATCAGCTCAGGAATGGATTTCAGCTCATCGAGCATCGCCTTTGAGTAGAAGACGTTCACACCATCGATGGAGTCAAAGGTGCTGACGTAAACACCCAGAAATCCCTTTTCCCCCTTTCCAGCAAGCGTTACGTTGAATGTTCTGAAAGTTCCGTTATCGTAAACCTCAACGCTAACTCTCTGCCCTGGCCTCGTTTCACTCATCTTACTCTGAAAATCCTTGTATCCAGTAATTCGTGTATCATCTATTCTGACTATCAGCATTCCCGCCCTCATCCCGGCAAGCTCCGCGGGAAACTTCTCCCCGTTTTCAGTGTAGAGGCCTATCACCTTTACCCCCATCACCGCTGGAACGCTCAGCAACCTGGTTTCACCACCCTTTACCAGCTTTATCTCCGCAATCTCCGCATTCTGCAGAGCCATCCTGATATCATCAACGCTGCTGACCTTCACACCGTTGACCTCAACGATTCTGCCCTCCACCACTCCGCTGTCGTTTACAGCAACGAGGGCTGGTTGAACTGACGGTAGGAGGGAAAAGAAAAAGGCAAAGGCTATGAAAGCCACAGCAAAGTTACTCACAACTCCAGCTGAGAAAATCCTTATCCTTGCAGAGCTCTTCGTCTTTTCTCTGTCCATGATTTCTTCCTCATCTGGCTCCGCAAAACCACCTATGGGGATAAGGGCAAGAATTACACCAAGGGACTTTACTCTCACGCCCTCAACCCTGCAGAGAATGGCATGGCTGAACTCGTGGACAATAAGGGTTACAACAAGCCCAATCGTCCCCCAGATAATGGGAATGAAGGGATTCACACCTGGCAAAAGCAACGCAGCCTCGGACTTGTCAGCTCCGAAGGCTGGGGAGGGGATGTCAGCATGATGTAATCTGCTATCAGTATGAGAGAGAACATGAAAACCATTCCAGCAAACACTGCTGGCAGGCCGAGGTCAGCAAAAAGTCTCCAGAAGGTTTTTGGTTTTGAAAGCTTTTCGAGAAGTTCAAGGCCCCTTTTAGTCCTGATCATCAAAACTGGGCCGTAAGCGGTGATATTGTACTTCTCAAGAGTTCTCCGTCTCCTCAGTAACTCAACCAAACCCCAGTAAGCTCCGAATGCTATGAGTGCGTAAGCAATGGATTCCAGATCAGTGGACATTGAATTAAATAAGAGTAGGCATAATAAAAGCTTTGAGGTAAAAATTTATAGAATTTCCCACAACTAAAATCATGAACTTTCCTTATGGGAGCGACGCAGAGGAGGTTCTTAAGAAGCTTGAAGATTATGCCATGAACGATTTTGAGCCTCACGGCAGAAAAATGTGGGGTCACATCTATTACGCTGGGCTTAAGGATGTGGTGGAACTTGCAAGGAAAGCGTATCTGACGTACATGGACAAAACGATGCTCGATTTCACGTGCTTTCCAAGCCTTCTGAGAATGGAGAGAGAAGTCGTGCGAGCAGCTTCGGAATTGCTGAATGGGGATGAAGGTGTTGCGGGGAACTTCACTTACAGGGGAACTGAGAGTATAATGCTCGCATTAAAGGCAGCAAGGGAGAAATTCAGAAAGGAACACGGGAAAGACGTTGTCCCCGAAATCGTTCTGCCAGCAACGGCCCATCCCGCCTTCTGGAAGGGTGCTGAGTATCTGGGGATGAGGTGTTTGAGGGCAGAGCTTGACGATGAGTTCAGGCTGATGTGGATAGCTTGGCAGAGCTTGCTGGGGACAAAACGGCCATGATTGTTGGTTCAGCGCCAAACTACCCCTTTGGTGTTGTGGATGACATCAAAGCCCTCTCAGACGTTGCTACTGAGAAAAAACTCTGGCTGCATGTAGATGCATGCCTCGGAGGTTTTCATCTCCCTTCTTCAGAGAGCTTGGAGTGAAAGTCCCTGATTTCGATTTCAGCGTTGAGGGTGTGCACTCAATCTCAGCGGACTTTCACAAGTATGGCCTGTCGCCAAGAGGGGCTTCGGTGATTCTATACAGAAATGCGAAGCTGAGGGAGGGGCAGATTTTTGTCATGGCAGCGTGGCCGGGCTATCCTCTTGTAAACACTGCTGTACTCTCAACTCGCTCTGCAGGGACGCTTGCAGCAGCATGGGCTGTGATGAATTACCTCGGTTTTGACGGCTACCTGAAGCTTGCCGAGAAAACGCTCTACGCAAAGAATAGGTTGATAAAGGGGCTCACGGAACTGGGCTTGGAGCTGGTAGGAAGGCCAGAAGGGGCTGTTATGGCCTTCACATCCGAGAAGCACAACCTTTTCAGGGTGAGCACGCTTATGGCGAAGAAAGGTTGGTATGTGCAGTCGCAGCCCGGCTCAAAGGCACTCGGTTTTCCGAGGAGCTTGCACTTCTCAGTCACCCCAGCGCATGCGGAGGTGGTGGATGAGTTTCTTGAGGATATGAAGGACGTGCTGCCTGAAGCTGCTGGAAGCTATCCAGACGTGTCGTCCTTCGATATATCCAGGCTCAGATTTGGTAACGATGGACTTCCTGAGGATTCCGAGCTAATTTCAGAGCTTATACACTCCATGCCTCCTGAAGTGGTTGAGAGTGTGTTCAAATACGTCATCAACGAGCTAATATTCTGCTGAGTTCAGCTTTCTGTAAACTTTTTTCAGCCTGCTGTAAAGCTCCTTGTAGTATTCAAAAAGCCTGTCGTAAACCTTTGCCTCCTCTTCATTGGGCTTGAAAACTCTGTCAACCTCAAACTTTGCTGCAGCACTCTCAAAGCTCTCCTCTCCAAGGCCTACAGCAGCCATCGTTGCCAATCCCCTCAAACCCGTTTGCTCAGGATGCTTTATCCTTTTCAGCGGCCTTCTGACGGCACTCGCTATAATCTGGCACCACACGTCAAATAGCGCTCCTCCTCCAACAATGCTGACCATCTGCTGTGGAGCGGTCATCTTTTCAACATAGCCAAAGACCCACTTGATGTTCAACGCTACACCTTCCATCATCGCTCTCAGTACCTCTTCTCTACCGCTGTCAAGGCCCACGTTCACCAGCCCTCCCCTTACGTAGGGGTCGTCGATTGGTGCTCTCTCACCATAGAACCATGGCATGAAAATGAGCCTTCCCGCTGGTGCCTTCTCAACAAGCTCCTTCACCAGCTCGTAGTCCCCCTCAATGCCGACGAGCTTCATAGCCCATTCCAGCGCACCAGCAGCAACCTCCTGCTCTGCTATCAGCAAGTACTTCTCAGGAATAGCACTCAGCAGGCTGCCAATGAAGTGGAAGATGTCCGTTTTTCTGTTGGGAATGTGAGCAGCAACCCAATCGCTTGTTCCCACGTAAATGTGGCATTCGTTATCCTTAACAGCACCCGAACCGATGGCAGCGGCAGCAACGTCTCCAGAGCCCACCATTACCGGCACGTCTTTCTCTACCCCAAGCTCCTTTCTCACCTCAGGGCGAAGGTAACCAGCGATGTCGGTTGAGTTCTTTATTTCGGGGAAAAGCGATTCTGGCAGGCCATAATCTTTTAGAATGCTCTCTGACCACCTTGCTTTACCACCGCGAGTGTCCGCAAGCCAGGCAGATGGGCTTCGTCGGGACTGGTGACAAAGCTACCCGTTGCCCTCGCAAGAGGTAACCGCGAACATCGAGCATCTTGAAGGCTTTATTGAAAACATCCGGCTCATTCTCCTTAATCCAGACAATCTTGGAAATAGGGTCCTTGCCTGTCCTCGATGGAGCCCCTCCAGTAAGGCGGAGGAATTTGATGAGCTTGGTTAAAGAATACCCCTGAATCTTCACCAAACCATTCCAAATGTCCTCAGGCAATCCAGCAGCCCTCTCGTCGAGCCAAGTTATTATGTTTCTGAGTGCATTGCCCTCCTCATCCACAGGCACGACACCGGCCATGTGTGCACCAAACACGATAGCGTCAGGATTTGCCTTTTCAGCGAGGGGTTTGCAGACTTCAACAATGCTGTTCCACAGCCTTTCCGGATTTTTCTCAGCCCAGTGCTTTTCCGGATACTCAACAACAGCCCTTGTGGATTCGGTAATCTCAGCTTCAAAATTTTCGGTGCTGACAATTCCGGCTTTAATGGAAGTCGTCCCTACATCAACAGCAAGAATGAATGCCATCAAAAATATTGAGTGGGCAAAATATTTATAATTTTCTACAATTAACAAGCCAGGTTTAAAGCTTTAATACTTCGAATAAGGATTAAGGACAATGCTTAGGCTGGTACTTTCAGGGTTCTTTGCATACGCTGCACTTAGCTGCGTCATTCCAGTCATACCATCCTATGCTGCCTCTTTGGGAGCGTCTGTGCTTTTATCAGCCATCGCTGCTGGAGTTTTTGCCCTATTTCCAGCAATCGCTATGACTCCCTTTGGTATGTTAAGTGAGGTTTATGGGAGGAGAGTTTTTTTAATTGCAGGAGCTTTAACGGCCTTTTTTTCATCAATCCTTTATCTGCAGTCGAACACTGCTGAACTCCTTGTTTTTTCGAGAGCGCTTCACGGACTGGGAGGTGCTCTGTATATTCCATCCCTCAATGCACTGGTGGCTGACATTTCCGATGAAAGCAGGAGAGGAGAAACAATGGGGAGCTGCAGACCGCATTAATGCTCGGTTTCTTTGCCGGACCGCTTGCAGGAGGTTTTGTTTCGGATCTTTATGGCGTAAAGGCAGTCTTCATGCTCGCTCTGCTCTTTTCAGCTGTGACTCTCGCTCTTGTGGCAGGAGTTAGGGAGAGAGGCAAAGGTGGTGGGATGAGCAAGGCAGATTTTACCTTCCCAAGGAAGCTCACGTCCCTGTATGCTGTAATGTTCATGGGAACTGCCACAAGCTCCTCTCTCGCGCTATTTGCCATCCCCTACTACGCTCCAGAGCTGAACTTCTCTCCGCAGCAGGCAGGAATGCTTGTTGCCGTGCTCTTCCTCTTCTCAGCATCATTCGAATTCCGGCAGGGATAATGGCTGACAGGGCTGGGAGAAGCGTCATCGCACTTTTGGGGATGGTAGTCACAGCCTTAGGCCTTTTTTCGGCATCAAAACCAGATTTGCCATTCCTCTTCCTGGCCTCTCTGCTCTGCGGAGCAGGTAATGGTATTGTCAACACCGCAGTTTTTGCTGCCGCATCGGATTATGAGAACAGGGGATACGCAATGGGAGTGGCGAACACAGTCCTCAACGCCGGGATTTTTGCTGGAACGACCTTGGCAGGATATATGGCAGGGTTTCTAAGCTTTCAGGGCATGATGCTTGCCCTTGGTGCAGCAACTCTGCTCTTCTCACCCCTCTCGCTATCGAAAGGCTTTAACGGCATCTCTAAGGCTGAGAGATAAGAGGTACTGCTTCAAATCCTTCTTAAGGGCTGAAACATCCCCTTTTTTGGCGCAGACGGGATAAATAACATGCCTCCAGTTCTCCCATGGCGGCTGCATGCCCAGCTTCTCAGCAATCAGGTTGAGGGTTGAGGAATCTTCAACCTTATCCATTTTATTGGCCGCAAGAAAAACTCTGGGCGTAACCTCATTCAGAAACTCGAACATCTCTATCTCTACGGGAATACAGCCCCTCTTCTCCCACCTCTCAGCAATTTCGAGGAAAGAGCTCGCATCGATAACTTCAACGGAGGCAACTATTCTTTTCGCGTTTGACTCAATGTACTCGACAACGAAGTCCTTAACCTTCTCGCTGAAGTTTTTGCTGTACCCACTCACGTAGCCAAATCCCGGTAAATCAGTGAAAATCACCTTACCTACCTGAAAAGAGTTTGGCCTGATGGTCGTTCCGGGCTTCCTGCCCTTCCTGACCTCAAATTTAAAGAGGGTGGAGAATAAGGTTGATTTTCCTACGTTAGACCTGCCTGCGAATATGACCTCTTTCACATTCATAGCCAAGGTTGACGGGTGGGGTTTATGACTTTTGGTGGTGCCGTTAAATCCTCTCAGTCCTGAATCAGCCGAAAATAGCTGTGTCGGTTGGCACGCAAAATGATGTAAAAATTTATTAATATCCTTACACAACGCACACCGTGAAGGACGTGCTTATTGTTGGCGCTGGTGTAACTGGAAGCTTCATCGCAAAGGAGCTTTCCAAGTACGACCTTGATGTTTTGGTCGTTGAGAGAAAGTCCGGCCCCGGCCTCGACCAGACAAAAGGCTGCTCCGGAATCATCCACCCCCTTCAGCTCCCCTTTGGCTCGCTGAAAAGCAAGCTATGCCTTAAGGGCAACGCAATGATGGATGCAGAAGCCAATGAGCTGGGCTTCACATTCAAAAGAGTTGGGCTTATCCTCGTTGCGACCAATGTTATAACCTTCCTCGCAATTCCTATCATACAGCTTTACTTCAGGATGAACGGAGTGGTTTCGAGGAGGTTGAGCAAGAAAGAGGTTCTTGAGATGGTCCCCAACGTGAGGGAGGATATATGGGGTGGGCTTTTCCTCCCAACTGCCGGCGTTGTAAATCCTGTCGAGATGACAGCCTCAGCAATAAGGTTTGCAAAGGCAAACGGCGTTGAGGTTATCTACGACTGTAAGGTAACAGGAATTGAGAAAAGGGAGGAAGGGTTTGTTGTAAAGACGACCAGAGGTGATTTTGAGGCGAAGTGTGTCATCAACTGTGCGGGCCTTTACGCTGACGAGATTGCGAGAATGGTTGGTTATGATATGACCATAACTCCCGGAAAGGCACACACATAGTTTTTGCTGAGAAAGGCTTTTCAAATCACCTCACTGTTGCAATTCCCCTAAAGCCCAACAAGAGGACAAAGGGAGGAGGAGCACTCATCGGTTTTGACGGCAAGCCTCTCTGGGGGCCCAACCTGATTGATGTTGAGAGCAAAGAGGACACATCCGTAAAGAAGGAAGAAATTGAAGGGATAATCGAGAAGTTTTCACCCCTCTTCAAGAGAAAACCTGAAGGTGTTGTTGCCTTCTATGCAGGTTTGAGGTCAATTGCAGGAACCGACTTCGTAATCAACCAGCCAGTTGAGGGCTTCATAAACGTTGCTGGCATCCAGAGCCCCGGATTGACTGCTGCTCCGGCCATAGCGGAGATGGTTATTGAAATGCTCTCTTCAAGATTTGAGCTAAGGAGAAAGAAGGAGGTTAGAAGACCTGAGTGGATAAGACTCTCTGAAATGGATGATGAAGGAATAAAGAAGGTCATCGAGGAGGACGAGGACTTTGGTGAGATTGTCTGCCTTTGCAATATGGTCAGCAAGGCGGAAATTTTGCGAGCAATTGAGGAGGGAGAATGCTTTGACACTGTAAGGCACCTCACATGGCGGGAATGGACTGCTGCAAGTGTCATGCCGAAATCATGCGGCTGATAGAGGAGAGAACTGGAAAAGCAAGGAAGGAGATTGAGGGGAGTGATATAGTATGGTAGTCGTTGTTGGGGCAGGATATGCGGGTATTGCAGTGGCAGAGAAGCTCATGGAGAAAGGTATTGAGGTTACTGTCTACGACATGCGGGGAAAGGTGGTGAGCTGGCAGACTTTGCCAGGATAGATGAATTAAGGGAATATTACGCGAAATTTATTGAGAAAATTGAGGAGAGCGAGATTGAGGTTGTAAAGGGCTGTGTTGTCTCGACACATCCCTTAAAAGTCATATCACCGAGAGGGATTGAAACAGGAAAGGCTGAGGGGTTTTTCATCTGCACCGGAGCGGTGGACATGACTCCTGCAGCTTCGGAGGTTTACGGCAAGAGAGTGGCAGGAATATTCACACTCGAAACGGCAGTAAAGTTGCTGGCAACGGGGAAGAGAATTGGAAATAAGGTTCTCGTTCTCACGAGGAGGGATGAGGGAGTGCTGAATGCCCTGGAAGAGCATCTGGTTTCAAAGGACTACGAGGTTGAATTTTGAAGTCTGAAAGTCCCGCAGAGGTCTACGGCAGCAAGAGGGTGGAAAGGGTCGAAATTGATGGTAAAAGTGTCGCATGCGACACTCTTATCGTTTATGGAGGGAGATTGCCATTCAATCCCAGAAATCTTAGGGGAGAGCTGGTAGGAAACGTGGTTGAGTGCACCTACGACTACGAAAAAGTAGAGAAAAATGTTCAGAGGATTATGTTCTGAGCATAACCACATGTT
>LZCG01000046.1_pt1 | contig 22468 bp, 28 predicted proteins | sample 768541 | NCBI WGS metagenome assembly LZCG01 (sample SAMN05200874, study PRJNA324366) | oil field metagenome | isolation source: sample BH-FW-1 from oil reservoir | place: India: Bombay High | collected 2015-07-11
GCTACATATTTTTTGTTGCTAAAACTTCCGGCTACCCAACTGCCAACTCAATGCGTTGCTGCCCCAATCGGCATCCAGGAGGTGATAGTACATCCAGCGGGCAGGCAATAGCCAATGACTTTTTGCCACATTGGTACTTAAAGCGGCTGTGTACATGCGCAGGTGATTGTGCATATAACCGGTTTTGTACAATTCTTCAATACCGGCGTCAATGGCTTCAATGCCAGTAGTGTGATTTACAATGTTTTTTGAGATAGAATAATTTTCTACATCTGGCTGAGGGTGTTTGATAAACTGGTCTATTTCAGATTTTTTGTGTTTCCATACCAGTTGAAAATAATCCCGCCATGCCAATTCTCTTATGAAAGTTTTTATTTTTTTTAGCTCAAAACCCTTATTAATCAAAAAATCAGCAATTTGTCGGGTAGAAATTACCCCTCGCGAAACATAAGGTGACAATCTGGATACATTTCCGTCGATATAGTTACGGTTTTTTCCATATTTAACCGGGTCTATTTTGTCTAACAAAAATAATATTTCGTCGTAATGGATCGGAAAATTCATCGTTTGGATATTTTGTTGTTAGAGATACTTTTTTGACGTGTTGATTTGAACCGACTGATTTCAGGGTTTCTTTTTTTCAAGTGCTTTAAACTTGCGCCCGAATTGACGCGTTTACGCCACATTTTAAAACTACTGTTTTTCAATTGTTTACGCATTAAAGCTATGACTTCTTTCTCACTCATACCGAATTGAAAATCAATGGCTTCAAAAGGAGTGCGGTCTTCCCAGGCCATTTCTATGATTCTGTCAATGTCTGTTTCTGATAAATTCATTATATACGAATAATTTTCTTTTCACTTAAAGTGTAAGTGTCCAAATAATCGTGATTAATTGTTTTAGATTTTAACACGTTAAAAACATAAAGCCAATGGTCACCTGTTTCCTGATACGACAATTTTTTAAAAGCAAGCGAGCACTCACGTTTTTTAGAACCGGTCTTTCTAACCATGTTTCCAATAATTCATTCTTATTAAGATAATTAAATTTATTGTATTCAAAACCGCTGGATTGCCCTAATTTTTTACCAAATTGTATTGAGAGCGATGAAGTAATTGAAGTACAATTTCTTCGTCTAAAAGCATATTGTCAAAGGATTTGGTGCCCAGATATAAAGCAACGGCTATTTTTTTGGGCTGCATGCTTACAGCTGTAACGTAGGTGGCAATATTCATATTCACTTCGCCGTTTTTATCGTAAGTAGCTACACTATACACCGGTAAATTGGGGATATTCCAGGGTCTTTTCATTTTAAACTGATTAAATTTTAACAGAACTCATCCCGCCGTCAACGTGAACAATTTGTCCGGTTATCCAACTTGCTTCGGGCGACAATAAAAAAGCTGCCGCGTTGGCTATATCGTCGGGGGTTCCAATCCGTTTAAGCGGATGACGTTCGGCATTGGCTGCACGTTGCCGGTCGTTTTTAAGGTATTTAGCAGCCAAAGGGGTATCGGTAATGGAAGGAGCAATGCAATTGACTCTGATTTTTGGTGCAAATTCAGCTGCCAATGCACGGGTAAGCCCTTCAACAGCACCTTTTGATGCTGCGACCTGTGCATGAAATGTGAAGCCTTTTTGTACGGCTACAGAGGAAAACAAAACGATCGACGCATTTTCAGCCGCCCTAAGCCTTGGCAAAACTGCCTGAATCACTTTGACAGCTCCAACAAGATGTAATTCAAAATCTTCGGTAAACTCTCCGGGGGTTAAACGGTCGAAAACACGCAAATTGATACTGCCAACACTGTAAACTACACCGGATAACGCTTCGGGCAAAAAATCCAGGTTAAGATCTGCGTCTGACACATTGAGTGGAAAAGATTTTAGATTCTTTAGGTCAGGTAAGGTTTTGTTACGGTGGTAACTGCCGTAAACCTTATGTCCGGCATGTGCCAATTTCTCCGTAAGTTTTTCCCAATGCCCGACGAGGCCCCTACGATTAAATAATTTGCCATAAATTAATACAATTGTTATTCTTCCTATTTAAGTGTTTATCAAATAAAATTATCTTCCACTTGACAGCATCACTAAAAGTACAATTTGGTCCTAAAATTTTATTTAAACTATCAGAAAGTATCTGACAGTTAGAGTAAAAGGGCTTTCCTGTTGTTTTAGTGTTTAATCCGTATTTCCGAAAATTTTCACTGTAGCTTAATAACAAAAAACAAAGCTTAATTGTTGGAAAAAACTTTATTTTAATCCAAACAGAAACGGTAGAATAAATATCACAATAATTGTATAACCAGCATAAATGGTTAAATACCTGGCTACTGTTTTTTCAACACTATTTAACTGAACAGGGTTAAAATAGGATTTATATAAGTTTCTTGCCATAAGTATCAGATTCACAAAAATCAGAATATTTGAAAGCAACACTACGGTTCGGTTTGGTGTAAGACCTTCGGTAACCCTTGAAATTATCGCAATTAATGCAATTGAATTGATAATAATTGCCACAGCTGCCAACAAAAATAAAATGAAAACATTACTGTTTTTCTTTGCTGATTTATCCAATTCTGAAACAGAAAACACAATGAGTGCTACCACAGCTATAAGCATGACATTGAGAATGAGTAATAAATTTCTGTCCTGAAAAACATTACTATTTGAAAAAATCAGGGAAACTAAATACACAGCAAGCGTTAGAAGCACCAAAGGAGTAAAAACCCGTGCAATTACAGGGGCTATTTTTATTTGTAATCGTTGGATAAAGGCGAATTAGGTAAAAAGCGATGATTGGTGCAGCTACGCCTCCGATAATGGCTATATTTTCCATATAAAACTGTTCGATATCCATATTGATAGCTGAAAACAAACCAATGGTAATCCCTGTAAGCAAGCCGCCTGCGATTAGAATTAATCCGGTCATTATAAGCAATTCGCCGTTAAACCGAATAAATGCTATTCTTCTGCCATATTATTATACTCAAAAGAAATATAGGCTAAACCAAACAGACACCATAACAATAAAGGGGCGTGAATCAAAGAAAGCCAGGTAGAATCACTTTCTGTGGCGGGTAAAAAGTTAAGAAAAAGCGCTAATGCCACTACAATTGCGCCATAAGTTGACAGGCTCTTTACGTTAAAAATTTTATTTTGCCACAAAGTATAAAGAATAATGCCATTGAACACAATGATGGCCAAATCCCTTGAATAATAGAAGTCTGTGTTGATTTGTGGAAATATAACCGGAAGTATGGCCAATAATCCGGTAACCAGAGAAAGCAGCAATACCACCAACAGTTCCCGTTTTGAAAAGATTTCTGCTTTTATGTTGGTTTCGTGCGCTAAACGAATTTTCCAAAACCTGACCAAATCCGTATTATAATTTTCTGAAATATCGACAAACGATCTTAAAAAATCCTGTTTATTTTGCTGATACAAATGTTCAAGGATTTCAGGATTATTAATATTTTCTCGTATTTTATTTTTCATGGTTCAGCATTTTTTTAATGATGGCTATCCTTTGGAGCTTTAAAATCGTTGGGAATTCCTGCGTACAACGCAATTTCACAATAATAAACTTTGTTACCGGATTTAAACTTTTTGAATCCAACAACCTAAATACCAATATTCTATATCAAATGTTCAACGAAATTTCCCTCTGACATACAGTATTATCAAAGATACGAATTTTTTATGAAGATTTTTTTGGTAAAGAATAGCTAAATATTGTTTTAATGTACTAAAAAAAGATAGGGCCAATCCAAAAAACTTATCTTGCTTTCAGCGAAATAAAATATAAAAGTGCCCGGGATAATCCACTGATTGTAAAAATAATTAACAAAAGAGTTTGCGTTTTTTTCGTTTTTGATAAAAATTTTTTACTGATAGAATATTCGGGCTTTGACCAGTAGTTTATCGTAAATTTTTCGCTGTCAGCGAAGCTCATGATGAAGCTGGAATTAATTAATTACATTTGTTTATCCAAACATATTAATTCAATGAAAAAACAGGTTTGATTTCTTTTCTTTTTATGCTGACTCCGTTTTTTGTCCTGGGACAAGCATCAGAGAAGGAACCTCAGCATTCCATAGGGTTTAGTTTAATGCCCTTGGGCCAGTATGAATTGGTACAAAAACAGACTTTGTGTGGAGCACCTGGTTATCATGGAAAAGAATTTTATGTGCTGGGGATGTATTATAAAAGGCCATTTACAAAGCGTCTAAGCTGGCAGGTGGGGTTTGATTACGGCCATTACACGGTCAGGGTATCGCCAAACCTACCGCCCGGGTCAGATATGCCGGCCTATGATAAAGACTTTAGTTTGCTAAGTATTCCTGTCTCACTGTCGGTTGATATTTGCGACTACCTTTATATCAGCGCAGGAATGATATTTGATTTCGATAACCCGGATGAGGCAGAAATGCCCGACATGGCAGGTTTTGGTTTTTTTGGTGCTGTAGGAGTTCAATATGAATTTGCCAATCACGTAATTGTTTTTGTGAGCCCTTATTTAAGTGCCCACAGTCTGGTTTCATGGGAAAAATCCAACCATTATTATCTCCCTGAATCAGGCTTAAAGTTTGGTTTTTCCTTTTCCCCTGTATTTTAAATTTGTTTTTTAGCTATACCACTTCACGCAATCATTTTGGTGTGAATAGCATAAAAAACGCAAAGCTGCGGTGTTTCTACCTGATTGTGCTGTTTTAAAGGTTTATTCCACTGTTACGGATTTTGCCAGGTTTCGTGGCTGGTCTACGTTACATCCGCGCATCAAAGCCACATGATAAGCCAGTAATTGCAGGGGTATGGTATTAAGCAATGGGTCGAGAAATTCATGGGTTTCGGGCACCTCAATGCTATAATCGGCCATTTTACTGATAACCGTATCTCCTTCCGGTACAATAGCAATAATGACCCCTTTTCGGGCTTTGATTTCCTGGATGTTGCTAATCACTTTGTCGTAAATACTTTTGTTAGTACCAATAACCACGGTTGGCATATTTTCGTCAATCAAAGCAATCGGGCCGTGTTTCATTTCTGCAGCCGGATATCCTTCAGCATGTATGTAGGAAATTTCTTTCATTTTGAGAGCCCCCTCGAGTGCTACGGGGAAATTTAATCCGCGACCGAGATAAAGAAAATTTTTACTGTCTTTGAATTTGTGGGCAATATCTTCAATAAAGGGGTTGGTCTTGAGGACTTTTTCGATTTTTTCAGGGATCTTATGAAGTTCAGCAACGATTTGCTGGTATTTGGAAGCGCCAATGGTGCCCCGGAGTTTGGCTATTCGTAAAGCCATAAGCGTCAACACGGCAACCTGAGCGGTAAAAGCTTTTGTTGAAGCAACACCAATCTCAGGGCCAGCGTGCGTATAAGTTCCTGCATCCGTAACCCGTGCAATGCTGGAACCTACCACATTACAGACTCCCAAAATGGTAGCCCCTTTTGATTTGGCCATTTCTATGCCGGCAAGGGTATCGGCCGTTTCTCCCGACTGAGATATAGCTATCACAATATCATCTTCTGTAATTACCGGATTGCGGTAACGAAATTCCGAACCATATTCCACTTCCACAGGAATACGGGCCAGCTCTTCAAAAAGATATTCACCTACCAGACCGGCATGCCAGGAAGTGCCGCAGGCTGTAATGATGATTCTTTTGGCAGTGACCATCTTTTGCTCATACTCCACAATGCCCCCCAAACGTACTTCCCGGTTTTCAGGATTCAAACGTCCGCGCATGCTATCATAGACTGACTGTGGCTGCTCAAAAATTTCTTTGAGCATAAAATGGTCAAAACCTTCTTTTTCCAGTGCGCTCAGATTCAACTCCAATTCCTGTATGTAAGGAGTGATGGATTTGTTTTTGATGGTTTTTAGTTTGAGGTCTTTGCCTTTTTCGATGATAGCTATTTCATAATCTTCCAGATAAACTACTTTTCTGGTATATTCTATGATGGGAGTGGCATCGGATGCCAGAAAAAATTCGTTATCGCCAATGCCAACCACCAGCGGACTGCCTTTGCGTGCTGCAATCAGTAAATCGGGATTTTGGCTTGAAGTAATCACAATGGCATAAGCTCCGATTACACTGTTAAGGGCAATGCGGACAGCTTCCACCAAATCGACCTGTTCTTTGTTTTGAATGTCTTCAATCAGGTTGATTAATACTTCTGTATCGGTATCGCTTTCAAATATAAATCCCCTGTTTTCCAGTTCCTTTTTAAGAGTTTCATAGTTTTCTATTATCCCGTTGTGGACAATCGACAAATCTTTTGAATTGGAGTAATGGGGATGAGCATTCACATCATTTGGAATGCCATGGGTGGCCCATCGGGTATGGGCAATTCCAACGGTTCCGGATATGTCTTTACCTTTGACATATTCTTCAAGTTTGGCTACTTTCCCTTTTTGTTTGTAACTTTTTAGGCCGGAGCCATTAAATAATGTAATGCCGGCACTGTCATATCCGCGGTATTCCAAACGGTAGAGTCCATTGATAAGAATTGGATATGCTTGTCTGTTACCTATATAACCTACAATTCCACACATAATTTGGTAAGATTTAAGTTTGATTTATGTTACGAATGTAATCATTTTGTTGTTTTCGAAAAAATTTATACAATTCCGTAAAACAAAAATAACAATTTATTGAAATAGTGCTATTCTACGTTGGTATAAAGTACTTCGATGTAAGAGCCGTTCAAAGCGTCGGGCCCCTTCAGGATAAGACGGTTGGCATTGGTTGCACCGGCGTTGACTGTAATTGAGAGCAAATTCGATTCGGCAGTCTTATTAATTGTTTCCTGTAAAAACCGGCTAATCCTAAAGACATATTCGCCGTTGGTTTCATTATATACGCCGCCAAAATATCCTGATCCTTGTTCGTTGTCGGGAAGGGCATAATATTCCCGGTTTTCATTAACCATAAACAGGTTTAAAGTTGAAGGTGCCTCATACATCTCAAAATCCTGATTGATCTTTAGGTGTAGTGTGGCATTATTGACCGCCATTCCTGAATCGGGCTGTGATATATCGGGGAAACGGACCAGCAATTCAATTCCTGCCATAGGCTGGCTGTAGGCTTCCATATCACCAAGCGTGGTATCGCCTTCCAACACCTGATTCCTGAATGCCTGGCTGGCATCTTCATAACCGTAGTGTTCAAAATGGTTGGTACGCGGCGTTAATGTAGAACTTGGGTAATCAAAGTAAGTCGTATCAAAATCATTGTGATAAAACAACCTGAGGGTTGTATAGGTGGAATTCATATTGAAATAGCACAAAGCTCCTTGTTGCGGGGTTTCAATTTTATCGGGGATGATAACCAGTCCGTTGAAAAATGCCATAAAGTTATCGTCACTTTCCATAACCGTTTCGTCAGCACCTATCAACAGGTTGGCCAGGTCAACACCCAGCGGAATAGTCAGTCGTGGTGTGTAGGCAATGCTGTCGATATAAACACTGTCATAAGGGCGGGGTTCAAAAAGAAAATTTGATGCGTAGTCAGTGCCTTCGTCATAATCAAACGTTTGGTGGGAGTAATATGCTGAATCTAATTGGAGCTGTTCCTGAAGTTGATAAACATGCAGGTTTTGTGTAGTGGTTGTGTCACCATAATAGCCATTATAGGCCATAATAAGATGAATGCTGTCGGCCACGGCGCCGGTTCCAAAGTCATGATAGGTATTGGAAAGTGAAAATGCGGTATAAACAGAAGCTGTGGTGATACCAAATACAGGGTCGTAGTAGGAGCCCAGAATACTTCTGGAGGTTTCGTCGCTTCGAATGGAATCCAGTGTACGGGAATAAGTGTGAAACGAAAAAGTATCAGTTTGATGAACCGATAGCCCTATGTCAGGCTGTATTTCCATTCCGATTTCTTTAAGGTCGTCATCGCATGCTGCTAAAAACAACAAGACTACAAATAGCCATACGTTCCGGGTATTTCGCTTCAAAGTGTTTATAATTTAATCGTGTAACAATGATTTAAACGATGCAATACTACAAAAAGAAAACTGACAGCCGGGATTGTTACTGCAGAATTTTATCATAAAAATCGTTAATGGTTTCCACATAGACATCTTTATCGTCGCCTTGATAAGGAAGGAAAGGTTTGCCCGTTTTTTGGCAGCCTGAAGAATTGATTCATTAATAGTTTCACTTCCCTGAATAATACCGTCAGCATAATGAATAGCGGCATTCATCAGATTTTCGTAATTAGGCTCTTTATAAAGTTTAAGATCTTTGTCGGTGATTCCGTCGATTTTGATTTTTTTGGTGATGTTATCGTCAAGGCTTTCTTCAAATCCATCTTCATACAACGAAATAATCACTTTGGATTCTGTAAACAGCGGATTGTCTTTGTATGCTCTTTTCAGGTAGAGGGGCACCAGTGATGACATCCATCCATGACAATGGACAATATCGGGGGCCCAGCCCAGTTTTTTGACGGTTTCCAAAACCCCCATACCAAAGAAAATCATGCGCTCGTCATTGTCGTCAAAGAATTTATCTTTTTTATCGCGAATAATAGCTTTGCGATGAAAATAATCTTCGTTGTCAATAAAATAAACCTGCATGCGGGCAGGTTGTATGGAAGCTACTTTGATGATGAGAGGGTGGTCGGTGTCATCGATAATCAGGTTCATCCCTGAAAGGCGTATGACTTCATGCAACTGATTTCTGCGCTCATTAATTACGCCAAAGCGTGGCATAAAGGTTCTTATTTCTTTCCCTTTTTCCTGAATGCCTTGTGGTAAAAAATCTGCCAATATTGCTTATATGACTTTCTTTAAGATATGGTTTTATCTCCTGCGAAACGAATAGGACTTTAGTTTTTTCCATCACTTATGTGTATTTCAATCTCAAATATTCTACGAAATGTTGGCAAAATTAATAAAAATAACGGAAACTTTCAATTATAAACGCCTGCTATCCAAAAAGCAAAAGGCAGGATTTTTCCTGCCTTTTGCTGATTTATGTTTTGTTTCTACGACTTAGAACCGCAATTTGTCAATTTATTTTCTGACAAAAAGAGCCTTAATGATATGCGAGGCCATTTTCGGATTTTCTTTCAGCCGGCGTGTGGAATAACCAAACCAATCTTTTCCAAAGGGGACATAAACACGCATCCGGTGACCTTCGTCAACCAATTTTTTCCTTAAATTGGGTGTTACACCATACAACATCTGAAATTCATATTCTTCATGCTTAAACTGATATTTTTTTATCAGTTTCAAAGCCCCGTCAATTAGCGGTTGGTCATGGGTAGCAATACCCGGATACATTTTTTGCTGAAACATAAATTCCAGGTCCTCCATAAAATGCTCGTTGACTTCCTCATATTTTTTAAAGGCAACCTCCTCAGGTTCTACGTAAATTCCTTTGCATAGTCTGAAATTTATGGGGTTTTCTTCAGTATGGATATCAAGTAAATCATGCAGATCCTGGTAAGTGCGGCGCATATAGGCCTGAAACACCAATCCCACATTGGCCGGAAATTCTTTTTTCAGCTTCTGAAAAGTTTTATTTCTTTGTCAACACAGGATGAATCTTCCATATCAATGCGGATAAAGTTGCCATATGAAACCGCTTTTTGGACGACCTCCCGAATGTGGTTGTAGCAAACTTCTTGATCAATCAGCAGTCCGAAAGAAGAGGGTTTAATGGAGTAGTTCCCGTTGATACCTTCTTTTTCTGAACGTTCAATCACTTCGAGGTATTCATTTTTATTCGCTTCAGCTTCTTCAAGAGATTCTATAAATTCTCCTAGCACATCCAGTGTTACCATGATGCCCTGGCTGTTTAATTCTTTCGATACTGCAATCGCATCATCCAGGGTATCTCCGGCAATGTATTTTTTGGAGAATATCCATACCAGCTTTTTAGGCAGGTATGGCAACAAGGCGGCAATCAATTTATTAAAAAACATATCTTCAATTGGTTTGTTTGTAAAATTTTATATGCAGCAAATATATGTTTTTTTTCAAATATTATACTAAAGAATCACTTCTGTTTTGGCCGCTCTTCATAACATTGAACTATTTATAAATCGCTTGTTAATAGTCTTTTAATAATGGTTTGCTATTTAACTCAGAATAAATAACGATGTTTATATCAGACAATATTTAATATGAAATGTAATAAATAATTTTATAGGAAAGGGTCCTGTTTTAATCTTACACAGGCTGATGAGTGGGCTGTTAAACTGCGGGGAAAATTGAACAGGAATGACCTGTTTGCAATCAACTATTTGACAAATCAACTTATTAACCGGTTCATTGAAATTAGCGTTTGCAACTTGGGTTTTTTCTTTTTGTTTTGGATGCTGTAGCCCAGGAAGCGGATGATAAGATGGAGCCATTTTTAATTTGTTTTATTTGTGAAACCTTTATATTTTTGCAGCCCTTTTTGAAATGAAAGCAGGTTTGTTGTGAAGGAGTTAAAGGATTTTGAAATAGCGTTTAGCGGATTGAAGCTTGGAGAACATACTTTTCAACTAACTGCTGGAGACAGGTTCTTTGAAAATTACAGTGTGTTGGAGGTCAAAAGCGGACAGGTGCATATAGCCCTGACGTTGACCAAGAAAGAACGAATGTTAGTGTGGCATTTTCAAATAAAGGGCGTATTGCAGTTTATTTGTGATCGGTGTCTCCAACTGATGGATTATCCCATATCGCTCGACGAAATGCTTTACGTGAAACTCTTAAGCGGGATTGATACCCCGTCGGAGGAAAGCGAAGACGTTATTGACATTCCGGAAACCGACAGCGCATTTAATGTAGGGCATTATCTTTATGAATTTATTTCAGTGGCTTTACCAATGAAACGAGTACATGGTGAAGATGAAAACGGAAACAGTTTATGTGATGTCCACATGCTTGAATTACTGGAAGAAAAGGGGCAGCAGCCGGAAGTGGTGTCTGAAACAGACCCGCGATGGGATGCTTTGAAAGAATTAAAAAATAAACTTGATAAATCAAAAAATAAATAAAAATGGCACATCCAAAACGTAAAACATCTAAAACCCGTCGGGACAAAAGACGTACCCATTACAAACTGGAACGTCCGCAACTGGCAACCTGTCAAACCACTGGTGAAGTTCATCTTTATCATCGTGCATATTATGTGGATGGCGCGCTTTATTACAAAGGAAAGCTCGTTCATGAGGCAGAAATAGATTAAAATTATTCACCAAACATCTTTCTTATGAAAGTTGGACTTGATGTTATGGGCGGGGATTTCGCTCCCAATACCACGTTGGACGGCGCAATTCTCGCCCATAAATATTTACTTCAGCATGAAATTGTCTTGATTGGGCCTGAATTTGAAATTAAAAAAGGGCTTCAGGAAAGAAATATCCCTGTCGATACGTTTGAAATCATCAATGCCGCTGATGTTATAGCTATGAACGAATCGCCTGCACAGGCTTTTAAAGCAAAGCCTGATTCAAGCATAGCGGTAGGTTTCAACAGTATGAAAAATGGTTTGACAGATGCTTTTTGTAGTGCCGGCAATACCGGAGCTATGCTGGTGGGTGCTGTTTTTACCTTAGGCACGGTCGAGGGTATTGAACGACCTGTTACTCCGGCCATTCTTCCCCGCCTTGATGGCGGCACCAATGTGGTGTTGGATGTGGGTACAAATGTGGAATGTAAACCAGCACACCTTTTACAATTCGCTGTTTTGGGTGATTTGTATGCCAGATATGTTTTAAACAATCCCTGTCCTAAAATAGGATTGCTAAATATTGGTGAGGAAAAAGAAAAAGGGAACAGCCTTACCCGTGAAGCCTATCAACTTCTCGAACAACCTAATCCTTTTGAATTTGTGGGCAATGTCGAAGGTCGCGATTTGTTCGGAAATAAAGCAGATGTGTTTGTTTGTGATGGCTTTGTAGGAAATGTGGTGCTTAAACAAGCCGAATCTTTTTATGCTGTGGCGCAAACCCTTAATATAAACCATCCCTATTTTGACCGATTTGATTACAGACGTTTTGGCGGTACCCCGATTTTAGGAGTTGATGGTACTGTTTTGGTTGGTCATGGAGTATCTGATAAAGAAGCTATTAAAAATATGATTCTGGAAAGCCTGAAGCTGGCTGAGGCTGGTTTGCCTGATAAAATCAAACAGGCTATGGTTTTGGTAAAATCTTAGACTACTTTTGTCAAATAATTATAAATTTGCCGTGTTTTTTTAATGCAAAAACGGATGAAAGCGAAGATTACTGGTGTGGGAGCTTATGTTCCTGAAGATATACTTACCAACCAAGACCTTGAAAAAATGGTCAATACCACCGATGAATGGATCATGACCCGCATTGGTATAAAAACAAGACATATTCTAAAAGTCCCCGGCGAAGGGACTTCCTATATGGCCGAAAAAGCCGTGAAAGAGCTGCTCAGTAAAACCCGAACATCTCCCGATGAGGTTGAACTCTTAATTTGTGCCACGGTTACACCTGATCATGTTTTCCCGGCCACTGCCAATATCATCAGTGATAAAGTGGGGATTAAAAATGCTTTTAGTTTTGATATAAATGCCGGTTGTTCCGGCTTTTTATATGCTTTGGCTACCGGCGCAAAGTTTGTGGAATCAGGAAAATACAAAAAAGTTGTTATTGTCGGGGCCGATAAAATGTCATCTATTACCGATTACACTGATCGTTCTACCTGTCCGATTTTTGGTGATGGTGCCGGGGCTGTAATGCTGGAACCTGGTGAGGGCGATTATGGCATCATCGACTCGATATTGCAGTCAGACGGTGTCGGAAGGGCGCACCTCTATCAGGTGGCCGGGGGCTCGGTTAAGCCTGCCAGCCATGAAAGTGTTGACAACCGCGAGCATTTTATCTATCAGGAAGGCCAACCTGTCTTTAAATGGGCTGTTTCAAAAATGGCGGATGTGTCTGTTGACATGATGCATAAGCATCATATTGCACCGGATGATCTCGACTGGCTTGTGCCCCATCAGGCCAATATGCGCATCATCGAAGCTACGGCCAAACGCATGGGTATCCGAAGAGACCAGGTGATGATCAATATACAGAAATATGGAAATACTACGGCAGCTACTTTACCCCTTTGTCTTTATGAATGGGAAAAGCAACTAAAACCCGGAAGTAAATTGATTCTTTCAACCTTTGGTGCGGGGTTCACCTGGGGCGCTATTTATGTAAAATGGGCTTATGACGGGACTGCTGTGTCGCCGGATTAATAAAATCAGCTTACATATAAATAACAAGTCATACCGTTGTTATTAATTGGTTGTCAGGTATTTTTGTCGTTTGGAGTTTTCGTCTTTTTGTCTGCATTGCTATCACAATTAATGTCCTGTCAATATTCTCACTGTTGCCCGGATGAAGTTTGGGAAGTGATAACTCCAACTGGATAAGATGCTGCTTTACGCATAACCGATTGTTCCTGCGTCCGTTCTAAGTTTTTTGGTTTTGCCTGTTACGGTTCTGATTTTTATACAAATTGGTTGAAATAGTTTTTTTGGAATGGCTACGAATTCACGAAGTAAAGACGAATTAAAGAGGAATTGTTCATTCGTGCGTTCGTGGTTAAACTTGTAGCTTGCCTGTTTTCTTCACTTTTTTTGCAGAATCGTATAAACAACTGATAATCAACATTTATTTAATATTTTGGGTATTGCAAATCTGAAAATGGGAGCCGTTGGGTGTTTTGTTTATTCAAACAATGCGATATCCAGTTTTTTCCATTCCCCTTCCTGGAAATAAGTCAGATGCTCAAAACCGGTTTCCCGGAGCATTTGAATGCCTTCGCGATAATATCCGTCTATCTCGTCAGGATGGTGTGCATCCGTATTGAGGCTCACCGGAATATTTTTTTCGAGAATTCGTTTTAAACCCATTTCCCGGAAAAAAAAAATCTGCAAACGGTCTTTATAAAGACCTCGGGTATTTACTTCCACAACCGTCTGGTGCTGCTGAATAACTTCCAGCGTTTGTTCCACCAGGTTGCGATACCAATTTTCTTCTTCTGAAAAAAAACGGCCTTTGTTGTTCATCTTAATTTTATCAAAATGGGCCACCAGATCCGGCTTTTGAGTTTCTATCATTTCGTTAACCTGTTGGTAATAGGTGGTTACAGCTTTTCGAATATCATTATGAAACAGATTTTTCAACCCGGCCTGGTATATTTCAGGCCTGCCGCCATCAATAAACCATAATTTTCCGGTGGGGGTTTTCACCAGATGTACAGCTCCAATGGTGTAATCAAGCCCTGCCTCTTTTCTGAAGGTCTCAAAGTTATATGTAATACCGGGGATATAGTCAATTTCCAATGATAACAGTAACGAAATCCTGTTGGCGTATTGTTGCCTGAGGTGTTGAAATTCCTTAACATATCTTTTCAGGGCTTCCATATCTTTGATGGAAAAATTGTTCTCAAATGTCACTGGCGCATGGCTGGAAATGCCATAGGTGGTAAATCCTTTTTCAATTGCAGCAAGAACCATTTTTTCCATGGGAGCTTTGCCGTCACAGTATTGGGTATGGGAATGCAGATTAATTTTCATTGGAATTGTTTATGCCATTAAATTGGGTTCTTTTTGTTTGACTTCCACTATTTTATAAAGACGGTCGCCTCTCCTGATTAAATCTTTGACGGGGAAAGAAATCACATCGCCTTTTTCGGCTTGTGCTACCGGTCTCAGGTCCACCCGAATTTCATTTACAGTATCTTCATAAGCTCCGGTTGTCTTTCCGGTGATGATAATTTCATCGCCTGTCTTGAGCGTTCCGGTTTGCATCGCAACTTCAACTACTTTAATTTTTGAAAAATAATTGGTTACTTTACCAATGAATTCTTTTTTATGGGTTGCCTGTGAGCCATAGCGCTCAGTCCATTCACCAAGCCTTTGGCCAAGATAATAGCCATCCCAAAAACCACGGTTATATACCCTGCTCAGGCGCTCTTCCCAGGCTTCAATCTTTTTTCTTGTATAATCCCCTTCAAACCAAGCGTTAACGGCTTCGCGATAGACTTCTGAAACTGTTTTAACGTATTCCGGTGGCCGGCCCCTGCCTTCTATTTTCAGCACCCTGACGCCTGCATCCAGAATTTTATTCAAAAAATGAATGGTTTTCAAATCTTTGGGCGACATGATGTATTCGTTATCTACTTCCAGGGCATGTTCGCCCGACTTGTCTTTTACTTCATAGGCCCGGCGGCATGGTTGCAGACAAGCGCCACGATTGGCCGAGGAATTGAGCATGTGAAGGCTCAGATAGCATTTGCCCGAAATGGCCATGCAAAGAGCGCCATGAGCAAAGATTTCTATTTGTACCAGATTACCCGACGGGCCTTTGATTTGTTGTTCTTTTATCTGGCGGGTGATGGCGGCCACCTGATTGAGGTTTAGCTCCCTTGCAGTGACCATAACATCTGCAAACTGTGAAAAAAACTTTACTTCTTCAATATTGGTCACATTGCTTTGTGTAGATATATGTACCTCTACACCCAACGCCCGGGCATATTGTATAACCGCAAAGTCGGTGGCAATGATGGCATCAATATGGTTGTCACGGGCAGCAGTAACCACCTTTTTGATTTCTTCCAGCTCTTCATCATAAACCACAGTATTTACTGTCAGGTAAGTTTTTATACCATGGGTTTTGCAGATACTGGTAATCTCTTTAAGGTCATTTAGCGTAAAATTCTGCGATGAATTGGCACGCATGTTTAGTTTTCCAACGCCAAAATATACCGCATCAGCTCCTCCCTGAATGGCGGCATGCAATGAGGCAAAACTCCCGACGGGAGCCATGATTTCAATGTCTTCAGCTTGCATTTTTAAATTTTTTGCAAAATTAACCATTTGTCTCCAAGTGTGCTTTGTTGAAACAATTAATTAGTTTTGTGGTTTGTTTTGATAAATTTAAATTTTGATTCCAATGTTCAGATTATATCAAGGGAAATACTGGCTTTTGAGCCTTTTTTTATTAGCGTTTTCTGCAAACGTTTTCACCCAAACTATTCAGGAAAAAAGAAAGCATATCAGGGCCCTGAAGCAAAATATGTTTTTTTAATGATAGGCGATGGCATGGGGTTGGCGCAAATTACTGTTGCTGAAGTCTATCTGGCGGCACTGCAAAATGATATTGCCCCTCATTTATTGAGCTTTTCAGATTTTCCATCGCAGGGTTTCATGACAACCCATGCCTATGACCGCTATATTACCGGCTCGGCGGCCAGCGGTACGGCCATAGCCACCGGACATAAAACATCCATTGGAACCATTTCAATGGGCCCGAAACACAAAATAAAGTATAAAAGTGTGGCAACCAAAGCCCATGAAAAAGGTTTGAAAGTTGGTATCCTAACCACTGTTCCCATTGACCATGCTACCCCGGCGGTTTTTTATGCCAACGAACCGGTACGCCACAGCAACTATAACATTGGCCGGCAGCTTCCACTGAGTGGTTTTGATTATTTTGCCGGTGGCGGATTTACTTATCCCGACGGACGTAATCATGACCAGGAAAATCTGGTGGCACTCCTCAAAAATTATGGCTACAATTATATTGATACTAAAAAAGATTTTCAAAAACTCTCCCCGGGTGATGGTAAAGTGCTGGCCGTTAATCCCGTATTAGAAGATGGCGCCATGCCTTACCGAATCGACCAAACCCGAAACGATATTACGCTGGCTGATTTTACTGCCAAAGGAATTGAAATGATTGATAATGAAACCGGATTTTTTATGATGGTTGAAGGGGGGCAAATCGACTGGGCTGCCCATGCCAATGATGCAGCTACTCTCATCCGGGAAGTGCTGGATTTTGATGAGGCCGTTGCCGAAGCGCTGAAATTTTATAAAAACCATCTCAATGAAACTTTGATTGTGGTTACTGCTGACCATGAAACCGGCGGAATGGCTTTGGGTGGTCGAAACACCAAATATTCATCCTATTTTGACAGACTTAAAAATCAAAAAGTTTCTATGAATGAATTTGGACGCCTGCTGAAACAATATGCAACTGCTAAAGCCGGGACTTTCTCTTTTGAGGATGCACTGGATATGGCTTCCAAATATTTTGGGCTGGGTAAAAAAAATGATGGACTGATGCTCAACAAAGCTGACCTGGTTAGATTGAGGAAAGCATACGAAGCCGAGTTTGAAGGCGTGAAACCCGCTTCTATCCTGGATGAGATGGCTGTGTCCTACAACGGCAACTATCCGTTTGCTTCTGTTGCTGTACAAATATTGAATGAAAAATCCGGCGTTTCTTTTACTTCCAATTCCCATACGGGCATCCCGGTTCCGGTTAAAGCCATCGGACCCGGTGCCGAATTGTTTGATGGGTTGATTGATAATACAGATATCTCCAAAAATATTGAAGTCATTATGGGGTTAAACAAAAATAGGTTTATTGGGTGGTAATAAGTTGATTTGTGACTTTTTAGTTGATTGCTTGTGAAACAGGAAAAAATTTTAATATATCAGGTTCTGGTAAGGTTGTTTGGTAATGAGCCGGATAACCCTGTGGTTAATGGAACCCGCGATGAAAATGGCTCCGGAAAGTTTCATTATCTTTCAAAGACTGCGCTGACAGAAATTCGCAACATGGGTTTTACGCATGTCTGGCTGACCGGAGTGATTGAACATGCAATAGTTCAGGGATATCCGGAACATGGAATCCCCGATGGAAATCCTCTGGTGATAAAAGGTAAAGCAGGCTCTCCGTATGCTATCAGCGATTATTATGATGTTAATCCTGATTTGGCAGTGGAGGTGGATAAACGCATGAAGGAATTTGAAGCACTGGTTGACAGATGTCACCAAAGCGGGTTGAAAGTTATCATGGATTTTGTCCCCAATCATGTGGCCAGGGAATACCATTCCGACATGAAGCCGAACGGCATGCGCGACCTCGGTGTGGATGATGATCATTCGGTTTCGTTTTCTGCCCAAAACAATTTTTATTACCTGCCGGCAACCACTTAGCCTCCCCCGGGAATTAAAAAACAGCTATCCGGATTGCGACTACAATGAATTTCCTGCCAAGCTACGGGTAATGATTGTTTTAGCCCGTCACCCGGTATGCATGACTGGTATGAAACCGTGAAACTAAACTACGGTGTTGATGTGCAAAATAACCATGAAAAACATTTTGATCCCATTCCGGATACATGGAAAAAAATGCGGCATATCCTTCACTACTGGGCCGGAAAGAATATTGATGGTTTTCGTTGTGATATGGCTGAAATGGTGCCTGTAGAATTTTGGCAGTACGCTATCAGGCACCTTAAATCAGCCTATCCTGACCTGATTTTTATTGCCGAAATTTATAATCCCGATTTATATCACCTTTTTATCTCTCACGGGCAGTTTGATTATTTATACGACAAAGTGGGTTTATACGATACACTCCGCGAGGTTATCAACGAAAACCAGCCTGCCGGAAATATTACAGCATGTTGGCAAAATCTTCATGGACTGGATGACCATATGTTACGGTTTTTAGAAAATCATGACGAGCAACGCCTGGCATCTCCGTTTTTTGCCGGCAATGCCCAAAAAGCAATTCCTGCTATGGTAGTTGCCATGGCCCTCAACAAAGGTCCTGCGATGGTTTATTTTGGGCAGGAAGTGGGCGAACCGGCTTTCGGACGTTCAGGTTTTAGCGGTGACGATGGACGTACGACCATTTTCGATTATTGGCATGTGCCTGTTTTCAGGAAATGGACAAATCGTGGTGCTTTTGATGGTGGCGGTTTATCTGCTGAGCAACTTACGCTGCGTAAAAAGTATATTGAAATATTAAGTCTTGGCAAAGAAGAAGCTGTCAGCCAAGGCCATTTTTTGATTTGATGTATGCCAATCAAAATTATGAACATTTCAATACCACCTACTGCTATGCCTGGATTCGCTACACGGCGGAACAAAAATTGTTGGGTGTAGTCAACTTTTCTCCGGAAACGATGGCACAACAGGTCAAAATACCCGGACATGCTTTGGAGATGATGGCGCTACCTTCAGATACCCGATTGCAGTTTTCCGATTTTTTTAATGGTGGAAACCTCCAGATACATACCAGTCGGTTTCTTCAGGAACAAGGGGTTAAGGTTTCCGTGGAAGGCTATGGCTTCAGCATCCTGACAATTTTACGGGCAGATACGTAATTAAATAATTCCCCTTTCGGGGGATGCGAACATATCTGTTTGATAAACAGTTTGTTTATTTTACTCCTATCAAAATCATGGAGGCCCAGTCTATTGGAAGCTGTCCTTCCCGAATGGCTTTTAGTTTTGCCTCCTGAAGGGCACGGGAATAGGTTTTCCCGTGAAGCACGCCTTCATAAAAAGAAACAATCAGGTTGCGGGTTTTGGCGTCATGTACTTTCCAGAGTGAGGCCATGACATTGGGAACGCCATTAAAAATGAATCCGCGCGGCAAGGCCAACACACCTTCGCCGGTTTCAATTTTTCCATATCCTGTTTTACAGGCGCTGAGGACAACCAGATCGGCCTTCAGCGGAATTTGAAAAATTTCTTCCGAAAAAAGAAATCCGTCATTGGTTAGTGCAGAGGCAGGGTCATTTTTATAGAAAAACAAACCCGAAAGCCTGGGATTTTTCCGGGAAGCAAAACCATGTGTGGCAATATGAATAATGTCATAATCAAAAGCATAATTTTTGAAATTGGATTCAGTGGCATTTTTTTCGACGAATATTTTTATTTTTTTCCCTGCCTCTGCAAACATTCCCGTAACCGTCATAGCCTCATCTAAAGAAAAGAACAGAGGTGCCAGTTTGTTTCCGTTTCTTATTTCATTAAAATCGCGGTAAATGGAGGAATCATACCGCAGGGGGTTGTTGGAGCTATCTCAGGCTGGTCGCTAAAAACCGGCGCAAAAGCCACAAAGCTTTTTGGATAGGCAGGAATATGCCCTTGTTGGTTTTGATACCATAATTGTATGGAGTAGTTATAGATTACCGGATGGTCAACTATTAGCGGCTCCTGGTCTTTAACCAAAATTTCCAGTGGAATTTGATGCAGGATTCCGTCAGGGATAATAATAATAGTTTGTCCTTCTTCAATAAGCCTTTCCATGGGGGCTAACAGGATGTCATAGAGTTCGCCGCTGTTGTTTCGGGTAATCGTTTCTCCTGTTTTTATGGTGCGGTATAGTTTTCGGATTAGATTGTTCAGGTTCTCCGATTCTGACACTATTGCGAATTGATGTGCCTTGTCTGAAATACCAAGTGCAAAAACTTTTTCTTTTCCTGTATGATAGGTGATGATGAGTTCCTGATTCAAATGTTTTTGGATATCTTTTATACTAACCGGCCGGAACCACTCCGGGTGTCTTTCAGATTGGTGTTTGAGTCTGTAAGAGTTCTCAAAAGCGGTAATGCGGTTTTTAAGCAATTGGTTGTCAATGCTGTCGGCCAGCAAAGTAGTGTCCTGATTTTTTGAAAGTGCCAGTTTCATATTTTCAAGCCTGCCGATTTCTTTCAACAGTTGCATTTGCTGTTGCCTCAGGCTATCGTCGGAAAATGATGATGCCAGTTTCATCTGATTCATTTCGCCCGTCAGTTTAAAAGCTTTGGAATGGGACATGAATCGAACAATCAGATTATCAAAATTTTTATCAGGCATATATGCTGAGGCTTCGTGTAGCAATGAGAGTGCTTCAGAAGCAAATTGATGATAAGCATTGGCAATGTTTTTATCATTTCGTCCGATAAGTGTGGTTTCATTGAATCGTCTCATCAGCGTATCAGCCAGCAGGCTGTAGTCTATGGCATCCTGAAAATACCTGACATCCCCGGTTTGCAAAGCCGCTTTATGGGCGGCTTTCATAAGTAATTGCGCCTGTTCAAAACCTGAAAACGGTTCCTTAAAATTATCCGCATAAATCGGTTTGTGAACATCGGATGAGGAAGTATATGCGGCCAGCATGGCTTGTATGGCTTCCGAAGGTTCGTTTTTTTTCAAATGGAGCCGGGCCAGATAAAAGGGAAGCCCTTCAAATTGTGGATTAATATTTTTTACTTTTTCAAAATAAGCAAAAGCCGAATCAATCTGCCCGGCTTCTTCATGATTGAAAGCAATTTCGGCCAGTGCATCACCGACTAACGGATGTTGCGGGCCCACAACGTTGACAATTTCATCATAAAGTGCTGAAAAATATTTAGCCGCCTGCTCGAATTCTTTCATGTTTCGATAGGCAATACCACGATTGGCCAACATGGAAAAATAGACGAACCGGAGATATTGTTCATTGCCGTAATGTCTCATGACACTATCGGCATAATTGGCATAATAAATTACTTTTTCATATTTACCTGTGTTGAGATATACATTGGCCAGGTTAGAAGCCACCACCACATGATTAAATGCCTCAGGAAAATTCTTACGGATTATTTCAAGCGATTTATTGTTAAAGGTAATGGCCAATTGTGACTGGTTGTTGTTGTTCATGGCCATAGCCAGTTCGAGATAACAGTGTGAAGCTTCGTGCAGCATGTTGTTTTTTTCAAATCCGGCTAATGCTTTCATCAGGTATTGATATCCTTCGAAGAACCGTCCCATATAGATAAGTACACTACCGGTTTCCTGCATAGTGCCCCAAATTTGTACGGGTTCGGCATCCGTTAGTTTGTGAATGGCTAAGGCCTGGAGGTAATGCGGCAACGCAGCTTCCATGCGTTCATCAAATTTATAGGCAAAACCCAGCATTTGATGCAGGGTAGCATAGAGCGGATGGATAGTATCGAGATGTTCAGGAAACGAAGCTATAGCTTCCTGCAACCGCGGAATGGTCAAGTGACGAAGCCCATATCCGGTTGGTGTGTAAAGTCCTTTACATAATAAAAAGTATGCCTGTTCATAATCGCCTCGCTGACTGTAAAAATTAAAACCCTCTGTTCCATATTGATAAACGCTGTCCCATTGCTGGTTGGATTTGAAGGTTTCGATTTGTGGAAAATAGAGCGAATCGTGCCACAGGGTATGAATGTCAGAAAAATAACGCTGACTGTAAGTTGTCATTGATAGAATCAAAAGTAGAAAAACGAATGGAATGGATTTTTTCATGAGTTTAATTATCTATTATTGTTGGAACAAATATAATATTCCCCCCGCATATAAGTAGTGTCTGTCTTTAATCTGTCAAAGTGTCAAATAACAAAATACAAATCCCAGATAAAAAACAAATTTTAATTAATCAAATTCGAAATTGATTTATAAAAGCCTGATGGTTATTTTTTTATGATTGGATTTTGTGAATTGAATATTATTTGTGTTATTTGGTACTTGTTTTTTCGATTTTGACAAAATTAATAAAACGAATGACATTATAGACAAGCACTAAATAAGCTATATTTGATTTAAAAACCAGAGAAGTTATTTTATTTGATGATGTAATTCGAGAATTTTTTCCGAATACCTTCCACATCAAATCCACATTCGTGTTTCAGTT
>LZCG01000047.1_pt1 | contig 22424 bp, 28 predicted proteins | sample 768541 | NCBI WGS metagenome assembly LZCG01 (sample SAMN05200874, study PRJNA324366) | oil field metagenome | isolation source: sample BH-FW-1 from oil reservoir | place: India: Bombay High | collected 2015-07-11
GCGGTTTCTAGATCAGGAATATACCCGGGTGCATCGGATCCTAGATGCTACGTAGACGAAGGGCGTGTCTATCTTGCTGAGCTAGCGAGATTAAATGGGTTGTTTTTAAAGTTCAACCCGCCGGGGATGAGCGTTCGTCTCCCTCCAAGCAGGCGGCCCGGTATATACCCCGACGGCTCTGGAATGAACGATGAATTGCGGGCTCGCATCTTCTCTCAAGAGTATATTTCATGCCCACTGCAAAACCCCTTTCGGCGCATCCTCAAAGAACATGGCCTTTCACAGAGCGACCTTGCGAGGAGGATTTCAATCGACAATCCCAGGAAAATGGGGAGACTAGCAAGGGGAGAAGCTTTCCTTCGGATGGGGATCGCAAGAGCCGTCGCTAGTGAGTTTGGAGAGGACGCTGAGAGGATACAACTCGAGTATGACTTGGCGCGAGCGCATTTCGCTTGGTGCTTTGAGCCTATCGGGCAAACTCTGGCGCTCGCTGCTTGGAAGAAAGCCCCGTATGGTTTTGAGGAAGTAGGGATTCTGTGTTATCAGATATACTCTGGAATTGCTGAGATTTGGGATAAAACACTTAAGTTAGGGCGCTGTTTGAATTGCGGGAAGCTTTTCCGTCACAAGCTCAAGGGGGAGGTCGCAGGAAGTATTGTAACAATAGATGTCGCAACCATTATCTGTATCTGTACCGCCCCGACTAGTAGAAACCAGTGCAACGCACCACGCGCAGCTCTAAAGGAGAATTCTATCAGCTACTTGCCCCCGCCGTTTCCTCGATCGCCCCCTGCTTCCTCTACCTCGCAGATCCAGGGATTCTCAGCAAGAATCTCCAGCCCAAGGATCCGCACCCACAGGTCCTAGCTGTAAGAGGCTTGTCCGGTGAAACCCCCTCCAGGAGGTCCTCAATCGTCTTTAGGACCAGAAGACGCAGTTCCTTCTCTATCTTCATACTTTCCGCCTTCGGAGAGGGGCGGCCGTGTTGACTTGCTACCCGTGTTTGCCCCCAGTGTTGACATACGGCCACCCCCAGCGTTGAGCCTCCGACCGCTCTCTACAGCTTCGCCCCATCATCTTCATTGTCTTGTTTTCGCCCTCCACTACTCCAATATACGATATCCCTCGAGCGTGGTCAAGTGCTGATGCGAAGGTTATTTCCGCCCCACCAAAACTGCCCCAAACATAGAAGAGATGAAAGTTTAGGCAAGCTTGAGTGAGTTTGCGTACAGACTAAATCAAACATGATGGGAAGCGGGGTTGCAGGTTTGGAGGGGACACTCATCACCTATCACCTCAAAAGGGGTTCCTGTCCATGTTTTCGGTGCGTGTCAGTTTTGTGGACATATGTCCGCTTAAGCGCCATATACTCTCGATGTGCCGATGTTCCACCCCGACGAAGTTTTTTTCTTCACCTCTCCTGGGGCCCGTTCTTCTATCACAGCCGCCTTGTGGATTGCGTCATGGAAGACGTCCGCGATAGTGGCGAGTTCATCGTCAGTATGAACCGCCGGAATCGTTCCAGAATTCTGGGAGGACTTTGTAGGACGCCTGCCGACTGGTGTCTTCCGGTCATGGCCTTACTTCGTAAAGGCCTTGAGAGTTGTCCCCCGGGCTAAGTCGTGATAGTAAATCGTCCACGTAGCAGTTTGGCCTTCTACATTGCGTGAGTTCGCCATGTCGATCTCTTTAGGCAGTTTAACGGATATCTCGTAAGCTCTAGTATCGCGCTCGCCCTCGGAGACCTCTGGCAGCAACTTAGGGATACGAAGTTCAAATGAGTATGTTCCATCGTCTCGTTTCTGGAAAGTGATGTTGCTATTTGCATTTGCACTAACCCTCTCTTTTGTCTGGAACGTGTAGAACAGATAGTCAGAGTAATCTATAGTCTTGGTCTCAACGCTTAGCCTGTAGTTGTTCTGCATCTCGGGAAAGGAGTTCATTAATCCCCAGATAAAGGCCCTAACATCGTTGCCCGCCATACTCTCATCCGCGCGAACGATGACCATAATAGCCATCATTCCTTGTTCATTGATGTCGAATGAAGTAGAGGTCTCCACACACCCGCCAAGTGCCAAAGCAAGGATAGCGAGAGATGCAACTGCAAGTAGCTTTTTCATTTATCCCCCTTTTTCTTAAAACGATTACAGCAGTCACTATAGCCTTTTCTAACCTGTCTAACAAGTCTCGCCTGTAATTTAAGGCGCGGTGGTAGAAGGGATCACATGCGAAGGGGGAAGTGAGGAGCGCTGCCGCCGGGTGAAGGAGCTCACGCCCTTGGCCCTGCCTAAGCCGCGTCGGTGGCCTGCTTGGCTGTGGCCGGCAAGAGGTAGACTCTCTCTTCCTGTTGTTTATAGGCCCCGCTATGAAAGCCATTGGAGACCCTCTTAGTGGCGCTCTCTGCCTCTCACAAGTCCCATGATGCGTTGTTCAATTGTCCCGGGGCGAGCAAGGCCACTAACTGCACACTCGACGCCCGCAGTGCCGGATGTTGCTATTTCGATCTTTCCTATGCCAAGCATCCGTTGGAGGGGACTCTGAGAGACCCGCACCGTTCTGATGTCTCGGATCAAGATCTCCTGAACATGTTTCGAAAGCACGCCTCTTCGAAGGACAACACGATCCTCGAAGACAATCAACCGCGTTCCTCGTCGCTTAAACCACACAACAACCAGCGGGAAAATCAAGGGGAACAGCATATAGCCAAGGAGGAAACTCCGCTTCGCTGGCCGAGCTTCTAGAATCACACCTTCTTTCATAGCAACACCTCCGACAGGAACACTATACAGGGGAACAACCCCCGGAGTACACATCAAAAAGGCTTATCGGCTGTGTCTGGTGCCGGAAACTGACTGAGGCGGCGGAATCACTCTCTCCGCGCCTTGAAAGCAGCGCATGACTCACGAGTAATCTCCTCGCCAGCGCTGGTTCTCTTGGTTCCTCCTGGGACGGGGGATAGGGCCCCTCGTACTCCTTAAGGCATTTGCCTTTATGTTCCTTCTAGCATTACACTGCTCAGATGGTTAGAAGAGAGATGTTAACGCGGCGTGCAGAGGGAGGTGTACATGGTCCTGATTTGTATTTACACCATAATTGATGTATGATGGCTTTGGGTAAAAATTGGGAGGTACTTTACTACACCAACTCTCAAGGGCGATGTCCCATTGAGGAATTCATCGATAAGTTGCCTTCTAAAAGAGAGGGGGCGCGGATCCTTGCGCGCATAGACCTCCTAAAGGAAAAAGGCGTTTATCTGCATCGTCCCTACGCCGACTTGCTGGAAGATGGAATACATGAGTTGCGGGTGAAGATTTCGAAGTTGCAATATCGAGTTCTCTACTTCTTTTGGCAAGAGGAGAAAATAGTCTTAACGCACGGCTTTACGAAGGTAACTAAGCGAGTGCCAAAGATGGAGATAAAGCGGGCCAAAGCCTATCGGGAGGACTGGATCACAAGACATAGGGGCGCGGGATGACTACTTTCAGAGAGCACTTAAACAAGAAGCTCAAGGACGAAGAGTTCGCGCAAGCTTATTACGAAGAGCGAGAGAAACTCCGCATTGCATATGAGATTCACGCTGCCCGAACTCGTCTGGGATGGACACAGAGGCAATTGGCGGAACGCGCCGGTGTAACCCAGCAAATGATCTCCCGGATTGAAAATGCGATGACTCCAGATGTTTCCCTCAACACCGTCGACCGGATCAGTAGAGCGCTTGGGCTCGAGATTGGGCTTGTACGGCCATCTCACTCGATCAATCCTATATCCGTCAAGGTCCTACACAGATGGTTGTTGCCAAGCGTGTCTCCAGCAGAAAAAGCCGTTCTAAGGGAATGCCAACGCACACTAAGAAGTAATCATCATCCGGTACCACTGGTGCCCGTGATGGCCTTCTCAGTGGATCACTTGAATAGCTTTCGGAGGATCCGCCCGGTTGTCTTCCCGGCTAACCGTCGAGCAACGCGCTTACCGACCTTACCTCTCTTCACCGCGTCCGCGTCGTTCCAAAGGCGGAGAAGTTTATAGATAGTGCTCTTGGTTTTGCTCACTTACTCTCCCTGTATACACGCGTACTCCCTCCGTGTTGTTTTAACGGGCTTTCCTCCGGAGGGGATTTGTGGGGTGTCTCGTTCGATGAGGCTACCTAGCCGGTCTAAAACATCTTCCAACTCTAGGAGAATGCACCCGTCTAACTCGCCCCGGAGCTCGTCTAGAGTGGAGCGGATGGTAGTCACTCGGTCCTCAATCGTCACCATCACAGATTCACCCGGTTCTCTACGTTCTCGATCTCGTCCAGTGTCCTAGCTTGGCCTGAATCAGCTCCAACGGTCGTACGCAGTATAGCTCTCATGCTGTCACCGCCTGCGCTTGGCGAAAGGATTTCAGGGCTTCCTCTAAGTCCTCATCGACGATGTGGGTATAGATCTGAGTGGTAGAGAGGTTTGCATGACCAAGTGCCTTCTGCGTCAATCGGATGTCTTTCGTTTCACGGTAAAGATCGGTTGCAAACGTGTGACGTAAGGTGTGGGGGTGAACGTCCTTTGTAATCCCCGCCTTAGCCGCGTACCTCTTTACCATCTGTTGAACGTACCGCGGGATGAGACGGGTTCCTTTTAAGGTGGTGAACACGTGCACCGGCCTTCCTTTCACGTCTTGGGCTTGTCGTTGTCTCCACTTGCGGAGGAGAACTAAATCGTCTTCTCCAATCCAAAGGGTGCGGTCTTTGTGGCCCTTTCCTTGCCGGATCATGACCCGTCCGGTATTGAGGTCAACGTCTCTCCATCGGAGATTGACCGCCTCCGACAACCGAAGGCCTGTGTCCAGCATGAGCCTCATGAGTAAGTAGTTCCTTTCACCGGTTGGATAGCGTTTGTTGGGTTGCCGTAGAAGAGCCTCTTGTTCCTCCGGAGTGAGGATTTCCGGGATACGAAACGGTTTTCGCGCCATTTTACTCCCCCTTTTGAGTTCGCTTAATGTACCTTTCACGAACTTTATAATACAGTATAGCGCCTCTTGAGTAGGATGTCAAGTAAAAGCGAACTAATACACGCAATGCTGAAAGAAGGATGAAGTCAATTCAACTAGAGGAGAGAAAGTTGATTGAATGAGAGCCCCACAATCGCCTCCGAGCGGTCGCCCCTAAGAGAGATACCCCCTAAGTGATGGAGTCCAACGCTCGCCGTCTGAGGGGAGAAGGGGTCGCCAAGCCGGGACGACCCCCGCTACCAGGAGAGGGTGTTCAAGAGTTGGTCTATCGCCACCAAGACATTCAATACATAGCGTTTCATTGGCCCTCTAATCGCACCCTCGCTCTTTCCTCTAATCGCACTCTTGCTCTCTCAGAGAGTCGAGGCTTGATGAGTTCGATAAGCACCTCTTCTTTGACCCGTGCAATCTCATCATCAAGGTCTCTATCTAAATCACGAACCAGTTGTAACTTCATCGTGCGCTGGGGTGGTGGATATACCCGGCCATGAGCTCTGCCGCCTCAACCCTTTCTAGCTTGATCATCAATGTGTATCACCCCTGTTTCATCTAGCCCTTGAAGCACCTGCTCGCCGGTAAGCCCAAGCTGAACTCCTAGCTCGTCAGCAAACTGCTTCATCGTCCCCTGTACTGAATTTAGGCGATTGCGCAGCGAGGCAATGTACCCAACTAGCGCCGCTGCCCGCTCCTTATCCTTTGCTACATCTGCTACTACTATATCCATATTCCCTCCTAGATTTTCCATAGCTTTATCCGTCGCGTAACTCCTCCGATCTGCACCCTGATTGATCCTCCGGCGTAATTACAATTTCCTGTGGCTGTCGTCGCATAGTCGATTTCAAAATCAGAACCACCTATGCCGTCGAAATAAACTGTGCCATCACCAGTCCAGAGCCTTAATTGTCCTGCCGATTTTAACGTAGACATGCCAGTAGGAGATAAAGTCAGACTTGCATTTGTGCCGGCTTTCAGAAGGACAGAAGTAGTCGAATAATCCCCCAGCCTCAAACTATGTATATCCGTCCCGGAATGATATCCTTCTATATAAGCACATCCCATAATGCTGTGCCAGGTGCTACCAGGATGAAAGTTAATATCATTATTAACAACAATGTAGTCTGACGTCAATGTTCCAGTTACCACGCTATCCAGACTGATTGACTGGATCTTGTCGTAAGTGATAGAGCCACTTAGCTTGATGTTCGTCACCGCTAGGTCACCGATCTTTGCGGTATCAATCGCAGCATCCGCGATCTTCGCGCTCGTCACTGCTAGATCGGCAATCTTGGCATTGGTAATTGTCGCATCGGCAATCTTCGCCCCTGTTACTGCTAGATCATCAATTTTCGCAGTAGTAACAGCTAGATTTGAGATCTGCGCTGTACCCACCACATCAAGCGTCGCAAGCGCTCCCGCATCGGCGAGGTTAGCAATCCCGGAGCCGCTTTGAATCGTTACGCTCCCATTAATGGAAAGCGTGGTGCCATCCCACGTGAGTTTGTCTCCTGTGGAATCTCCAACGAACAGCTTATACGTCCCAGCATCATTCCCGATCCAGACACCAGTCCCTGAGTTGTATCCAACCCCACTACCGCCAAGCCGGATAACCTCATCATCCAAGCTTAGCTCAGTCCCCGCCGACGCCCCCCAGTTCAGGCTGTGTAAAGTCCCTCCGATGAAGGTCTGGGTAATCATGTCGTATTGAGCGATTACGTGCTGGGCCGCTATGGTATCGGCTAGAATGGCGGATTGGTCACTTGCGTTGGTTGATAGCCCGCGCCAGCGTTGTCGTGTATCGTGCCCGTGGTTTCGGTTCCGTCTTCCTCCCCTACCACCGTCACCTTGTACTTGTAAAGATAGCTTTCGTTTAGCGGTGAGTGCATATAGCCGATGGTCTCAGAGGCAATGTATGTCCACGATCCCGAGAAGCCAGCGCCAGTATCCACATCATAGTAGACCTTGTAGTACGAGAAGCGGTTCCAAGACGTCTTTGGAAGGCGAAACTTGAGGAAGATGCGCCCCTTCCCAACCAGGACGGATTCAATGTTGCCCGTTGACCAGTCATCGACTGAGGTCGGCCCTGGCGTCTGTGCGGATGCTGTGGCGCTTACCTCCGCGGATGCAGCCGATTCCCCACCCTCGCTGTTGACCGCCGTTATCACAAAGTAAAACGGCCCTAGGTAGGTCGATGGATCCGGCACCGTGAACGGATAGCGCTCGGTATACTCGCTGAACTTCCCGTTGTAGGTGCCCGCGTTCGTGATATCAATTCCCGGAGTTTCACTCCAGTACACGCGAAACCCCGCAAGCTCCCCGGTCTTCATCGTTGACCCGTCAACGTGCTGCGTTGGTGCTGTCCAGGTTAGGACGATGCTCTCGGTTGCCGCGGTTGCCGCCACGTTCGACGGTGCCTTAGGCCCCGAGGGTCTCGCCGGAAGCTGCGCGTATACAAACTGAGACCAGTCACTTATGCCGGTCTTTACCCCGACTAGCTTTCCTCGTATTACTCCTCTCGTTGCTTGTGTCATTATTCAAGCCCCCTCCCCCCTTTTTCTAGATGTCGCAGTGTGTTTTAGCCCGCGTCTCGATCCGAGCCGCCAAGTTACTCAGAACCCCTCCGAAACTGATCTTACCTTGGTAGAACGCCGGAGGCGCGTAGCCCATCCCGGCCCTTTCCGCCGCCCTCATTGCCTCTTGCCCTAACCGTGCGCGTTCTTGGAAAATGGGATAGACCACGGGCCAACGGCGAACGTACCAATCCGATAAGAGCTCCCATAGCTGCCCGACTTGATCGAGCGGTTTCCGCATTTCTTCCTTACACGCCGCGATAGCATCGGGGTCTTCTTCCTCTGGAAGTGGCAAGGCTCCCGGATCCACCTCCGCACCGGTGAGCTCGTCTTCTATCCTGTTCCCCAGGAAAAAGAGCACCTTTTCCAGACTTACATCCGTGCGGTAGAACGCCGGTCCGCGGTACTCAATCCCCTCTTGCTCCGCGATTCCCTCCGCCCTTAGCAGGATGCCTTGTTTCCGGTAGAAGTCCTTGCAAAGCCGCGGCCACTTCTTCTCATACCACGCCCACAAAGTGTCCGACAGCTCCTCAATCTCAAGGATCGGCCGTGCAAGCTCCGCCTTGGCCCGGGCTATAAGGTTCTGTGCATAGGTGCGTTCTAAACTCTCCATCGCCTCTTCTAGCCCCCTGTAAACGCGTTCAGCAACGCCCGCGTTAAGTTGATACGGCGAACTAGATCCTCAACGGATCCCGAATTCCAGGGGGCCCTATAGGCCACTTGATAAGCCCGCAACTTCGCAACGAGCGGCCCGGCCGCCTGAATCCGAGCACCGGCGGCTTCCTTGAACTCCTCAAAGGGAAACTTGTCGAGTGCCTCTAAAAGCTCCCTAACCCCTGGCAGTTCCTCGCTAAAGACGGCCTCGAGCGCTTGCCGGGTTTCGTTAATCTCCGCTTGCGCCTCTTTCCGGCGCTGTTCAGTAGCTGCCCGGAGGCGCTCTTGCCCGGCAAGAGTAAGCACCCTTTGAAGCTGAGCTCGCTCCTTTTCCAGGTCCGCCAACTCATCGCTCGCATCGGCAAAAGTTAGAGCGTCGCCACTATCCCTAGCTTCTCGGATCCTATCACGGACCGCCTGAATCTCTCGGCTAAGCTCGCTCAGTTGCTCTCGGAGCTCGTCCTCTTGCATGATTGCGCTTTCCAAGTTCATTGCTCTACCCTCCCTAGTTTCCGTTGGACTTCCGGCGGCAAAGTGGTAATGTCGAATTCCGCCCTCTCGGGCTCCGCTTCCCGTCCCTCCACGTGGCAAATCAGCTCAAGAACCGCAGCATTGATCGGATCAGTGATCTCCACGGCCTCTTCCCCGTCCTCTAGACGAGAGCTTATCGCCTCCCAAGCCTCAGCGCTCTCCCTGCCCCAACATCGACCGAGCTTTCGAAGGAGTGCCGCTTCCCGCTCCGTGGCCAACGCCCAAAAGTCCGCTTCCTGCCTCTTCGGTGAGCTTGTCACCCGCTCCAACTTTCTGATACGTCTAAGTAGATCCATCTTTACCCCCTCCCATGATTTGCTGTTCTAAACGCTCAATCCGTTCCACGACATCCGCCGCTATAGGTGGACCGAAAAGCCTATCAAACAACACCTTGATCGCGGCAATATCCCCACTTTTCGCTTTTGCTATTAGGCTTTCTACAACTTCGGTTAGATCGTCCTCGGTCACAGCATCCATCAGGGCCTTACGGAGATTCGCAACCCGCTTCCCAAAAGGATTCCCGGGACCGCCCTTATTACCCGGTAGAAACCTCCCCTGCGCATCACGTTTCATCCTCCACCTCCGTTTCGCCCGTTTAGTAACGGCTTTGTCCCTTGGTTCTTAACTATCTCCCTTTCGCTCAAATCCGATCACTCCTGCTGTATAGAAGGGGAGCACCTTCGCGCCGGAGCGGGAAGTCTTCATGGGGAGTTCGAAAGTAGTCCACTACTCCCAACCAGTGGTGAAAAGAGAGTAGCGATTGTCAGGCTCTTTGCCGTTTTGCCTGCCTCTACCTGGCGGTAGACAGGTGCTGCAGGCAGGAGTGGGTAACGGCTTCTGCCCGCAAATGATAGAGCGCTCTTCTATCGCTCGCTCTTGCTCACTGTAAGACGCGAAGACGCTATCAGCCGTCAGCTTGTAGCATTGACATTCCTCACTTTTTCTCGTCACCGTCTTTTGTCGAGCTCTCGACCCCAGACGCTGGACCTTGGCCCTTGGACTCTCCACCCATTACTGCTTCACGCCTGCCTGTACCGGTAAGGCAGACAGGTCTTTTCGAGGGGAACTCTGTTCCTTATGGTAGCCGAACACGGTTCCTGTACGCAGATCCTCCACTTCGTGCCGGTCGCGATCGGGTGATCGAAACGCCGTAGTACCGCGTCATTCGTTTACTGTTTTCTTGGGACAACGGCCCCTTAGAAAGACCGTAACGATGTCCGACCCGCTAAGGCCGTCCGCCATGCCGCAGGGCGGTCCCCTTCGCTAAGATACCCGGAAGGGGTGATCGTTGTGCGCTATTCACGTCGTTTTGAACTTGGTATTATTTTGCTCTTTGTTCTTCTTCCTGCGTTAGGGGGGTGCCTTGTCGACGAGGGGCCGATCGCTGTGTTGAGCGCCGCTGTGATCAGCGGACCCGCGCCGCTTGAGGTCGCGTTCGACCTCTCTCACTCTGCAGACCCGAGTGGAACGGGGATCTCCTACGTCCTCGACTTCGGCGATGGATCACCGGTGAAGACAGGTGACAACTTCAACCTCATCGTCCACCATACCTACGAAGTGGGCGGAACCTTCTCCGCCAGATTGACCGTCACTGACGGAGAAGGCCGCCGGCAGGACGCACAGCTCGCGATCACTGTCGACGACGTCGGGCCACCGGTCGGAACCATCGTCGGAACGACCGCTCCGGATTTCACCGCACATACCACAGACGGTGGAGAGGTGACTCTGTACGATTTCCGCGGAAACGTTGTCTTGCTCGAGTTCTGGGGTGCATGGTGTTCCCCGTGCAAGGAGAGCATGCCCCACCTGCAGGATCTCTACAATCAGTACGCGACAAGCGGTCTGGTCGTCATCGCCGTCAGCACCGACATAGAGGAGCAGGATACGATTGACTTTCTTACCTCCAATGGCTACACCGACTTTGTCAGTGTATGGGAGCCGGGGGGGAAGCACGCGAGCCCGATCGCCCAGCTCTACGGGGTGGATAGCTCCCTGGTCGGGATCCCGCGCACCTTCCTCCTCGATCGACAAGGGGTGATCCGTTACGTCGGCCATCCCAGCGATCTCAGCGCGCAATTCGTGGAAGGGATCCTCTAAACCGGCCTGCCACGCCGTTCCCAGCGCCGGAACCAAGTGACAACGAACCCCGACCCCAACAGGCCGATCGCGCTCCCAAACGGGAAGACCGCCGTCAATCCAACGAGGTCTGCCACCGCACCGTACGCCAGCGGCCCGACCATCTGCCCACAGCGAACGCCCCGCCCTGCAGCCCGGCCGAGCGTCCCCACTTCCGTGTCTCCGCCCGAGCTCGGTGCGGATCGCAAGGACCGAAGCGCGCGACAGGGCGGAGAGCGCTCCAATGGTGAAGGTGATGAGCATCACCATCCACACGTGATGGACGAATGGGATGGCGAGGAGGAGAAGCGGGGCTAGCGTACTCCCGAGGACGATCTGAGGAAAACGCGGGTAGCGATCGGCGAGGAACCCGAACGGAATCTGAAGAAGACCGCCACCGAGCATGTAAACCGAGAGAACCATCCCGATGCTCGCTTCACCGAGGCCGGACGCCGTCACCGCAAAGAGGGGGTAGAAGGTGTTGAACCCCTGCCGCCAGAACCCGCGGGTGGCCACGTAAACGCAGATTCCCTTCACCGCGTCGTTCTTCACCACATCCCGCAGAGGGGCGATATCGCGCGCACGATTGTGGGATCTGCCGTTCCGCCCGTGGTCCGCGGGAACAGTGCTCGAGACAAGGAGCAGAGCAACTATGCTCAAGGCCCCCATCACATAGAACGCCGTATGGTACGAGCTGAGAGAGCTCAACCCCCGCCGAGGAGGGGCCCAAGCGCCATCCCAAGGAACATCGAGGAGTAGAAGAAGTTCATGTAACGCCCTTCCTTCCCGGGTGGGGTGATGTCTCCGATGTAGCCTGCGCGATCGGAGTGACCATCACCGAAGCCGCCCCTTGTAGCAGCCGGAACAGGCCGAGCTGCCACAGGTTCATCGCCAGCGTGTAGAGGAGGGAGACGACCGCGTAGCCAGCGAGCCCGATTATCAGAATCCGCTTCCGCCCCACGCGTCGGAGAGGCGTCCCACCAGCGGGCTGAGGAGGCTGCGGGAGAGGGAGAACGCGGAGAAGACCAACCCGATCGAGACGCCGCTCGCCGCGAAGGTCTTCGCATAGAGCGGAAGGATGGGGGCGATGATCCCGACACCGATCATGGCAACGGCAACAGCACTGAACAGACTAACGAAGACTTTCCGCACGCATCATACCCCCCGGCCGCGTATCCGATTACCATAGCCGATTCGAAGCTTACCTTCCACCACCGTGAACGGTTGCGTAGCGGTTGTCACGCGCGTTATGATCCTCATTCACATGAGCAGAGAAGCGCAGGAGACAACCTGGAAGCGGACCGGCCTCCTCTTCCTCGGGCACCTGTTAAACGACGGCTATGGAAGCTTCTTCGCTCCACTCCTCCCGCTCCTCATCGAACGGTTGGACCTCTCACTCGCCATGGCGGGGATGCTGGGGACGGCGCGCATCCTGGTCAACTCCCTCGCCCAACCAGGACTTGGCCTCCTCGTTGACCGTGTGCACCGCCGTTCTTGGTAGTTGTCGGTCCCCTTCTCACCGTCTGTGCGATGAGCCTGATCGGACGGGTGGGGAACTTCGAGCAACTGGCGGTGTTGATGGTGATCGCCGGACTGGGGACGGCCCTCTTTCACCCTGCGGCTGCATCCCTCGTCGCCGCGGGAGGTGGGAACAACCGGGGTCTGGTGATGGCCTTCTTCTCCGCCGGCGGGACCCTCGGCGGTGCGCTCGCCCCACTCCTGATCGTTACCTTCGTCGGAACCGCCGGCCTCACAAACACGCCGTGGCTGGTCGCGCCCGGACTTCTCATCCTCGTCCTCTTTACCCTTCCCCTTCGCCACACCCTTCCCCCCACCTCGGGGAAGAAAAAGCAAGAGAAGATGAGATTTCGTACCATCCCGCGCCCGCTTGTCCTCCTGTGGTCGGTGATCGTCCTCCGATCGATGGCGACCACCTCGTTTTCCAGTTTCCTCGCCGTCCTCATTACTGCGCGCGGTGCATCCGCCTTTTCCGGTGGAGCAGCGATCAGCGTCTTCCTCTTCAGCGGGGCGCTCGGTGGGTTCCTCGCCGGGAACCTCTCCGATCGCTTCGGCCGCAAGGTGGTGATCTTCACCACCCTCATTCTCGCTACCCCATTTCTCCTCCTCTTCCTCTACGGCCCGCCGAATCTGTCCCTCCTCTTCGTCGTCGCCGCAGGCCTGTGCATCTTTGCGTCCACCCCGGTGGGAGTGGTCGCCGCGCAGGAGCTTCTCCCGGGAAAGACCGGGCTCGTCTCCGGCCTTGTGATGGGCCTTGCCTGGGGCGTAGGGGGGCTAGCCCTGACCCCCGTCGGATGGCTCGCCGATCGCTTCGGCCTCGTCTCCGTGATGACCGGCGTCGCCTCCTCCCTCTCCTCGCCGGAGGGCTGACCCTCTTCTATCACGATGGTCAAGCCTGATCCTGCCCTGTAGTTGGCTACGAAGGTTGGCAGACAATGTCCTGGTTGTTAGAATGCTGATGTCAGCAATGTAAGGACGGCCAGAACGATGGATAAGAGAACGAGTCTTCACTCCCAACTGCAGAGCTTCTTTGCTGAGGCGAGAAGCCGCTTTCCTGTTGCTCTTGCGTACCTTTTCGGTTCCCAGGCAACCGGGCGCGCAGGAGCGCAAAGCGACTACGATGTTGCGGTGCTCTTCGACGGCAAGGTTTCTACAGATGATTGCTACGCATTGACGCACCAGCTTACCGACTTTCTCGACACGGATGTCGATCTTGTCGATCTTGCGCGTGCGCCGATCGAGCTTGTGTATAACGTTATTGCCACCGGACAGATCCTCTACGCGAAGGATCGAACAACACGGGTGGAGTTCGAGGCACGGGCGCTCGGCCTGTATTTTGATCAACTTCCAGTTCTGCGGGCGGAGCGACGGGCGCTGTTGGAGGAGACGCGGGAGGATTATGAAGCCGGAGTGGAACGGTATCGAACGGCGCTTAGAGCGACTGAAAGGATGCTTGCTCAAATTAGAGCCACTCAAAACCAAGACAAGTGACGAGTTTGCTGCTGATCCCTACCTCAAGGACATCGTAGAGCGCAACCTTGAGGTTGCGGCACAGGCGTGCATCGATATCGCTAACCGGATCATCTCTATGGAACAGATGGAGAAGCCGCGCGATGCCTACGGAGCAATAGGAATGTTAGGAAAGGTGGATGTTATTCCGAGTGAGTTGGCACAGAGGCTTGCTCCAATCGCTGGCTTTCGCAACATTCTTGTGCACGAGTACTTGGAGATCGACTAGAACGAAGTATTCCGGAACCTGCAACAGTTGGGAGACCTGTACGAGTTCATGGAACATATCAAGAGATGGCTGAAGGACAAGACTCACTAAGGATTCCAGCGCTTTCTTGATTCATTTTTGCAGCTCGGAGCGGGTTAACTTGTTTTTTTGCCTTGACGATGGTATTGTAGTTAATCTCTTCAATGATATGTTTTCATGATTGCTCGTAGTTGCGTCCTCATGGAATCTTGTTTTGATATACTTTGCCGTGCTTTCCAGGTCGAGCTTCACCGTCTGCGGGCCGGAGCGCACGTAGAAGTCCCCTTCTTCATGTTCCTCGATCCCCTTCCACTTGAAGAAGACAGGTTCGGGGCTGCGGCGGCAGCTGACCAAGCAGATCTCCTTTCCGTTTATGATCTCTATCTTGGCATCTATGAGTGTGCCAGCGCGATCACCGAGGGCTGCGCCGATGACGTGGCTCAGGTGAAGGAGGAACTTGTCCTCATTCTCGAATCGATCGGCCTCTATTCCAACGATCGACTTGTCATCGGCAACACCGATTAATAGATCTCCTCCGTCGGTGTTCAAGAACGCGGCGATCGTCTTCAGCACGGCGTGAGTGACGTGGACCGGGTCTTTGCGGTCTTCCTTGAGGTTCCAGCGCAATGTGGACTTAAACTCGAGCGTCTTCGACTCGTGTTGCTTAAGGAGTTCGTCCGCCTGGCGGTGAGTGCACAGGTACTGATCGAACAGGAGGTTCTTCAGCGCCTCCCCGAACGCGCGGTTGTCCGTAATCCGCTTGTACAGTTCAAAGTTCGTGTCCACGATCTGTTGAATGACGTCGTCCACCTTGTGGTCGAAGGTCAGTCGCACGTTCTCCCGTGTGTTAACCCGTGCGCTCGCGTCGAGGGCGGGGTCCTGATCGAGCTTCTGCATCATCTGTTCCAGGGTCAGCTTGTGCCCCAGCCCGAGGTTCAGCCCGAACTGTTCATTGAGCTCGTTGATGATCTCGGAGAGCGGCTCGAGATCTTTCTCAGTCATGGCATATGACCCCTTTGTCCGCATCGGATGGAGTTTCCCTGCTTGCGTCTCCAGGTCGATCTTCCCGCTCCCCGTCTTCTGGATCCGGTACGAGTCGATGTCGATGTTCTGCTGGATCTCCCGGGGGAGCGTTTCGTGTTCCGGTGGGAGGAGCCGCCGCAGGCCGCGGACAAAGACGTACAGCTTCTCCAGATCCGGATCCTTGAACGGGAGGACCTGGGAGAGGAACGCGTATAGGCGCGCGTAATCGGTCAGTTGCCCGCGGAATTCTCTCCTCTCCTCCTCGACCAGCTCTCCGAACCGTTCCAGGACGCCCGCCAGTTGCGCGTAAACCCGATCCTGCGACGCTCCGCGTGAGAAGTACACCCGGGCGAATGCGTCCACGTCCCGCTTGGTGTAGACGCCGAACTCTTCCAACCGCTGTTCGAGCTCGTAGAGCAGGTTCGGATAGGTCGCCTCAGAGAGCAATGTGGTTTCGTAGTACGGCTCGAAGCTCTGACGGATCGTATCCGCGTCGTTGGCAAAATCGAGGACCATCGTCTCCGTCTTCTCCGGATGCGTCCGATTCAACCGGGATAGGGTTTGCACCGCGTTTACCCCGCCGAGCTTCTTGTCGACATACATCGTGTGGAGGAGCGGCTGATCGAACCCGGTCTGGAACTTGTTCGCCACGATGAGGAACCGGTACTCCGGCTTCCCGAACTCCTTTGCTGTCTGTCTCTCCCCGATTCGTTTCCCCACGCTCGCCGAGTTCATCCCCGATTCGGTGTAGGACTTTCCTCCATCCTCCACTGTCCCGGAGAAGGCAACCAGCGCCTTCCACGGATAGCCCTGTTCCCGCAGGTAGCGGTCGATGGCGAGCTTGTAGCGCACCGCATGGAGCCGCGAGCGGGTGACGATCATCGCCTTTGCCTTCCCACCGATCTTGTCCTGCACCTGCGGGGCAAAGTGCTCGATCATGATCCGTACCTTCTCGTTGATCGCGTGCGGATGCAGCTCTACGAACTGCCGCAGCAGGTAGGACGCCTTATTACGGTCGTAGCGCGGATCGTCCTCGATCGTCTTTAAGAGCTTCCAGTACGCCTTGTACGTCGTGTAGTTCTCAAGCACATCGAGGATGAACCTCTCCTCGATCGCCTGGCGCATGCTGTACAGGCTGAACGGGGCGAACGACCCGTCCGGCTGCCGCGTCCCGAATATCTCCAGCGTCTTTGGCTTCGGTGTTGCCGTGAACGCAAACATCGAGAGGTTGGGCAGCCGCCCGCGCGCCTCCATCTCGGCGAGGACCCTGTTCTCCAGTTCCTCCTCCGGCGACTCCGCGGTTGCCTCCGCCCGCTCGGCGTCCTCCAGGCTCCCAGAGGATAGGACCTTCTTCAGGCTCTTTGCACTCTCCCCGGTCTGGGACGAATGTGCCTCGTCGATGATCACGGCGAACCTCTTCCCGGGAAGCTCACTGATCTCCTCGACGATCACCGGAAACTTCTGCAGTGTCGTGACGATGATCGTCTTCTGGCTCTCCAGCGCCTCCTTGAGTTGGCGCGAGGTCTTGTCGATGTTCTCCACCACGCCGAGAGTCTGCTCGAACTGGCGGACGGTCTGCTGCAGTTGTCGATCGAGGACGCGGCGGTCGGTGATCACCACAATCGAATCGAACACCCGCCGATCCTCTGCGTCGTGCAGGGTGGAGAGCTGGTGGGCGAGCCACGCGATCGTGAAGCTCTTTCCGCTCCCCGCCGAGTGCTGAATCAGGTAGTGCTGGCCCGGCCCGCGTGCCCGCGCGTCGGCCACCAGCCGTCGGACCGCGTCGAGTTGATGATATCGAGGGAAGATGATGAACCGCTTCCCGGTCCTCCGCCCGTCCTCATCGTACTCCTCGACCTCGTGGATGAATTGACGGATCAGGTCGAGCACGCTGTCGCGCGACCAGATCTTCTCCCACAGGTAGCTTGTCGCGTAGCCCGACTGTGTCGGAGAGACAGGTGGATTCCCCGCCCCACGGTCCCAACCACGGTTGAACGGGAGAAAGCGCGTCTTTCGGCCTTGAAGGTGAGTGGTGACGTAGACCAGGTTGGGGTCGACGGCGAAGTGGGCGAGGCCGCGGCCGTAGCAGAAGAGAGGCTCGCGCGGATCCCGGTCCTGTCTGTACTGTTTCATCGCGTCTTCCACGTTCTGCCCGGTCAGCGGATTCTTCAGCTCGGCGGTGAAGATCGGAAAACCATTTAGAAACAGGGTGAGATCGAGGCTGTTGTCGTTTGCACGGCTGTAGTGAAGCTGTCGCACTACGGAGAAGATGTTCGCCCGGTAGAGCTCGCTCAATTCCTTGTTCAGCCGACTCGGCGGCCGGAAGTAGGCGAGCTTAAACTTGCATCCTGCATCCTTGATCCCGTTGCGGAGCACATCGAGGTCCCACGCCGCTCGATCTCGTGCGCCAGACGACGCAGAAATCGTTCCTTCACCTCGTCGCCGTAGTACTCCTTCAACCGCCCCCATTCCTTCGGTTGCGTAGCGAGGATGAAATCGAGCACATCCTGCGGGATCAGGCAAAGATCCTTGTCGTAATCGGCGCTCGTCCGGCGGTGGTAGCCGCCGGGGACGAACTCGCCGTAGCCGGGCGTGGGATACGCTGTACGATCATTGAGAATCCTGTCTGGACGCCCGCTAACGAGCACATTCTCGATCGCTTGCTCAAACGCCTTCTCATTGATCTCGGGCATGATCACCCTTCACTTCGCCTTCCACGGGCCTCCCGGCGGCCATGTTTGATTAAATGGTTCCCCACGTGCGATACTCTCCGCTACGGGACGAAGGAACGTCTCGATGCTTCGCCGACCTCCACAAACGTTGGCGGAACTTCCTCAAAGGACCCTCGTTGTACATAGAGCCGCCAGCGCTTTACGAGCTCTTCGGAGGTATAGAACGATGCTTGGAAGACGACGCAAGACGCTGGTGCTACATCCGTTCTTCTTCGTGCAAAGGTTGCTTGGATAGCCCTGGAGAGCGTTGCACCATCGAAACCAAACCGGCTCTGTAGGACCCATACGTCGTAGAAGTCTTTCATTCGGCTATTTGTCTCAGTGAGGACTGCCATCGCCTGAAATTTCTCAGCTATCACTGTCTCCATAGGGTAAACGAGGAGACGGGGAGCCGGAAGTTCGAGGATAACGGGAAGTGCTACCTCCTGCGCTTTCGGTGTAATCGTATCTCCGAACCCGACATCGACCTGAACTGGAGCCCGGGCTGTCCCAAGAAAAGCCATCAGGTGGACTCGCACCCCGTTATACCCTTCCTCCTCATGGATCGGCATGCCCCGAATGCTCTCAGGATCAAATCGAACTCCATCATCGGGATCAGGATTACCACCACTACAGAGAGCCCGAAACACAGCGGTGACCGATTCGACATCACTCGGCCCGTACGACAGAAAATCGACGTCTTTCGTGCTTCGAAACGGCTTGTCCGCCCACACTGAGAAAAGCGTTGCCCCCTTGAGAACAAATCGATCGCGGTAGGGAGAGCGAGATAATCGGTAGAGTAAGCGCTCACGTGCGTAGCGGTTGAGCAGCGACTGGAAGTCCTCCCTCCTTTCCCTTGAGATGTTGAGGAGCTTCGCCCGGATAGATGCCGGGATGTTCCTTGGCCGGTGTCCCTTTGGCGTCATGCGACATCGCCTCTATGTAGGGGAGAATCACTGTCTTTGCCCGACAGACCTCTGCCGTTCGAAGGATCTCATCCCGCGGTACCAGCCGCCGATCGAGTACATCCTTGAGGGCCTCCAGTGCTACGTCCATACCGATCTTGTTTCGGTAGCGGAAGCAGTCGACGACCGTGCGAGCGATCGAGGTGATCCGAACAGGCACACCGAGCAGTTTGTGCGTCTCTACACCATACCTGGCGTACACCCCGGAGAAGCGAACTACGCGAATCGGAAAGCCGGGATCTTTCGGCTTTCTCGCCTTGCGATCTATCGCGATCCAGACCTCACGCGGGAGCTGTGTACCGATACCGTGGAACTGGAGCGCGGAGAGAAGGCAGATAATTCCATCTGGGATTTTCTTCTGAACCGCAACCAGCCCGATGTGCTCTGTAATGTCCCCGTCAGTGAGGCGATAGAGTCCATGACTGATCTGCTCTGCCTCGCCACGCTCGACCATCCGCCGAACTGTTGAGCGACTCATGCCGAGCGATTCCAGCTCGCTTGTGCGAAAGAGACCGCCTTCTCCGATCTTCTGGAGCAGTTTCTCAATATCAGGCATGAGGTGATCCTTTTTCGGTACGTTTTGTCGGTACTCTATTCTATCTGCCGACATTATGCACCACATTGATTATTCTCGCAACTCTTCTGCAACAGAGCGACGTGGCAAACGAGCTGTCTACAACGTGGTAGGCAAGCTACCACGCTACGAAAGCGCGGATTTGACGTAGCGTTGCACCTTGCGTGCAACGTTGCGCTGCAGTGCGGCTCATGTCATCTCGTTTCGCACATCGATCTTGCCGGTGACGGCGGCGGAGATGAGAGCGGTGCGGTATTCCTTCAGCAGTTTGATCGCGTTCTCGATCTTCTCAACCAACGCATCGATCTTCGCCGTCTCGCGATCGAGGAAGTCGGCGATGGCTTGTTGTTCACCCCTTGGTGGAATCACAAGACGTGCCTTGCCCATTGCGGCCTTGTTGCAAATTGCGATGGTTACTTTGTTCGAACGTGTCTCGAACTCGCCATGCAAGACTAGTGGGAGGAAATGACCAAACCGTGGCAGCAGTTTCTCGGAGAACACAATCGAGTTAATCTGCTGATTCGTGCAGACCTCTGATGTAGCGTAACCGAACTTGCTACTGTTCCAATCCCGCAGATGAGTACGCTGCCCGGTGGCATAATACCAAGAGCTATGGCCGCTTTACGGGTTAGGCTCTTCTCTGGCTTGCGCATGCCATGATCCCCAAGAAGGTCATCAGGCTTCACCCAAGGAATACCATTTTCGTCAAACGCATCGTTCGTAAGCCCGGTGGGGGTCCCACCTGTATGCAGATTAGCGACTACCTTTAGACGTGAGATCTCCCAATGCGCCGGGATCTGGCCGAGCCATTCGATGCCGGAGTCCTTCATCGGGACGTTGGGATCGAGGCCCTTGGTAACGGCGTGGCTGATCAGCGCGGTGCGCTTCTCCTTGAGCAGCTCGATCAACCGTTCCTTCTCCTCGATCAGTGCATCGATCTTCGCCGTCTCGCGATCGAGGAAGTCGGCGATGGCTTGTTGCTCATTGATCGACGGCACGGGAATGCGAATTTCCCCAACGGTTTCCCAGTTCGCCCTTGGCATCTTCGCACCATACGTCGTCGCGTCGACTGTCTTGATGAATCCCGGTGACAAGACCGCATCAAGGAGAAACCGACCAGAGATCGCCTTCGGCTCCAGAACTAGGAATTCAGATGAACACTGACCGGCTTCGGATGCAAGAACGGCCTTCGCCAGATACGGACGGAGCTTGCCGAAGAGAACATCATCAGATGAGAAGCAGGATCCATCTCCCTCAACCTCCAGCTCTGTCGCCACTAGCTTTCCAGTCCACGACTGAACATTCTCCATCCCGATGTACAGCTTGTCTGGGTCCGCTTCTCGCTTGTCATTGCGCAGGGCCACGACGTGCTTCAGTCTTCGGGCTTCCCAATGCGCGGGGATCTCACCGAGCCATTCGATGCCGGAGTCCTTGTATGCTGGATACGGCTTGAATCGCGCACCGGTCATTCGTCTCTCCCCCGCACGTTCGGGTTGTAACGATCTTCATGCCAGTGTTGTGGGTTGTCGAGGATGTATTGGCGAATGCGGTTGAGGGATTCCGCGTTGCGGATGACGTGTTCGTAGTAGTTCCGTTGCCAGAGGCGTTTTCGGAACGGCGGCCATCCGCGCGTATGCACGGCACGTATGTATTGAACGGTGACCACGGATTTGTACGCGCCGATCACATCACCCAATGTAGGGGCAACCCTTGTGGTTGCCCCATCGTTGACGGGGACAACATCGAGGGCAGGCACAAGGCCTGCCCCTACAACGGCCCTATCATCCATGGGCACATCGTTGTGGGCAGGCACAAGACCTGCCCCTATAACGGCGCCATCATCCACGGCATATCATCACGGGCAGGCACAAGACCTGCCCCTACGGGGTTGTTATCGTTGGCGATCACAACGACGCCGTGAATGTGATTTGGCATGATCACGAATGCATCCAGGTCGATGGTAGGGAACCGGTCGGGCAACGCACGCCATGCATCCGACGCAAGCTTCCCGCGTCATTGAGATGCATATCTGTGTCCACGACCTCACCGAACAAACACGCCCGATTCTGTGTGCACAGGGTGACGTAGTACGCGCCGGATCGGCCGTAATCGTATCCTTGCAGGCGAATGCTGCGCCGGTGATGCCGTTCTCTGCCCGAGGCCGCCATCATTCCCGCATTTCTCCAATCATCTCCATGATCTCGTGTTCCACCTTCTCGATGTCCGCCTCGATCTCCGGGAGTGGCCGCGGCGGAGTGTAGGTATAGAAGTAGCGGTTGAAGTTGATCTCGTAGCCGACGATCCCGATCTCGCCGTCCTTGGGGTCGCGCTTGGAGGTGTCGATCCACGCATCGGGAACGTAGGGTTTAACTTCTCGCTCGAAGAACGCCTCGACCGATTCGGACAGGGGGACGTTCTCCGTATCGCGCAGGTTCGGGTCGGGCTCGGGATTCCCCTTCTTATCCCGGCAGATCTCCGCTGTCTCGTCGCGTTCGGAAAGGGCATTGAGGATCGCCTTCTTCAGCGAGGCATCGAGCTTGATCCTGTGGCTGCTGCCGCGTCCTGCAACGCCTTCACGAAACTGGGGCGATCCTTGAACAGCGTACCCGGCATGCTTCGGAGCATCTCGAGGATGCGCTCCTGCTGGCGCCGCCCTAGCGCCTCTTCCTGTGCTCTTACCTCGGGATCCCGTTTTTTGCTCTCCGCCAGCCGTTTGAACGCGCGCGCGTCTTTGAGGCGTTCGATCCGCTCCGGAGAGGCCTGGAAGTTGAGCCGGAGCGGACGCTCGACTGTGATGCGACGATAGCCGAAGTGGGTAGTGAGGAAGATCTTCGAGTACTCCCTTTCCTCGAACGAGCGCAGGATCTCCACGATCTCGGCCGCTTTTTCCGGTGGATGGTACGTCGCGTCTTTGAGGCGTTCGATCGCTCCGGAGAGGCCTGGAAGTTGAGCCGGAGCGGACGCTCGACTGTGATGCGACGATAGCCGAAGTGGGTAGTGAGGAAGATCTTCGAGTACTCCCTT
>LZCG01000048.1_pt1 | contig 22277 bp, 32 predicted proteins | sample 768541 | NCBI WGS metagenome assembly LZCG01 (sample SAMN05200874, study PRJNA324366) | oil field metagenome | isolation source: sample BH-FW-1 from oil reservoir | place: India: Bombay High | collected 2015-07-11
CTGGGAAGAGGCAGCCAACCTACCCTCAAGGTACGAAAAGAAAAATATTAAGAGACGACAATGGTGGCCGGACAATCCTTTGAAATTGCCAAAAGGATTTATATGGCCCCTCATTCTCATACTGTTACAGAACAGGATTTTGTGCTTGAAGGGAAATATACCGTTGATGGAGAAGAATTTGTAAAGGCTCCTAATCAGATTTATTCGCCACATGACGAACACGGCCCTTTTGAATCAAAAGAGGGCGCATTGGTGCTTGTTATTTGGGATGCATTAAAATCCTGATTTCCATATAAATTATTGAATAATAATTAATCAGTGATTTAAACCGGATTTTGGAAAGTAACATCAATAAAAGATTTGGTGAAGTTCTGCAGGGAAAGAGCTAACAAACTGAATAGCTTTGTTATTTTTTTATAGCAGGTAAACCGTTGCTGTAAATACAGAAGCCATTGCTTTGTCGTTTGTAACCTCCCCACCTGTCAGAACGATTTTCGTAATTTTGCAAAAACAATTTTGATGGATTTCAGGGTAGGATTTGGATATGATGTACACCAGTTGGCTGAAGGCTTTCCTTTGATGATGGGAGGAATTGAAATTCCCCATACCAAAGGCACAGTGGGGCATTCTGATGCCGATGTGTTGATACATGCCCTTTGCGATGCGTTGCTGGGGGCTGCTAATCTGGGCGATATCGGTACACATTTTCCGGATACGGATTCAGCTTACAAAGGTATCGACAGCAAGCTGTTGCTGCAAAAGGTGGTGGCTTTGCTTGATAAGCAGGGCTGGCAGCTGGAGAATCTGGATGCCACTATCGCCTTGCAATTGCCTAAAATAAAACCCTTTATTCCACGCATGAAAGCGTTGCTTGCTTCGACAATGGGCTGCCAGTCGGAACAGGTCTCCATAAAAGCTACTACTACCGAAAAGTTGGGCTTCGAAGGCCGCCAGGAAGGCGTGTCGGCCTATGCTGTGGCGCTTATTTCCCGTAAAGGTTAAAAAAAGATAGTGCTCTGTTCACTCGCAGGAAGCCACCTCATGTTTGCAGAAAAAATTTAAAAGATTTTATTTTTGAATCTCAGGGTTTGCCACGATACTCATTTCCGGCATGAAAATAAGCCAATCATTAACGCATGTAGGCCGACAAAAATTTATGGACATTGTCCGAAACCCGCATCAGGACATTCGAGGTGTCGGCTTTTTCAAAAGATTTTCCGGTTATTTTTTCATAAAGTTCAATATATCTTTCTGATACAGATTTCACGAAAGCGTCGTCCATTTTCGGAACCTGTTGTCCTTTGTCACCTTTGAAACCTTTCTCCATGAGCCATTCCCTTACAAATTCTTTGGATAGCTGCTTTTGGGGCAATCCTTTGTCGAACCTTTCCTGGTATTCATCCAGATAAAAATATCGGGAAGAATCCGGGGTATGCACTTCATCAATGAGATAAATAGTGCCGTCTTTTTTCCAAATTCATATTTGGTATCAACCAGAATCAGGCCTTTTTCTGCTGCCATTTCGGTTCCTTTTTTGAATAGGGCCAGGGCATAAGTTTCCAGTTTTTCGTATTCTTCTTCCGATACCAGTCCTTGCCGGATGATTTCCTCACGGGTGATGTCTTCGTCATGTCCGGAAGGCGCTTTGGTAGTTGGCGTCAGGATAGGCTCCTCAAAACGCTGATGCTCCTGCATGCCATCGGGGATGGGTACACCGCAAATCTGTCGTGCTCCGGCTGGTAGCTTCTCCACGAGCTGCCGGTGAGGTAGCCCCTGACGATCATCTCAACCGGATAGGGTACGCAGGCCCTTCCGACGGTGACCATAGGGTCCGGTGTGGCTATTTTCCAGTTGGGGACAATAGATTCCGTTGCATCTAAAAATTGTGCGGCAATCTGGTTTAAAACCTGACCTTTGTAAGGTATGGGGCGGGGCAATACCACATCAAATGCCGAAATCCGGTCTGTGGTGATCATCACCAGCAATTCATCATCGATGTTATAAACATCCCTTACCTTTCCCTGGTAAAAGCTTTTCTGTTTTACAAAATCAAACGACGTAAAATTTAAGGTGTCTTTCATAATGGTATGTCTGTTTATTTTATTTTTCTGTATAGGCCTGGATGATGCGTTTCACCAGTTTATGTCTGACGATATCCCCGGCATCCAGCATAACAAAATCCACGCCTTTAATGTTTTTCAGAATTTCCATGGCATGAACCAGTCCCGATGTTTGTTTGCCGGGCAGGTCGATTTGTGTTACATCTCCCGTCACAATAAACCTGGCATCTTTGCCCATCCTGGTTAGAAACATTTTTAGCTGACTGGGGGTGGCATTTTGGGCTTCGTCCAGGATAACGAAGGCTTTATCAAGCGTCCGGCCGCGCATGTAGGCCAGTGGCGCCACTTCGATGGTACCGTCTTCGAGATACGCGAGAAGTTTTTGAGGATGAATCATATCGCGTAAAGCATCGTAAAGCGGCTGCAGATAAGGATCAAGCTTTTCGCGCATATCGCCGGGTAAAAACCCAGGTTCTCGCCGGCTTCCACAGCCGGGCGGGTCAGGATGATGCGTCTGACTTCTTTGTTTTTCAATGCCCTGACTGCCAGGGCTACGGCCGTGTAGGTCTTGCCGGTTCCGGCAGGGCCGATGGCAAACATCAGGTCATTTTTTCCGGAACTTACAGCCATACGGTGCTGATTGGGTGTCCGGGCTTTCACAATCAGCCCGTTGTTGCCCCTGACCAATATATCTGTCTCGCCGTTTTCAGTCAGATGCACATGGTCATCCGATTCCAGAATCCGGCTTAAGTCGCGTTCGGAAATCCGGCCAAATTTTTCATAACTCAACAGAATGGTGTTAAACTTTTCTTCAAACAGTCCGATGGCCTCATCCGTTCCTTTTAGTTTGATTTGGTCGCCGCGGACGATAATTTTGAGTGTTGGAAAGGCTTCTTGCAGAAATTTAAGGTGTTTTTCGTTCACCCCAAAAATTTCCACCGGGTTGATGTTTTCGAGAATAATGCTTTTTTCTGTCATCTGTAATAGTTGCGCTCTTAAATAAAACTGCAAAATTAGCTTTCTCCTATCAAAGTTACGATGAATATTTATAATTTTGGTTATTGATGCACATCCTGAACAGAATTGATACATGCCGATAGTAACTTTAACAACCGATTGGGGCGACCGCGACCCTTATGCAGGAAGCGTGAAAGGAATGCTGATAAAACTGATTCCCGGCGTTTCGATCGTTGATATATTCCCATCATATTTTTCCCCATGATATAATCCATGCTTCTTTTGTGTTGCGAAACAGCTTTCCTTCTTTTCCGGAAGGTACGGTTCATATTATTGGTATTGATACCAATCCCACTGAAACCACCCCCCATGTGATGGTGAAATATCACAAACAGTATTTTATAGGAACCGATAACGGTATTTTTTCCTTGATTTCACAAGAAAAACCGGAAAAGATTTTTTATCTGGAGTTTCACCAGGCATCCAATTCATTTACATTTCCGGCAAAGGATTTGTTCTGCAGAGCGGCCGCTATCATTCTCAACAATGAACCGATTGAAAATCTTGGGGTAGAAGCTGAAACCATTCGCAATTTGCAAAGTTTTCAGCCTATGATTACCCAAAACCAAATCAGGGCTAAGGTGATTCATATCGATCGCTATCAGAACCTGATTACCAACCTCGACCAGCAAACTTTTATCAAACACCGCAAAAAACGTAAATTTCAGATTCATTTTAACATGCGTAAATTTATTATTGAACGGATTTCTGATTTTTATTCCGATGTTAGCGAACCGGAAGTGCTGGCTATCTTTGGCACCAGTGGTTTCCTGGAAATTGCCCTTAACAAAGGAAAAGCAGCCGAACTCCTGGGAATGCAGCTCGATAGTGATGTTATTATTGATTTTTGTGAGGTGTTGTTTTGATTCTTCAGATGCAAATCCGCATTGGTAAAAGAGGGCTATGCGGATGATGAAAATGTATTAATTTAGCGATTTCTAAGAAGGGAGTGCGGATACTGTAACCACTGAAAAATTTATGCGAGCATTATTAATTAAGGAGATAAAACATTTTTTAACTTCATTAATCGGCATGATTACCATTGTTGTTTTTTTGCTGATTAACGGGTTGTTTTTGTTTGTGTTCCCCGCTTGAATTCAACCTGCTGGATTTTGGTTATGCCAATGTCGATGGCCTTTTTATCATGGGGCCTTTTGTGTTTTTATTTTTAATTCCGGCCATAACCATGCGGATGTTTGCTGATGAGAAAAGTAGCGGGACTATTGAGTTTCTGTTTACAAAACCAGTGAGCGATTTGAAAATAATCCTGGCCAAGTATCTTGCAGGCGTCTTTTTGGTTTTCCTGGCGTTGTTGCCAACGCTTTTTTATTTTGGCACCATCTGGCTATTGGGGATGCCTCCGGGCAATATCGATCAGGGCGGCATGTGGGGTTCCTATATCGGTCTGTTGCTGCTGGGTTCTGCTTTTGTCGCTGTGGGATTGTTTTGCTCTTCTCTTACCGACAACCAGATAGTCAGCTTCATCCTTGCCGTGGCTTTAACCAGTTTTATTTATGTTGGTTTTGATCTTATCCATCAGTTGGATATGTTTGGCAAAGTGGACCTGATGATTAAAAATTTGGGCATGAGTACACATTATGCTGCTTTAAGCCGGGGCGTAATTGATTCACGTGATGTGGTTTATTTTTTGAGCCTTGATGTTTTGTTTTTGCTGTTGACAAGATTCTCGCTCGAAAGTCGTAAATGGTAGTTGTTTAAATGAGGCTTCGTATGAAAAATAAAAAGAAACAAAACAGTTTGACAGAATTGGGAATAGCTGTTCTGATTCTCGTTTTGCTGAATGTGCTGAGCGGTTTTGTATTCCTGCGGGTCGATTTAACCGCCGAGAATCGCTACTCGCTTTCCGGAGCTACCAAAGATCTGCTGAAGGAAGTAGATGATATCATATTTTTTAAAATATATCTTGACGGAGAATTTCCTGCCGGGTTTAAAAAACTTAAACGGGAAACCCGCGAAATGCTGGACGAGTTCCGGGCTTACAACAAAAATATTGAGTATGAATTTATTGACCCAACCGAAGTAGGCGACCAAGAAGAACAACGTCGTTTTTTTAATCAGTTGGTTCAAAAAGGATTGACGCCCACCGATCTACATTTCTCCGGGAAACAGGGGGCTTCTCAGAAAATTGTTTTTCCCGGCGCTTTGGTAACCTATCGCGATCGCGAGTTGCCAGTGCATTTTTTGGTGCGGCAACGTGGACAAAGTGCCGAACAGGCTCTGAATCAATCGGTACAAAATCTGGAATACAACATAGCCAATGTGATTCAAAAACTCCTGATGGGCAAAAAGAAGTCGGTTGCTTTTGTAGAAGGACACGGCGAATTGGCTCCGAACAGAACCGTGGATATCGAACAGGCATTGGGAGAGTATTACCAGGTGGAGCGTGTCCGGATTGACGGTCGCATTAATGCTTTAACGGAAAGAAAAACCAGCAACGAAGGAAAAGTGCTGATTGCTAACAAATATGATGTGGCTATTGTGGCTAAACCCGATTCTGTTTTTTCTGATAAGGATAAATTTATTTTAGACCAATATGTAATGTATGGCGGCAATGTGTTATGGCTGGTTGACCCCATACAGGCTGATATGGACAGTCTTGAAAATAAAGCCCGAACCCTTGGCATGGCCCGTGACCTAAGTTTGCAAGATCTGTTTTTTAACTATGGCTTTCGGATTAACACCCAACTGCTGCTCGATTTGAATTGCGCTTCGTTGCCCATAGTCACCGGAAATGTTGGGGGGCAACCCCGGCAGCAATATCTGCCCTGGGTTTATTTCCCGGTGTTGATACCTCGTTCCCATCATCCTATAGTGGCCAATCTGAATAATGTCAGGACTGAATTCCCGAGTACTATCGATACCATCAATACTCCGGGAATAAGTAAAACTATTCTGCTGCAATCGTCCAAATATTCAAAAACCATCAATGCGCCGGCGCTTATTTCACTGGAGAAGATGAAAGAAAAACCCTCTCCGGATGAATACAACCAACCCCCGCAAACAGTAGGACTGCTTTTGGAGGGAACTTTTACCTCGTTTTATCAATATCGTTTGCCTCCGGAACTTACAGATAACGAACTGATTGGATTTAAGGAAACCAGCGAGCCCACCAGAATGGTGGTTTTCTCCGATGGCGATATCATTAAGAATCAACTGCACTACAGCCGTGGTTATCCGTTGCCGTTGGGATATGACCAATTTACAGGACAGACATTTGGCAATAAAGACCTTATACTTAATGCGGTAAATTATCTGACCTATGAAACGGGGATTTTGGCTGCACGTTCTAAAGATTTTAAAATCAGGCTGCTCGACAATGCGAAAGTGTCCCGCTACCGGGTACTGGCCCAGGTAGTCAATACCGCCGGAACAGTAGTGCTGGTGCTGGTTGTTGTATTAATATTGATGTATCTGAGAAGGAAAAATATACAAGCATATGAAAGAAAAATCGAAATATACTGATTATTATTGTGGTAGTTCTGGCTGTAGTGGTGGGATTGCTGTCACGCGAAAACCGCTCTACCCTCGACAACAAAGAAAATGCCTTTGCTGTGGCAGATACAGGCAGTGTGACTAAAATTTTTCTTGCTGACAAATCAGATAACCAGGTGCTGCTGAGCCGTAAAAATGCCGGAGAGTGGTTGGTTAACGATACTTTCCCGGCATTGAATGAAAATGTCCGGCTGTTGTTGAAAACAATTAAAAATGTGACTATTGAGCGGCCTGTGTCAAATGTCGCCCATAATAATGTGATTAAACGGCTGGCAACCCGTTCTGTCAAAACAGAGATTTATCAAAAGGTTTATCGTGTTGATTTGTTCGGTAAAATCAGGTTGTTTCCGCATGAGAAAAACATCCGAACTTACTTTGTAGGTGGCGAAACACCTGAAAAAATGGGCACTTACATGCTGATGGAAGGTGCGGAAAAACCATATGTGGTAGGACTTCCCGGATTTCGCGGGTTTATTGCTCCCCGTTATACTGCCCGTGTTGGTGATTGGCGTAGCCATGGTATTTTTAAATCGCGGATTCATGAAATTGATCACCTGGATGTGGTCTATCATGAAAAACCGGATATTTCTTTCCGAATAGAAAATATTAATAACCAGTCTTTTAAATTGTATGATTTGCATAATAAAAATATGTGCCTTATTTCGATACGGTGAAGGTAGTGGCGATATCTGACAGCCTACCAGGATATCCGTTTCGAAGCTTTGCTGAACCATACCATGGAACAAAGCCTGATTGATTCAGTGAAAGCCACGCCGCCCGTTCATACCCTGAAACTGGTACGCCATGATGGCAACGTTCAGGAAGTGAATACTTTCTTCATGCCGGGCGCCGGCCAAAAGGATTCAGATGGAAATTTACTCGAACGCGACCCTGACCGGATGTATGCCAGTATTAACGAGGGCCGGGATTTTGTTATGATTCAGTTTTATGTTTTTGATAAACTGTTGAAACCCATTGGTTATTTTACAGGCGATTACGAAGAAGAATTCCGTGTGAATTTCAAACAAGTCTATTAGGAAGCCTTTTTTTGCCGTAAAATCCATAAGTATTTTATGGTTTTGCTGCCAGCATGAAACAAATTTCACTAAACAGATGTTTTGAAAAATAAAAAGCATGCTGCAACAAAATCTTGAATTTCTTGAACGGTTAAAAGAAAATAATAATCGCGACTGGTTTGAAGCCAACCGCAAAACTTATGAAGCCACCCGGAAGGAATTGATAAAATTTACTGAATTGCTGTTGACGCAAGTTCGTTCTTTCGATGCTTCTGTGGATGTTCAGAATCCCAAAGATTGTTTGTTCAGGATTTACCGCGATGTAAGGTTCTCCAAAAACAAAGCGCCCTACAAAACCGCCATGGGCGTGGTAATTCAGAAAGGAGGGAAAAAAGCCCTTACGGTGGCTATTATTTTCATATTGAGCCAGGCCATTCTTTCATTGGCGGGGGCCATTATCGTCCTTCCAAACCAGTTCTGGATGCCATCAGAAGAAAAATTTATTTTGAATATGAACAGTTTTTGGATATTATAAAATCTGAACCTTTTTTCAATACTTTTGGTAGCCTTCGTGCGGATGATTCGCTCAAACGGATGCCCAAATGGTATGAAGAAGACCATCCTGCGGCATTTTATCTGAAGTTTAAAAGTTTTGTTTTTGGACATCCGTTGACGGATAATCAACTAAAAGAACCCGAATTGGCAGCCTCTTTGAGCAGGCTTCTTCAACCTGCCATGTCTTTTATTGATTTTATTAATGAATCCATAGAAGAGAGCGATTTGTTATAACAGGGGGTATGCTGCTCAGCCTTTAGTGTTTCGCGGCATACGTTGCCTGTAATGCTCTATCCAGGTGGTAGCCCTGACTGTTCATTTCCGCAGCGAGGTAGAGGTTGTATTTTTTCTGCTGCAACGGATAATCCCAGCATCCCATTCTGTGAAACATTTGTCCGCCAAATCCTTTTTTGAAACGATAGAGCCCGTAGAGCGGATGGGTGGGATTTGGATTGGGGGCTGTTCCAAACATGTCATATTCTGTACAGCCCAGTTCTTTGGCCCGTTGAAGGGCTTTCCATTGCAGGGCATAAGGTGCCATCAGGTTTCTGTTTTCCGATGAAGAAGCTCCGTAGAGATAGGTAGCCCGGTGGCCTGTGATTACCAAAAACATTGCAGCTAATGGTTTGCCGTGATATTCAGCTATGAGCATTTCCACATGCGCGGACGAGCGGGTATTTGTTTTCCGGGCATTTAGTACCGCTTTAAAATAATCCGGGTCATGTAGAAAGATGCCGTTTCTTTTGGTCGTTTCCCTATAAAGCTGGTGCCAAATTCCAAGTTCCCCGATGTCTGCTATCCGGGTTTTAATGCCTTTTTTCAACGACAGTCTGATGTTATAACGGGTTTTACGTTTCATGTTGGCCAGCAGGGTGTCTTCATCTTTTCGGAGGTCTATGAAAATGGTATCTGTGGGTAGAATGTTGGTGTTGGATTTTCGAAGGTTCCAGTGGTTTGTATTAAAATTAATCCGTAACTCCTGGTGATGTTTTTCAGGTGGCCCCAGCCAGGTGTTGTTTTCATCATAAAAATCTGCATCTTTTGCCCAGGGCGATTCCCATTTCAGGTCGTAACGCATGGAAATACAGCCATTGAGGACATACGGGCGCAGGGATTCTGACAACATTTCCAGAAAACGGCCCTGATGCTCTTCACCCGGATTGAGTTTTGGCCCGTAAGGAACATACCCAAGATAATACCCCCGGGCGATTTGCTGATACAGTACCAATACATCATCTATGTACAATTCACTACTTTTTTTGTCCGGTAGATTTACCTCAAGATGATAGGCCTTAGCAGCAATACCCTGCTGTTGTTTTACAGCAGACCAAAATCCGGTTTGCTGCACTACGGGTGTTGCGGCAATGGCGGAGGCCGGTTTTGGCTGAACTTCAATTTTCATGAATACAGTTAGTTTATGAACTGGCTATGCCATATTTTTTTCGGGGGCGAAACAACAAAAAAATCAGCAGAAAGTCAAAAGGTTTGTCCGGGAGGTTTAATGTTCTTCAGGCGATATGTAAGTTTTATCAGGAATTTCCAGTCGAAGGGGATAGGCTTCTTTAATTATAATTTCATTTATGCGAAAATCCTTGGTCGAAGCAATAACTCGTTTTCCGGGGGCCTGTTTTGCAATCATATCCGCCAGATTGATGATGTCTGCCTCCTTGCCGGCAGTGCTGCAGGCATTCAGAAATATGGTGGCATTAGGCGCCAGCAATGAAAAAGTTTTTTTCAATTCTTTATCAGAAACATCAATATAGCTCATCTCTTCAAATCCGTCAATGGGTTCATTCAGAAGGATTTTTTGCGGCTACCGTGCCCGGAAATAATCAGGGCATCAAACTTTGGGCCACCCTGAATGGCACGCTTCAGGTCTTTATCTTTTTCAAGGGTTGCTATCCAGATATCATAGGTATCCGAAAGGGCTTTTATCAGGTCACGGGCGGCAGGTGTAAAAAAAGCTTTGTTGTAGTCCAGCACCGGATAAGTTATCAATAATTTAGGCTTTGATGAGTTGCCATAATATGATTTGCTTCTTTTGACCAGGCTCAGGCTGTATAAAGTTTTGAAGTTTTCTTTGTTTTTGAAAATAGACGGAAGTTTTCGGTGGTGCTTCTTCCAGATTTTATATTGCTGCTTATAAATCTTTTTTAGTAGTTTATTTCGGTTCGAATAAGAACTGTCAGATGCGACTTTCTGCATCAGGCTAATTGAAATATCGTTTTGATAGAATTTTACAATGTCGCGGACATCAAATACCGGTTTGCCCGATGGTTTTTTTATCGATTTGAAGTAAACGACATAATCGGCTGTAATTTCGTGTTTCAGCAAATCTCTGATTTCGGAAGCGCGATATACCGGATGCCATTGTCATCAAAAATATCTTCACGATCGGCTTCATGATAATAATAGGTTTTCAAAGCTTCTTCCAGTGAACTATTCGCTCCAAAAGAAGTTTCGTCGCCTGCCTCGTTGCGCAAAGTTGCCGGTGGCAGGTCGTATTGCTGAGCAAAAATAGCTTCTTCCAGACTGACACTGAATAACACTTCAAATGCTGTGAGTTTTACACCTGTATTTTTGACGGTCTTCCATTTCATTTACTACAAAAATACATTGAAACCAAGCCTTTTGTCCTGTGTTTATATTATTAAATTGTTATATCCTCAGAGATCTTTAGAAATCAGTAATGCGCTGTAAGAAAAAAAATTTGCAGGCAACAATAAATTTGTGAAAAGTGTAAATGTAGTTCAGTGGTTAAGTCGGTCAGGGATAGCGGATAATATGGAAGAAAAAGCGTAGTGAAAGTGTGCTGAAAGTAAATATTTCCGACCGTTTTTTTTAGACCAGACCAGCATGCCAGTGGGATTTAACAATCGACCGGTAAGTTTTTTCTTAGAAAACGACCTCAATTTTTTACCGGATAATGATGATAAAAATCATTCAGCGATTTTAATTTTAGCGCTTTTAAATGCCCTTGAAGTTTTTTTTTGTGGATAGGGATTTTATTTTAGATCGTTTGTTTCAGAATTATCTTGTCTAAAAAATTTTTTCCTGATAAAAAAATGTTTTATTTTTGCACGCTCAAAGAAACCAATGATAAAAATAATATGGCAAATCACAAATCAGCACTGAAAAGAATCCGTTCAAGTCAGACACGCAGGCTGCGCAACCGCTATTATTCTAAAACGATGCGTAATGCTGTAAGAGATTTTGTTGCGATGAAGGATAAAAAGAGGCAGAAGTTAACTTCCCCAAAATTGTTTCAATGATTGACAAACTTGCAAAAAACAACGTAATCCATAAAAATAAAGCGGGACATTTGAAATCCCGTTTGGCAAAACATTTAAGTGCATTAGCCTAAAAAAAGGATGCCATTGGCATCCTTTTTTTATTTCAGCTTTTCGGCAATCGTTTTAACGATAAAACCAGCCGCATCTCCATTACCATATAAATCAGGGAAATCAATATCGGCATGCTTTGTTATTTCGGCATATCCTTCCACTATTTTCAGGGTATCTGCTCCGGCCAGTATCGCTGCTTTTTGTTCAACAATTTCGGTCCACTCGGTCTCTTCTCTCAAAATAACTGATGGTTTTTTTAAAAAATAAGCTTCTTTCTGTACACCGCCTGAATCGGTAATGATGAATCTCGCGGCCGATTCTAATGCCAGCATCTCCAGATAGGAAACTGGTTCAATGATTTGAATATTAGGGTGTTTTATAAATTGTCGGATGATTGGCTGGTGTTCCTGTTTTTTGAGAATTTGTCTTGTTCGCGGATGCATTGGTAAGACCAAAGTAATTGATGTATCGGCAATTTGTATAAGCCCCTGGATAATAGCTCCCAGGCGTCTAAAGTCATCTGTATTGCCGCTACGGTGTATGGTGACCAGGCCGAAATTTTTTCCGGATTTGATGATTTTTTCAATACTTTTTCCCGAAGCGGCCTTGCTGCTAAAATAGAGGGTGTTGTCATACATTACATCCCCGCTCATCAATACACCGGGCTGGTTTGCCGTGTAGGGAGGCAGATTGCTTTCGCAAAATCCTTCCCGAATCAGGTTTGAAATACCCTGTCGGGTGGGGCTAAACAACAGGGTGGACATGTGGTCGGTGGCGATTCGGTTGATCTCTTCCGGCATTTCTTTTTTGTAAGAACGCAATCCGGCTTCAATGTGGATAACCGGAATATGGAGTTTGACAGCTGCCAGCGCTCCGGCCAGTGTAGAATTGGTATCGCCATACACGATGACGGCATCAGGATTTGACCGCTCCAGCACACTTTCTATTTTTTCTGTCATTCGTCCGGTTTGTCTGCCATGCGATAACGAACCAATGCCAAGGTGATAGGCTGGTTTTGGTATTTCCATTTCTTCAAAGAAAACTTTCGACATATTGCTGTCGTAATGCTGACCTGTATGAATGATAGATTCTTTTATCGTTCCCGGAAAATATTTTTTAAAAGCCCGGCTGATGGCCGAAGCTTTTATAAACTGAGGACGCGCCCCAACAATGGTGTTGATCTTCATTTTTTTAATCGAATTTTCTGATGTCTTGCCTGCTACCTTTTTTTGTTGACACGCAAATTTACAATTCTTCTGCGATGTGCTTTTATGTCTAAATTTTCGGAGGTGTGGTTTTTTTTATAATTTTAGACAGAGAAACCTACTTATCATACAATTATGACAGTTTACAGAACTACAAATTCCATCAAAACCTGGTCGGAAGAAGACCGGCCCCGTGAAAAAATGTTGTTGAAAGGTAAAGCAGCGCTTTCTAAAGCTGAATTGATAGCTATTTTGTTAGGAAGTGGCACGCATGAGATGTCAGCTGTTGATGTGGCGAAAGGAATGCTCCGAAAGGTGAACGACAGTTTGCTGGAACTTGCCAAATTATCCATTCATGATTTAATGCAGATTAAGGGGATTGGGCAGGCCAGGGCCATAAGTATTGTGGCTGCCTTAGAGTTGGGAAGACGTCGCCGCTATGAAGATGCACTCGAAAAGGAAAAGATTAACAGTTCGCACGATGCCTTCGAATACATGCAGCTAATGGCTCCTGAAGCGCCCTACGAAGCTTTTTGGATTTTATTGTTGTCGCGTGCCAACCGGATTTTGAAAGCAGCGCAAATCAGTGAGGGAGGTATGACCGGGACGGTTGCTGACCCAAAACGAATTTTTAAAGAGGCGCTCGATAATCGGGCTACCCATCTGATTTTATGTCATAATCATCCTCCGGAACCTGAAGCCCAGCGAGCAGGATATTCGTCTTACACGAAAACTTGTGAAAGCCGGGCAGCTGCTTGACCTTCCTGTTATCGACCATCTCATCCTTGGCGATAATGCCTATTACAGCTTTGCCGATGAAGGGATAATATAGCTTATTCGTAACGCAGAGATTCTATCGGGTCCAGTTGTGCTGCTTTCACTGCCGGAATGATTCCTGAAAGCAGGGCTACAATGAAGCAAAGGGCTATTCCACCCAGAATCCAGGCCCATGGAACCACAAATCCGGTGGCTAATACCACGCTCAGGATATTTCCCACCAAAATGCCAAAGATAATACCCATAATGCCTCCGAGCTGGGCTATTACAATGGCTTCAACCAGAAACTGGTTTCTGATAGTGGAATTGTTGGCCCCTATGGCTTTGCGAATGCCGATTTCACGGGTTCGTTCGGTGACCGATACCAGCAGGATATTCATTAAACCAATAGCCGCACCCACCAGCGTGATGATTCCAATAATAACAGCTGCCAGGCGCAGGTATTTCAGGTTTTCAAACAATGAATCCGCCAGGCTGGTACTTTTTTCTATCCGAAAGTTGTTTTCATCATCAAAACCTACCTTCCTTATGATGCGGAAAAGTCCGGTAGCTTCTCCCTCAGCCCTTTCGAGCATTTCCGGGTCAGCCGTCATGATATTTATGGTAAAATTATAAGTCCTCCCTGAACTGCTGTTCCTGAGCGTAGAGTAGGGAATGAGGCATGTTTTTCCCGAATTAAAGCCAAAGCTGGTGCCCTTGGATTCCAAAATACCTACTACCTGATAGCGTCCGCCACCAATACTGATATCGGCTCCTATCGGGTTTTGTTTGTTGGTAAACAATTTGTCAGCAATGGATGCGCCAATAACGGTTACTCTGGCGCCGCTTAGTATATCGTTCGCAGAGATGTTTCGTCCTTTTTCTATTTTATCGCCGGAAGTCAGAATATAGTTTTCATCCACACCATAAAGCGTGATATTGGGGTTGGTTTTTTCTGATTGGTATTTTAAAGTGGCCATCCCTGAGGCATGTGAAAAAACAGATACTGTGGCCGGGAATTCAAACCTGTTTTTAAAAGCCAGCGCATCATCATAAGATATGGCCTTATAAACATCCGCTCCGCTCCCTTCTACTTTCATTACACGACCCTTGATGCTGAGTGTGTTGGCTCCCATTCTGGCAAAATTATCATTCAAAGAGTTTTTTACCGCGTCAATGGAGGTAAGAATCCCAACCAGGGCCATGATTCCAAAGGCGATTATCAAAATCGTAAGGACAGCCCTGACTTTATGGCTCCTGATGGATTCCAGCGCAATGAAGATGTTTTCCCGGATGAGTTCTTTTTTCATCCTGTAAAATAAATAATATAACTGAAAATATCATTTCGGGAAAATCAATTCAGCTACTACGGCTAAAGTTTTGTGCCGTATGCCAGGTCTCCGGCGTCGCCGAGCCCCGGAACGATGTAGGCTTTTGATGTGAGCGCTTCATCCACTGCGCCTACCCATAACGTAACATCTTTTTGTGGCAGTTCTTTTTCAAGGATTTCAATTCCTTTTGTGCTGGCAACGGCGGTGACGATATGGGTGTGTTTCGGAATGCCTTTGTTAAGGAGTTCTTTGTAGGTCAATATCATGGATGCGGCTGTGGCCAGCATAGGGTCAGACAGGATGAGGATTTTATCGACAAGATTAGGACTGGAGCATATTCGATATGGATATCAAAATCGCCATTGGTGCCATATTTTCTGTAGGCTGAAACAAAAGCGTTCCCTGCCTGGTCAAAATAGTTAAGTAAACCGTTATGCAGAGGCAAACCAGCGCGCAAAATGGTGGCTAGGATTGGCTGTTCTGCCGGCAGCAACATTTTTTGGTGCCAAGAGGTGTGGCAATTTCCCTGGTTTCGTATGTCAGGGTTTTGCTGATTTCGTATGCAAAAATTTCGCCGAGACGCTCCATATTGCGTCTGAATCTGATACGATCCTTCTGAATGTCTTTGTCTCTTAGTTCGGCTAAAAACTGGTTAAAAATACTGTTGTTTGTTCCAATATTAATCATCCTGATTTTTATATTTAATTTCTTTGATTTTTTTTATTCCCTTTAGAGGTAGACTTGCATACCATGGCAGGCTGTTGCGAACCATCTGCGGATAGGTGCATAATGTGGCGCCAAAACCGGCATAGAACCGGGCCAGGTTTTTGTTATTGCTGCCTTCAAAATCTAATGTAGTATGCGAACCGCTGTGTTCCCTGATGAACTGGTCGATGAGAAAAGGCATGGCGCTTGTTTTTCGGGCGTTATCGCTGGTGCCCGAAAATAAAAAAATCCATTTGTGTTTACTTTTAATGAAAATAGCTCCGGCATCCAGGTTGTTGGTAGCGTCGAATATTCCCCAAACCGTTGCACGACCCCGGTACATCGCGGTATAGGTTAGCCGGGTTAATTGGTTATATTCATGGTCTCTAAGTCGGCCAATCTTTTTCCCGCGGTGTTTCCTGAACAGGGAAATAACAGGTTCTGGTTTCAGGTTTTTCACAAGCGTTTGAGGATATTTTCCGGCATTTTTCAGATTCCTTTTCAGATTTTTGGAATAACCCCGGCGTAGGGTTTCGTAAGGGCTTATCAGGTCAAGTTCAAAATTTTGGTTTTCATAATAATAAGTTCCGCTATCTTGCGGGAGCAAATTGGTGTTGAAAGCGTTGAGGTTGATTTCGATGAGTTTAAACCTGGCAGGTATGGCTTCCAGGAAGTTCCTGACGATGTTTTCGGTTAATTTACCGGTTGAAAATATGCCCAGTTGTTGCGTGAAAGGAGGCTGATACAGGTAATAGATGCCGGCTTTTTTTCGGTAAGGAAGCGGAAAAACTTTTTCATAATCACCTTCAACCAAGGCATCCCACGATTCACAAACACTGTTGAGATACCATGAAAAGGCATATACCATCCCGTTGTATGATTTTAAAATACAGGAATCCCATTTGGAAGTGTCTATCTGGTCGTGAACAATGTATTTAATCATTTTGGTTATTATCGATATTCAGGGCATACCTGATAATTTCTTCATAAGGTTCGCGCCAGTGGCCTTCTGAAATTTGGTCATTCAATGATTGGTTGTGCACAGCGTAATAAATTGACCGTCCACAGCCTTTACATTATCAATAAGTGGTTTGACAAACTGCATGGCTTCATGAGGCTTAATCTTCATGTAATCTTTCAAAGTTCCTTCCATCACTGCAAAGGGATGTATCCGCAGCGGTGTTTCGTGTTCGGTGTCCAGGTCATAGAAATAATAGGGTTCGCAAATGCCTGCCCGAAATCCAATTTCGCTGGCAAAACCCATAGTGAAATCGTCGGTTATTTCATTTTTGATAAGGTTTTGATAGGTGAAAGGTAATTCCAGTTTCAGGTAATGCTGGCGACTGGCGGTAATCTCTTTGTTAATTACTTTTGACAACTTCTGGATTTCTTCTTTTAGTTGTTGAGGCTTTTGGTTGGAATAATAGGAGGGATGGATGCCGATTTCACCGTAATCTGCCAGGTGTTTCACAAGATTTGTAAATTTTCGGTTAGAAGTGGCCAGATTTTTATCAAACCTTCCGTATCGGCCAAACAGGATGAAAAAGTATGGTTTTAATTGATAGCGTTTGTGGAGGTTGATTAAATAGGCATAGGCATCATATGGGTCTCTTTTACCGGTCAATAAAACCCGGGTACGTTCTACAATGCGTTTAAAAGCAAGGTCTTTGAGGTCTTTACCGTATCCTGCTATATTTCGTAGCAATCCTTTGCCTAAGTACGAGAGAGCAATGTCGATGTCGTAGGTGGGAATGAATGAAAAACTACGGCGCCTGAATTGTAATTCGGGATACCGCTTTTTCAGGATTCTTCTGATAAGATAAGCCCAGATGTTTACCACCGGTTTGCGCAAAAATTTATGTTTGTAGCCAGACTTTCATGGGCATGAAAGCGGCCGTGTTCATCTTTTCTGTAAGGCAGATATTCTTCATATCGCGAAAGCATATAAAAAACCGAAGCAAAAGGATCGAAAGGAATGCTTGATTTTTCGTCATAAACCGGAAATAAACCTGGAATCCCCTCGTGTTCCGTGACTATAACGTCAGTGGTTTCAATTTCTTTTTCAAAAAGCAATTCCGTGCTCTTGAAATAGATTTCTTTACTAAAAGCTTTTTCCGAATAGTTAATTTTGGGTCCCTGGTACCGAAGGAATTCGTCTTTGTCTGATGTAAATTGATATTCAACACCCAAAATATGCTGAAAAATTGTTTTCAGGGTGTATTGTAATCTGTTGCTGCTTTGATGTGAATAAATCAGTAACATAAAGCCATGTTCAAAATCAGGCTAAATTACACATTTTTCAGAGACCTTAAACCGACCGCCAAACAATTTGATTGCGGAAAAGCCTGCCAAAACCTGGTTTGGATGTTTTTCAGGGCTGTCGTGAAAGCGTTTTCTTCCACTTTTTCCCTGGCTTGTTTTCGAAAGATTGAATGCAAGTGCTTTAACAACAACCTGTCTTGTGATTTATATCCTTTAAGGTTTTGAAAAGATTTCCTTACTTCCTGACACTCTTAACAGTATAGTTGAAACCGGGAGCATTTACGAGGTTTCTACCTGTGTTTTTAATTGTGCTACAGCTTTGTGTATCCGATCCATAGCTTCGGTTAACAAATCTTCTGATGTGGCATAGGAAATCCGGATGCAGTTGTTATCGCCGAAAGCCTGACCAGTAACCACAGCCACATGGGCTGTTTCCAGGAGAAAATCAGTAAAATCATTGGCATCCCGGATGATTTTTCCTTTGTAAGTAGCCCCAAAGTATGATGAAATATCGGGGAATATATAAAAGGCCCCTTCCGGAATATAGGTTTTAAAACCGTTGATTTTATTGAGCTTATCCAAAATCAGATCGCGCCGTTTTTTGAATGCCTGGCGCATAACCGCAAGGTCAGTGAGTTCGTCAGGTTTTTTTAGTAAAGCTGCCAATGCTGCTTTTTGGGCAATGGCGTTGGTTCCGGAAGTGATTTGCCCCTGGAATTTTTCGGCAGCGTCGGCAATGGTTTTATGAGCTGCCATATAGCCTATTCGCCATCCGGTCATGGCAAATCCCTTACTGACCCCGTTGATGAGAATAACCTGGTTTTTGATTTTATCAAACTGCGCGATGGATTCGTGGTGGCTTTCAAAGTTGATAAGTTCATAAATTTCATCAGAAATAATATAAACATCCGGATATTGGGCAAAAGTGTTGGCAAGTGCTTCCAGTTCCTGTTTTGAATATACCGTTCCGGTTGGATTTCCGGGAGAGCTAAAAATAAATGCACGGGTTTTATGGGTCATCCGGCTTTTGATGTCTTCGGGGGTTACTTTAAAATGATTTTCAATGTGAGTATTGACATACACCGGTTTTCCTCCTGCCATCTTGATGATTTCTCGATAAGAAACCCAATAGGGCGTGGCTACCAATACTTCTTCACCAGGATTTACAATACTCATCATGGCATTAGCTATTGATTGTTTGGCGCCGGTGGATACGATTATTTGTTCCGGGTTGTAATCCAAGTTGTTGTCGCGTTTCAATTTCAGACTTATTGCTTCTCGCAACGATTTAAATCCAGCTACCGGTGTGTAATGGGTGATGTTGTCATCTAAAGCCTTCTTTGCAGCGGCTTTGATGAATTCGGGTGTGTTAAAATCGGGTTCTCCGATACTCAGATTTATAATATCTATACCCTTTTCCTGGAGTTTCCGGCTCCGTGTGGCCATGGCCAGTGTTTCCGATTCCGACATCTCCATGATACGGTGTGATAGTTGATTCATTATAGGCTTGTTTTAAAATGAAAACGACAAATTTAAGCAAATGCAGCTAATTTGTTTAGCAATTGCGATAAATTCTTTGTTACATTTGACAATGTTTTCGTCAATTTAGAAAAAATTAAAATTACATGAATATTCCGGCTCCTGTCCTATGTTTTTTGGTTGCTTTGCTGTCGGCCGTCGTTGTTGCAGCGGTCAATCTTTTTATGGTAAAAAAATATCTGAAAAGGCCGTTTGATAGCATAAGCCAACCTAACCAGCACACCTCCAATGAGGATGTAAAAAGGCTTACGTTGCAGGCATGCGAAAGACTGACGCTGATGCTGGAGCGCATTACACCTTCTCAGGCTGTATTGCGCGAATCGAACCAGGGCATGACGGCCGGGCAACTCCAGCAGCAATTGCTAAGGTCTGTCAGGGAAGAATACAATCATAACATATCCCAGCAATTGTATGTTTCGGAAGATACCTGGAATAAAGTTGCTGCTGCCAGGGAAGCAGTGAACCAAATTATAAATGAAGTAGCTGCGAAAATGGAGACAAAAGCCCCTGCAGCGGATTATGCTGCCGGATTATTCGCGGCTTTCTCTCAAATAAAACCTGACTATATGGCTGCAGCCCGAAAAGCCCTGAAAAATGAAATTAGAAATTTATCATAATTCTATAGTTTGAAGAATCGGAAACGTTTGATTATGACAGGGATGATGGTGTTTTTGCTGACTTGTCCGGTTACGGCGCAGAACAGCCTGAAATCTGCCTGGCAGGAACTTTACTGGCCCGAAAAAATCTGGGTGGTTTTTCATCCGTTTAAAGCTTTAGAGACTTATAAAATATCCACCGAAACGCGAACGTTGGTTGACAGCCTCTTCAAACTGGGTGCGTTGGATGGTGATTTGCATGGCGGACAACTGGATGCGTTGCGGCATGTTTACTGGATGGCTCGCCTGCGACAAACGATGTCCGGGTTTAGTGCACGTTGGCTGGGATGTGGTCATGAAAAATCTAACCGGATTGTTTTTAGAAAATTTCCTGAAACCCGTTTTCCGGCCAATGATGCTGTTTCTTCGGAAATGGATTTGTTCAACAACGACGTGGGGTTGGCTATTGGCAGAAAATATCCGGATCTGAAACCAAAACCACTGAGCGATACCTGTATTTCCTATGTTGAATCCGGCCAGGCTGTGGTGGTAAAAAAAGGTCGTGATGGCCGGTTCCTGGATGCGCAGAATCAACCTATCCCTGAAATATTACTCATCGGTCAATGGCAAAATCCCAAACAGCTGGTTCCGTCCAATGAATCTGGTTCGGTTAAATAGTTTTCTGTAGGAATACGGAAAGGAATAATTATTTTTGCGCCTTCACAACATGAGGTTATGACCATAAATCACAAAACTTTTTTCGGAGCGGTTTTAATTTCGTTTGCAGCGATTCTCTGGGGATTGGATGGCGTAGTGCTGACGCCCAGGCTCTATGGCCTGGATATTGCTTTTGTGGTTATGGTTTTTCATGTACTGCCTTTTGTATTGATGAATCTGTTTTTGTACAGCGAATACAAATATCTGAGAATATTTACATTAAGGGATTATGTTGATTTTACCCTGGTAGCGCTGTTAGGTGGGGCATTGGGAACGATGGCTATTGTTCGTGCATTGTTTTTGGTGGGGTTTCAGGAACTTTCTGTTGTGGTGTTGCTTCAAAAATTGCAACCTGTTTTTGCAATCGCCCTGGCGGCATTATTTTTAAAAGAAAAACTTCGTCCGCGGTTTGCTTTGTGGGCCGGATTGGCCATTATCGGTGGCTATTTTCTGACATTTGGGTGGCAACTACCCAATTTGCATACGGGTGAAAACACGGGTAAAGCCGCTTTTTATGCCCTGATAGCCGCCATAGCCTTTGGGGGTTCCACGGTTTTTAGTAAAAAAGTTTTGCGAAAATACCGATTCCATACAGCCACCTTCTATCGTTATGGTTTTACGAGCATTATCATGCTGGTTTATGTGTTGGTGTCGGCGAAACTGAATTTTCAGGAGGTGACCTTTACACACTGGATTTTATTTGTTGTCATTGCATTAACCACCGGTTCCGGGGCGATATTCCTTTACTATTATGGTCTCAATCGGGTCAGGGCTATGGTAGCAACGATTTGTGAATTGTTTTTTCCGATATCAGCGGTTATGTTTGATTATATTTTCAATGGTTCCCGTCTATCATGGGTTCAGTGGGGGAGTGCTGCGGTGATGGTTTTTGCTATTATTCAACTAAATCGCGATAAGGCAAGGAAATAAAAAAGGTGCTTTTTTGAAAGCACCTTTTCAGTAACGTTATCAAAGCTTAGTTATTCAAATCTTCAAGCTTATCCATCAGTTTTTTTCTGGTAAAGAAAATCCGACTTTTAACCGTGCCAATGGATAATTCCAAATGATCGGCAATTTCTTTATATTTATATCCTTGTGTGTGCATTTCAAAAGGTTTCCGCTGGTCTTCATCCAGTGCTTTAATATTTTTTTCAATTTCTTCTACTGCCATCGAGGTTTCAGGAGAACTTGTCCGGGTTGATGTGTTGTTGTTGAGATAGTACAAATCTTCTGTAGTGTCCACAATGGTGTTGGCTTTAATCTTTCTTCTGTAATTGTTGATGAAGGTATTTTTCATGATGGTATAAGTCCAGGCCTTCAGGTTGGTATCGGGCTGAAATTTATCACGGTTCATGAGGGCTTTGATGTTGGTATCCTGAACCAGGTCTTTGGATTCGTCATCATTGCTTGTCAGGGAACGGGCAAAATAGGTTAAGCTATCCTGCAGGTTTAAGAGCTTGTGTTTGAATTCAATTTCAGTCATGACTTTATGCTTTTTGTTTCGTAACTGTGTGTTTAAATAACTGGCAACAAAATTAAACAAATAATTTAGACTGATGACAAATAAATACAAGATTCAAGTTAAAATAATGTTAAAATCGTTAAAATAACTTAAAAATAATCCTGTACTGATATTTACGTTAAACAATTTTTGTTTAAAG